>Ga0105048_10001578_pt1 | contig 36812 bp, 29 predicted proteins | sample MAT05_FD_78382 | JGI IMG/M metagenome (GOLD analysis project Ga0105048, IMG submission 78382) | Freshwater microbial communities from Lake Fryxell liftoff mats and glacier meltwater in Antarctica - MAT-05 | ecosystem: Environmental > Aquatic > Freshwater > Ice > Liftoff microbial mat | place... | reverse complement strand
CAATTATCGTGTCAGAGTGTATCCCACGGTGGCAACCTTTTTCCTTGCTCTAGTTTTATTGACATTGCAGACAGCTCTATTCGTCGCGGGTGGGGTGACGATTTTCAATATGCGTCTTACTTCAGCTTTTGCTTTAGTAAATGGCAATGAGGCTAGACTGAATTTGCAAAAAACAGATTATGACAATAGATACATAGAGTTTCAAAACGGTCGTTTGAGTCTAAAGCCGATCGCTGACGCAGGTAACTCGCCCATAAATGACAGTTTCAGTCCAGCAGACGCGACCGATACTCCAACTGAAATCTCTCCAAAAAATGAGCCAAGTGTGCAGCCGAGCTCAGAGCCGAGCACTGAACTGAGACGACAGCCAGTCTCTGCGTCTACAGTACTTGGTCTTTCTAATAATTCTACTAATAATTCCACTGACAATTCTAATGACGCATTAGAAAAACCAATAATTCGCTATAAGTCTGGTAGACATAATGTGCGCTTTCAAGAAGCTATAGATTATGACGATTTACTAAGTTTGTCTGCAAGATTCACACCAAGCTTAGATACTGCCAAGATCACTAGTCAACCTGAGAGCTGGCCAGAGGATTTAGCTGCGCCCCTAAGTAAAGTCACATTCCAGCTGTCAGTAGATGGTACTAATTATTATTATTACGGTAGTGAAGGCTGGGAAAAAACAACAGTAACAAGTTCAAGTAATAGTCTCGAATTTATCAATACTAAAATAGATAGTTATGTAGAGAAGGTTGGGGGCAACAAGCTATTTGTCCAGGCTATCTTGCAAAGTGATGGCCAGCAGGACGTTGAGTTAGAAAGCGTGACTGTTAATCGGGAATTAAACCTGATTTCAGCTGTTAATAGCACGACCAGTCCAGATGAGTCTAAATCAGATCTTATCAGCGAGAAATTGACTATGCCAGGCTTGGAATCTTTCCCAGTAAGTAGTCCTATATCAACAGAAAAACCAGGAGAAATAGCTGCCGCAGAGTTGCCAGTGCCGACTATTTTTAGTGCTTCTTACGCCAACGGCAGTAAAATAATTTACGGTAAAATCCTTGCCGCTGAGGGCAGAAGTTTAGACATCCCGCAAGAGCTGCTAGCTCAATTAAGCGTGAAAGCATACTATACTGACTCCACTGACTTAAGTAAGTCGGCCGCCAAGCGAGGAGAGTACATTGGCAGCGCTCCGTTAGTCCAAAATGATCAGGTTGGACATACCTTTACCATAATCGTACCCAATCGACCAGGAGGTTTCGTGACTACTCAACTTGTGTACGCGCCTGGTGAATTGGTAATCAACTCAATACTATCCAAGCCAGTGCGCAACTCAACTTTCATAGTTGATTCGGCCGCAGATCAAACCGATATCAGTCCCGGCAATGGTTTGTGTCAGACAGCAGTATTCACATGTACCTACAAAGCGGCTCTATCTGAAAGTAATGATTTAGCTGGTTACGACTATATTCATTTTAATATTCCCACAAGTGACCCTGGTTACCGCGACTATGATAGTCCTGATAGTCCAAACAGCGGAGACTCAAGCGGTGGTGATGACTACTGGACAATTAGACCCGTGTGGACAGGTCTTCAAGGAAGAGTAGCAAGTAATATTACTATTGATGGCAGCACCCAAGAACTTTTGTCAGGAGTAAATAGAAATATTTCTGGACCGGATATCGAAATTAGCACTCGAACTCCCAACCAAAGAACGATTTCGATAAGTGGTTCTAGCACAAACTACCTGATCAATGGACTAGTATTGCAGTCAGCATATAGAAGTTTGGAAGTAAACACTGGTACAACAAATGTAACTGTTACCAACAATTATATCGGAGTGGATGTGAAAGGCCAGACCAGCAATCATGGCACTATGCCCACTCCTAGCTACAACCTATACCTGGTTACTGGTGGTGCTCACTTCAATATCAATATCGGCACTAACATAAACAATGGTAATGTGATTGGCGGTCCTGGGTTCGTCTACACCAGATGTAACAACGGCTCACAATTTAAGTTCAAAGGTAATAAATTCAACCAAACTGCAGATGGGCTGGGCATAATCCAACCTGCTAGTGAACAACCTATTTATATAGAAGAAAGTTGTGACGCTGAGTTTGGTGGAAGTACACCTAACGAAGGTAATTATTTTGGCAGAACACTACTTTTTGTATACGTTAGCAATGCCAGTAACCCTCAAGTACTCAATTTTCAAAACAATTATGTGGGGATGGATATCAGTGGCAATCCTTTAACAGCAGGTTATAACAGATTGCGAGTTGTCAGAACTGCAAATTTTGGGCAAATTGACAATGTGACGATTTCTGATAATACTATCAAGGGCAACACCACTACGGCAGCTATAGCAAGCAACAATGGGGCTGTTATTCAAAGAAATAACATGTGTGAGCATATAGTTGGCGCCGCCAATGGTTTAGGCATTAGTATCGAAACACCTTTAGCCAGTAGTGCGCTCACATCTTATTTGATCGAAGACAATCAAATATGTGACTACTCAACAGGGATAGTTAGTGATAATAGTTTAACAAGTCTCAATCGGCAGAATGTGGTTATTAGAAACAATGAGGTGAGGCTCAATCGGTCTCATGGGATTATGGTGGGAGCTTCTAACCACCTCGCAGAAGATCAATTTACAATTGTCAATAATATAATCAATCAAAATTTAGGTGATGGAGTCCTGATTACCAGTGGTAAGAATCACATTGTCAGAGGAAATGAGCTAAAAAACAACGGTTTAAATGCCGTTTCCCTTAGTGGGACAAAAGAAGTCGGATTGAGCAGAGTAACAGCAAATGTGACTAGCATTGTATCCTCGGCTATTGTGGGAGGGAGCGCTGTTTTGACAGGCTCAAAATGCTTTGGACTGGAGAAGAATTGTATTAGCAACAATGGTCTTAGAGGTATTTTGGCATTGGACAATATCGCACAGAATGAAGCTAGCCTATATAGTGACAATGATTTTACGGATGGCAACGGGCCCGGAAGTGTCTTCAATATTGAGCAAGCGTGGTTAGGTACTTTTGAAGTATTTTCTGGGGATTATCGACGTACTGATTTCCTGCCAAATACTTTGACATTATCCCTGCCAGTCAATAGCTATATTCGCAATACTGAATCTGACAGTATAAAGCTCTCAGAACTGGCTGGAGGGAATAGGCTGGTTTCTTGTAATACTGCGATTGATTGTCCAAACTCTGGTCATACCGAAGGTGTTAGTGGCCAGGGGCAATTTTTCAACAGGGGCAATGCTATCTTATTTGGCGCTGGCAGTTTTTACGTGGTGGCGGAGTATATTATCGATAATATAGGCAATAAAACTACCTTTCCAGCACTGAGGTTCGACACGGAGCAACTAAGCTCCAAAAGCTTTAGTTTTGATGGCAACTCTACTACTCATCCAGTCAACACTTCTACTTCGAGATTAATAGGTGCACAAACATATCAGGATCGTGGAGAGCCCTGGACTGACAATGTAACTGCCAACCGCGATATCAATAGTGCTAATTGGGGCAGATTCCAGTCAATGGAAATAGATTATGTAGACGCCAATCCCATATTGCAGCTCGATGGCAGCTATACCATCACAGTAAATACTACAGCGGATGAACTACCTGTCAGCGCAACGTATATTGATGATGGCTTCGGTATAGCCAGCGGTGGTATAGCCTCCAATGGCAGTGTAAATCTAGCCAATGGCCAAAGCACTTTGAGAGAAGCCCTGAGAGTTGCAGACAGTTTTCCACAGTCAGTTAGTATACTTTTCAATATCCCTAAGTCAGATCCAGGCTATAGAGACTATAACAGTCCAGATACGCCTGCTAGCGGAGACAGTGCAGATGGTGATGATTATTGGACTTTCAGGCCGCTGGCTCAACTTAACAATATCAATATAATTACCGGCAGTAAAAAGGTGATTATTGATGCCACCACTCAAACTAGCAATTTGGGCGATACAAACTTGCAAGGACCTGAATTGGAGATCTCCGGCAAAGATACTGCAATGCCGACAGGATTGACCATCAATAAGTCAAATAGCTTGATCAACTCCTCGGCGGATTTGTCCACTATTAAAGGTCTCAATATCAATTCATTTCAATCCCAGCAGCTACAAGTAGCAGGGGTAATTGCACAGGATAATTTTGTATGTACTGACATCCGGGGGCTTGCTACAACAAACTTTTCTAACCAACCCCTAGGGATCAATACTGACTATTGGCTTTATTTGGACAATAACCTCATTGGTAATTGTGCAATTGGGGTGTCCGGTAATTTAAATTATGCCAAAATCACCAGAAATAAAATCGGTATCAGTCAAAACGGTGAAATCGCCCTGCCAATCAACACTGCTATCTTGAGTAATCAAGTGCAAAATGACTCAGTACTTGGTGGAGATTTAGTCGACAGAAACTATTTTAGGGGGGAAATTAACTGCGTAAACTTGACTGACGGTGCTCAAGCAGGTGTTGCTGGCTTTACTGCTAGATATAACAACAACTCTTGCGGGCTGACTGCAACTGAAACGGTGAGGCTGAACTCCGGTCCAAGTCAAATAGCATTTACAGGTGCCAGCACAGAGATCAAAAATAATATCTCTTCTACAAAAATGATTGTTAAAGCAAATATTATCTCAGGTAATATCATTGGCACCAATACTAGCAAAACACTCAATCTAGGCGACCTGAGCCAAGATGGTTTAGTGGCGCAGTCACTGAGTTCGATATTGCAAGATAACACAGTTTTTAACATGCGTTATGGGATCAGCAACTGGGATCCTAATAATCCGCCTCCCGCAGATGTAAGTAATAATTTGTTACGAGGCAATATTGTGGGTCTTAAGTACGCCTGGAATATAGTGGGACTTAGCCAGCCAAGCGTTATTAGCAACAATCAGTTTAGCAATAACGAATTGGGAATAGAATTGAACGGGTCAGCTGGCGCAAATTATACTATTCGTGATAATGACTTTTCAGGAAATAAAGTCTCTGCAATCAAAATAATTGGTGCTGGTAGCAGAGCAAATATCCGTAATAATAAAATTTCTACACCACTTAACTCTAAAGCAGCCATCGATCTTAGTGGGGGCAATGAGGATTCTAATCTGATTAACGCAAACGATCCTGGTGATAACGACAGCGGAGCGAATTCATTGCAAAACAGGCCGGTTGTTTCGAGTTATGAATACTTAGGCGCTGATCAGCACCGACTGCAGGGTACACTTGCTAATAGCTTAGCTAATGAAAACCCTTTTAGCATTGAAGTATGTGATGCGAATGTAAATAATAATGTTAAAGGCAGTTGTTTGCAGACAATTGTCATAGTCACTGGACAGGGTAGTAATTGGCAAGTTCAATTCAGCAGACAGCTAGGCCAATTAAAAGCTTTGAGCTTTTTAGCGACAAACATTTTGGGGGCTACCTCAGAGTTTAGTGAAACATATTATCCAAAGCTACCGGTAACAAATACTCCAGATACTTATCCAGTCCTAGATTTAAGTGGGCAAATAGTAGCGTCCAGTTCAACAGTATTAACCTCAGCGCCTGTCAGTCCTTTGACTAATAGTATATCCGGAATTATCCAACCACCTCTTAATCCAGCACTTAGCCTGGTGACACCGCTGATTATTTCAACTCTTGCATCTATTTTTAGCGGCACTGCACTTTATAGTCAAATAGGGATTTTATTGGGGTTTGCATTACCCAGAAAACGCAAAAAGTTTGGTGTCGTTATTGATATTCAGGCAAATAGACCTGTGCCATTCGCAGTAGTAAGGCTTTATCAACAAACGAAAGTGTTGTCTCAAGTGGTAACTGATATTTTAGGTAGGTACGTGTTGCAAGTACCGAAATCTGGAAGTTATACAGTGGTAGTGGAAGCGCCTGGATACAAAAAAAGAGTACAATTCTTGACTTTTTTGCTTGATTATCAGCAAGTTACTTTGGATATGGAGTTAATAAAAGCAGACGATAAACTGAGTTTTTTAAACAGAGTTAAATATTACTCTAAAAACGAGGTTACCAAAATAGCTAGATTAGCATTGATCATTCTTGTATTTATAGGAACGTTCTATACATTTTATGTAACTTTGAATTTTCCTACAGTACTGAATCTAGTTGTGTTAATTGTTAATCTATTAATAATTGTTGTTAATGTTATTCCTTTAGCAGTGGAACTATTTGCTGCCAATTGTGTAGTACGCGACTCTAATACTGGTAGTGCTTTGGGAGGAGCAGTAATTAGAGTGTATGACATTAATGACAGGCAGATTACTGTTGGTATCAGCGATAATAAAGGGAAGACTAATCTAGACATAAGACGCAGCGGAACTTATAAGCTATTGGTATCGAAGGCGGGCTACGAGCAAGTTCAAGACCAAGCATTCTATCTGCGTATTGGTGGACGGCTAACTCATGATTTGCAATTGCAGCCATTGGTAACGACTGCTGCTGGTACTTTTGGGCAGGATATACCTTTATCTAAGTTTGCCTTAGATGGCCAGTAGTTAGTTTAATAGTAAACTGTCGGAGCAATATTATCGACTGCTACCGAGACTAGTTTGCTGTTAGCTAAATCATAACCGTGTAAATCTTTCCCTCCTAGACGTAGATAATATTGCCCGCTGGCCAATTCTTTTGCATCTATTCTGCCAGTAAAGCGCTTATCTGCGAAACTACCTAGTAGTTGGTATTTATCATTAAAAACCTCACTGCTTACTTCCGAGCTAGCTTCGGCGAGCGTAAACTCCAGTTGCGCAATGTCATACTTATTATCTTCATTTGCTGGCGAGATTCTTGCAGGTGTGACACTTATTTCACTGAATTCCAGAAGCATATTTGACTGCTTGACCTCTACTCCCGAGGGTTCAGAAGCATTTCCTAGTGAGTCTTTGGCTACGATAACATAATGATACATTCTCTGATCAAGTAGAGGAGTGCTGCTTGTAACATATAAGTTACTGCTAGTAAAAGCTTGCTGATAAATTGGCTGTGGGCAGGCGCTATCGTTTAGCAAAGTCTCCCCAGCGCAGATACTAACCTCATACGTTGTATCAGCTTGATAATCGAGTACAAATTCCACACCAGATCTTGTGCCAAAGCTAGATTGATACAACACTACCGGCTTAGTTGGAGGGGTAGTATCGATGCTAAAGGAAGGTTTTTTGTGGTTCTGACTAAACTCTTTATCAATTACATTTAGTTCCAGCTCATAGCTCCCATCCAACAGAGCAAAATCCATTTTTAATATTCCAGTCGTTGCAGCTAGAGTTTGAGCGCTGATCGCACCAGTGCCTAGGTTTTTGTATTGTAGAGTTAACTCGGAGTTAGTTTCCAGGTCAAAATAATCGAGTACATGCCTAAACCTACAACCCTGATTTGGCTGGCAAGTTGAGAAATCATCAGTCTGATGCATTCCAAATGTAACTTTTTCTGTGGTCTGCCATTGACTCAGTTGGCCTTGAGTGTTGATAATGTAGGTTAGCTCTAGCTGGGGATGATACTGACTAGGACAGACAGAATCGATGCTATTGCCTGAGCAGATGGCTATACCTTGCTGGTAAAGAGGCTGGTTTACCTGCAGTCGTAGATCTATGGCCGCCGCCGTTTGCCAAGATTCTGTAAGATCATATTTGAGCAAGTCGTAATCATAGTCACCATTATCTACATCCACTGTTCCTAGCTGCTGGTTGGAGCTGTTGTATAAACTCACAGGCACTGACCCGCTATAGGCATTGGCATACTTATATAAGTGCAATTCGGCAGTCTGCAACAAGAAATTGCTGGGCCTAATGAAACTGAAGCTTATTGTGCTGACTGATTGAGCGTAGTAGGCAGCGTTTGTAGTATCCCAGAAATTGCCAATAGCAAGGAAACGCCTTGAGCCATTGCTAGTGCTGGGTGAAGTGAAGAAAGCTTGGCTTCTACTAAGACTAAGTATTAGCGGAGTATTAGCGTGTATGGTAATTGCGAAATGCTGTCCCATAACAAACAAAATTAACAATATTTGTAGCGCTGCGCTTCTCAATTTGTGAAATTTAACTTTCCTCATAAGAGAGGATAGCAAGTAGAGATTTCGAAGAATTAAACCCAGCTATAATGTTGCAATACTGTCGCAAGCTAATTAGAGCGGTACTAGAGCTTTTTCAGTTTTTTTAAGATTTGCATAGTTTCTCCTTGGTCTGTCCAAGCAAACTCTTTTTCTTCTTTACCAAAGCTTAAACTTTCCTCGTGTCCCTTTCCCGTAATCAATACTACGTCACCTCTGCCAGCCAGTTTCAAAGCTAGCTCAATGGCATCACTTCTTGAATTGCGGCTATCTTCGTCAAACATGATGAAAGGCTTTTGGTCATTCTTCCAGGCTTCACCAAGCGTAGCATTGATGTCACCAAGACTTGTCAATGCATAGTCCTCATGCCCGCTGAACCTCTGAATAACCTCAGCTCCCAATCTCTTCGCTGTCGAGTATATTTCAGTATTGATATCATAAACTCTTTCGTTGCGAGGATCTTCTGCAGTAAGTATGGTCAAATCAGCATAGCTAGCTGAAATATGTCCCATGCGGCGTCTGCCAATGTCACGTTTACCAGCACAACCAAACACTGTGATTAATTTTTTGCCAGCTGGAATCAGCTCTCGCAGGCTTTGTAATACGAACTCTAAAGCAGCAGGTGTATGAGCAAAGTCCACAATGACATTGAAAGGTTCTGCCATCAAGACTTCCATGCGTCCTTTCGGTAATGTATATGTAGACAGTGCCTTGCGAATATGTGTTAGTGGCAGCAAGCTTTCAGCAAATACTATTGTCTGGAGAATGTTTTCTAGATTATAGATCGCCCCAAATACTGGGATACTAAAATTCTGCCGCTTGTAAGTAAATTGTAATTTATGTAAATGCAATTCTAATCTACTGATCAGTGACTTTGAGACCCAAACCACTTCGAGCCCAGACGCAATCTTAGCGAGTTTGATTTTCATCCACTCAGCTGATCTTTTGTCATCGTCGTTTAAGACTGCTAAGGCACCATTTTTTAGTTTCTTTATGAGTTTGAACTTGGCAGTTGCGTATCTCTCCCATGTTTTATGATAGTCCAGGTGGTCTTCACGAATATTAGTAATTAGAGCTCCACTGAACTTGATATCACCAAAACGATTCTGTGCTAAGCCTTGCGAGGTGGTTTCCAAGAGTACGTATTCACTGCCTGAATCAAGCATCAACTTCAAATACCTAGGTAATTCCCAGGGCTCAGGAGAAGTCACATGTAGCCCAGTATCGAGTGATTTATTGCCAATCTTGGCCTCAGTAGTGGAAACGTAGCTCACCTTTAAACCACAGTTGTGCATGATATGGTACAGCGCTGAAATAGCAGTGGTTTTGCCCTCAGTACCAGTGATACCAATCAGCTTTAGTTGTCTCTCAGGATGTCCCACTTGCTTGGCGGCATTCCTAGCCTGCAGCAAATGCACTAAATTTTTCAAAGCTTGTATTAATATACTCATTTTTGATAATTTCAGTCAGTTTTTTGCGTAAACGGTGTAACTTAATTCCCACATTGTCCTGAGTGAGTCCAGTTTTTGCTGCAATCTCAAGTAATGACAGCTCTGCAAAGTATTTATAATATACCAGATATTGATCCAAATCCGGTAAATTACTGATGGCTTTGAACAATGTGCTTTCCTGCTCACTCTCTAAAGTCTTAGTGAGAAGGTCATCATCGCTGGATGCCAGTTCTTCTATCTTTTCATCTTTGAGGATAGTTAGACTTTGTCTTTTCTGTTTACGACTGTAGTCAATGATGGCATTCTTGGCTATTGTGAACACCCAGGACTCTACCTTTACACCTGTATCTTTGAATTGGCCAAGTTTACGAAAAACCTTGTAAAACACGTCTTGTGTGATGTCTTCAGCATCTTCCCGGGAATTGACCCGCTTCTTGATGTAATTAAATATCTTGGCACGACTCTCTGTGTATATCCTTTCAAATTTGTGCAAAGGATTCTGGAAAATGGTTTGCATGAATTAGTGATTATAATAATTGCAATTAATCTATCCGTTCAACCTTCGCCCCGATTCTTTGAAAATTCTCTAAAGTATTGGGATAGGCCCGATCTATATGTTCAGCGGCATTGATTTCGCTTACCCCTTCAGCTCCAAGTGCTGCCAGGAAATAGGCCATTCCGGCTCTAATGTCAGGAGCGATATAGTTAAATCCCTTCAACTGAGTTCTACCGTTAACGACAATACGGTGAGGGTCACACTGTACGATATTACCACCTGCGGCATTGAAATAACTCACAAATGATAGTCTATCTGAATATAGTTTCTCAAAGAAAAGCGTGCTACCTCCAACAGACATGCTCAAAGCAATGGTAATTGACATCAAGTCACTAGGGAAGCCGTACCAAGGCTGGGAATATATGCCTTTAGTTCTGCCCCAAACTAAATCTCTGACTTGCAAGGGCTGATTCTTGCTAATTAATAGATCACCTCCTTGAGCCTGAAGTTTTAGTCCTAGTTGTTCGTAAAAGAAATTAATTGTGATTAAGTCTTCATGTCTAACATTTTTAATTCTTAATTCGCTGTTGGTGATAGCTGCTGCAACTGCGTAGGCGCCCACATCCAAATAATCCGGCCAAACTGAATGAGTTTTGCCAGCAGTTTTGATTTCTGAAATACCACTGATGGTAATGATATTGGAGCCAATTCCTTGGATCTGCACACCGTTTTCTTGTAACCACATACACAGTTCTTTGACATGTGGTTCACAGGCAGCACCCACAATCGTGCTTGTACCATTTAACTTACTAGCAGCTAAGATCACATTTTCAGTGGCGGTGACGCTGGGTTCATAAAGGTAAACTGTGCCGGGGTGCAAGTTGCCACTGACTTCGAATTCTCCCCATTCATTGCCCGTGACCACTGCGCCAAGTTGATTTAAACTTTGGAAATGCGCTTTTAGCTCACGTGAGCCAATTTTATCTCCTCCAGGGAATAATGATTTCACTTTGCCAAAACGAGCGAGTAGGGGACCAATAAATACCACACTAGCGCGGAGCTTTTTGGCCAGATCACTGGGTACAATATAGGTGTTTAGATTGTCAGTGTTGATAGTAACTGTGCCTGTATCCTTAGAATAATCCACAGCAGCTCCCATTTCTTCCAGAATTTGCAACATCACATCAACATCAGTGATGGCCGGGACATTGGTCAAAGTATAGTCACCTGAAAACAATATACTGGCCGGGATTAACTTTAGGACAGCATTTTTATTGCCCACTGGTGTAACTTCACCCGTTAGTTCTGCTCCTCCGGTAACAATAAATTTGGCCATAGTTTTGTGACTAATTTAAACTACTAAATTCTACAACGAAATGGTCCATTTTAGAACACAGCTGGCACCCCAAGGTCATCTTTAATCTCGTCAAAAATATCTAGCCATAAGATTCTAGCATTGTAAAATGACAATTGTTTAGCGGTTTGTGGTTCAGACAGATTGACTAACATTACAAAAGTATTCTTGGGAGAGGCATCATAGCCCACATAAGTGTTATTAACTTCGTTAGAATAACCTGGTTTATTGATAGGACTATTCAGTGCTACATAGGGGATCAGCGCGGTGCCCGACTTCATTCCTATTCTGTACTTGTTCAGGTGTTTATAACTGCCTTCATTTATGTTCTTCAGATAGACGCGGTGAAGAATTTCGGCCATAGTATTGCAACTTTCTGGACTAACTGCTTCAGCAATTACTCTAGGCTTGAACTCGCGCGTTGTACCATCGTTGTCAGTTTGCTCTTTGACTATTAGAGGCTCCATGATCTTACCGCCATTGGCCAAAGCTCCAACTCCCATTATCGCTTGCAAAGTAGTTTGGAAATAAGAATGTCCGTAGGAGTAAGTGGCGAGGTCTGCCTCATTCCACTGGGCGCCTGATTTGATGAAACCAGAATCTTCCCCTGAAAGCATAACATTAGTGCGCTTGCCCATTCCAAACTTAATCAAGTAATCAGCTAAGTTCTCAGAGCCGATAAGTTTAGCAGTGTTGAATAAAGCTAGATTGTCAGATTCGATCATAGCTTCTGTGGCTGTTAATGGACCTTTTGGTTTCTTGTCAAAAGTACAAATCCTTCTACCCTCGATAATCTCAGTGCAACCTTTATGACCATTGATTACGATAGTGTTCGGGCTGACCTTGCCTCTATCAACTGCCGCGGCCATAGTAAAGATCTTGCCCACTGAGCCAATTTCGTAGGGGTTAGTAATGGCCGAATTGCCTAGCACTTTAATATCTGAGACTAAATTATATTCATTAGGATTGTAGGTGGGATAGTTAGCCATAGACATGATTTCACCAGTGCGGGGATCGATAATAATCACTGTGCCAGACTTAGCACCAAATTTAGCCACTGCTTCCGCCAAGTGTCTTTCTACTTTAGCCTGGATATTTTTGTCTATTGTCGTTTTGATGGTGGCGCCACGTCGTGCTTCTGTGAACTGATTGTTAGAGATGCCGATGATGTTTTGATTACTGTCAGTTTCCACATTACTGATACCTTTTTGCGGGCGTAGGATGCCGTCGAAATATTGTTCCAGACCAGAGCGACCTACTTCTAGACCAAATTCATCCTTGCCCACAAATCCCAATACGTGCGCTGCCAGGTGGCCTTCAGGGTAGATACGGTTAGCGGATTCTTCCCACTTGATAGCGTCTAGGGTGAGATTAGGATCCTTATCAGTAGTCAATTTACTAAGAGTCTCTTTAGTATCCTTGGAGACTGCGTCCGCAATTTTGATCCACTTGGAATTTTGGTTGAGCTTATCGGTTAATTCCTGAGTAGAGGTATTGATAACTGGAGCTACTTTACGGATAAATTCTTCACGAGTCTGTCTGCCAGCTCTTTCAGCAGCTGTCAAGCCGAGTTGGTCGTCTTTATAGATATAAATGTGGAATTTAGGTTCACTGTAGCTCAAGACTGAACCATCTTTGGCCAATATATCACCTCGCAAGGCTTCACGCTCAGATCTGACAAGTCTTGAGCTAGCTAGCAGGGTGAATTTATCGTGATCAAAAATCTGCCAGCGGGCTAAAAATACAACTACACCGATAAATATAATCAACACTAACGTGTACAACACCCTGAGTTTGCCACGAGTTAGTAGTGCCACCGGCCCAGGTTGTGCTTGCTTGCGCGAGTGTCTAGTCATTACTTATCAAATGCTATAGCATTTGTGTTCAAATTTGCATCTCTACCGATTAGCTTTAATCCATTTGGTTGCATTCCTAGTTCAGAATAAGCCGTGACTAAGATTTGATTATTTGTTTGTAATTCTCTAATCTCCGCTGACTTCAGTTCGTTGTCCAATTGTAATTGATCAATCTGATTGCGAGTCTTAGATAACCTTGGTCCAACTGTGCCGACATTGCTTAAAATAATGATCTGCACAAAAATCAACGCCCCGATTGCCACTAAAGTTAAGCTTAGGAGTTTCCTTTGAATATTAGTTGCTAATTTATCTGAATGTCTAGTTGCCATAACCTATAGCTCGCGCTTAGTTAAAGTTAAATCAATTTGTTAAATTGAGGACTTATTACTACTTGGACTACTTAGATGCGTGAAAGAGGATATGGAGCTTGGCACTGCGGGCTCTAGGGTTGGCACTGAGTTCAGCAGGCTGAGGTTTGGAAACTTGGTGTTGGAATTTGCCGCGGTGTTGCTTAAGCCAAATGTCTAGGATTTGTTCCTCTCCTGAGTGGAAAGTGATGATTGCTACTTTACCATCTGCTGTTAGCTTGCCAGCTGCTAGATCCAATAATCCATGCAGATTGTCGTATTCTAGGTTGACTGCAATTCTAAGTGCTTGGTAAACCTTAGCTAGGATTTTGCGATATGTGACTTGGCTATCTCCGTATTTATCTGCTACATGTGCTTGCACAATAGCGTTGAATTCGCTGGTAGTTTCTAGTCTCTTGATTCGTTGCTCTACAATGCGTTCAGCAAGGTCACCTTCATGCTTGATATTGCCATAATCTCTGAAGAGTTGCTTCAGTTGTTTGAAACCCAGTCCTTGAAGTAGATCTGCAGCATTGACCTGTAAGTTCTTGTCTAAGCGCATGTCCAAGGGCATAGTTTTGTTGTAACTGAGTCCATAACTAGGATCCTCCAGAGAGTTCTGTGATGGGCCTAAATCAGCTAATAGGAAATCGAATTTAACAGTAGGTAATATTCTCTCTAGACTATTGAAATTGCTATGTAAGAATTTACAATAAATTTCAGTGCCAGCGATCTTCAGCTCTTGTGGACTGATAACCGTAAATTTGATCTGTTTTGTTTCCAGTAGAGTCTGGAAATACTCCCAGGCTCTCAAATCAAGATCAGTACAATAAATCTGAGCTGAACTGATTTTTTGACTCAAAAGTTTTTCCAGTATAGCAATTGAATGACCACCGCTTCCTAATGTGCAATCTACAAAGACGCCATTAGGTTTCGCTAAAAATGCCCCTTTGACATTAGTTGTCATCACAGGAATGTGTTTATTGATTTTAGCCATTGGGGCATTTTAGCATTTAGTTGCTAGGTCTGCGACGATTATCTATCAAAAATGCTACCCTCTCTTGCAAACTCTCACGAATATTTGTGAACCTGGACTTTTTGGCTTGCCAGAGATCCTTATTCCATAGTTCAAACTTGATACCAACTCCTAGAGCTATCACTGTGGATTTTTCAGTAATTTTTAAATGTGTCAGGAAGGCTTCTGGCAGGGTGATTCTACCTTGCTCATCGAGTGTGAATATTTGAGTCTGGCTAAAAATAGCACGACTAAATTCCTGGCTATCTTGATGTAGACTAGAGATCCCCTGTATTTCTACTAGTAAGCTCTGATACTGGCGCGCAGTATATCCACTCACAAATCCAGCGGGTTCAAGTTGCAAGTAAAGATCTACTGCATTCAGGTTTAAACCTGTACGCAGTGGCTGTGGGATTACAAGTCTGTTTTTGGCAGTTACTACAGTCTCGTACTCACCTAAGCTGATATCTTCCAAATCTAATTTCATGCATCTAAGTTGTCAAAGGCCCTCGACAACCACCTGTTAAATTAATAAGTCCCTAGACTTCGTGCAATAAGTAGTGGTGGTGAGTGTGTGAGTGAAGCCTAGGATTGCGTATTAACGGGGCAGTTGTAGTAAATAGTTAATAGTACAGTTTTACATTTCCACCACTCATCACCACTAATTAAAGATTATACAATCCAGCAGATTAAGTAAAGTAGCACTAGACAGTAATCAGCCGATAAAGAACCGTAATGTTACAGAACTGTTGAAATAGCCACCAGTTGAATTGTTATACTCAATTCATGCATTCACTAAGGAAACAATTAAGTAATCTTGTCACTTCTGCCAGAATCAACGGTGGTTTGATAGGATTAATCGTGGGGATTACTTTCTATGTTTTGATTGCATTCCCATCAGTAGCAGGATTTGATGGAGTTGATTTATCGGATTTGACCAATAATCGCATTCCTTTTGATTTCAAGTTTAACCCCAGTCTTGATTTTTATGGAGGCACAGAGTTAGTTTATAGAATCTCTGAAACTGATTCGAGCTTGCAGACGGTAGTGAATGTTTTCGAGAAACGCTTAAGTAGTCTAGATTTTCCTAACTATGAGGTATATGGACGTCAAAATTTAGAGGGGGATCAAAGTTTAGTAGTGCGCATTCCCAAGCGTCTAGAGCAATTGTCAATATTCAATGAATTACTCAGATTTAATGGCAGCGTGACTTTCCAGAAACAAGTACCAGCCACAGAAACAGCCAATCTGCAAGCCGATCCGCAAGCCAATCCGCAAGCTCAGCCACAGTTTGCCGATATTAGCGTCAGCGCAGCTGATATAGAGGCTTATGAGATTACGTATTATTCTGGAAGCTATGGATTTATCGTAGATTTTAAAAATGACAAACTCACTGAGCTTCTGATACAAGGGTATAGCGATATAAATCCTGATAGCGAAGCGCGCATTATTCTTTCTATCGACAATCAGCCAATAGCTTTCCAAGTGAGTCAGATTTCTAGTAACTCCTCAAGCGTCCGGACAATCTTTGCTACTACTTTCTTAGGAGATGATTTGAATTCTGCACTATTGTTGAAAGGGATTTTGCAAGGGGGCGCGCAGGGACAGAATTACACTTTGGAAACAGCCAATAACATCCCTGGTCGATACGATCAATTTCTTCCAGTATTCAAGTACGCGGGATTGGGTCTGCTGATTGTCTGGGCAGTGGCTGTGCTCTTGCGCAGAAGGGTATTTGGATTAGCGCTGATTCTGCAATTACTATTTATTGGTGCATTTACCATTTCTTTGGCAAAATTTAGTATTATTCCGACTACTCGCTTGGGCGGTATTACTCTGGATATCCAGCAATTGCCACTTACTCTGAATGGAATTATGGCTGTGCTGATAGTGATAGCGCTGTATTTAGTGGAGGTCCGCAATATGTTGCCTTACTTCAATTTCCGCTCGCCAGCTCGCTTTCTGAATATTGATAGAGTTAAAGAAATTAAACACTTTAGCAACTTGCAAGCAAAACTATGGTTGCGGTTGTTGTTCATCTTCACTACAGTCTTGCTGATCGTTAATACTTTGTCTATAAATTGGATCGACATGTTTGCACAGTACTTTGTGATCAGTGCGTTAGCAATTTGGCTAACTTATCAAATTGTAATTCCAACGAGTTTGAATTTGTTTAAACTAAAAGTTACAACAAACACTAATGGCAAAGAAAAAAACTAAACAAGTTGAGCAAGGTAGGCAAGCAGCAGCCAGACAGCAGGGGATTAGCCCAGCTGTAAACATAGCTGCTGATAAGCTTGCTGCAAATGTGGTCCAGCCAAGCCTGAAGGCAAGGGTATTGATGCTATTGGCTCGTCCACACAAGATTTTAGTAATGTGGGTGCTCGCTTTGATTAGCATTGCAATATTGTTTGGTTTTAGTGCAGCAACCGAGAGGTCTCTGGCAACTGGGACGCAGGTAGTCTTAACTTTAGACCACGCTCCAGTACTGCAGGATATCAAGGATAGTTTGGGGGCAGCTGGGATCAGTTATGACGCCGTTGAAATAGAAGCCGGAAGCCAAGTGACAATATACTCGCAAGATAGCGAGGAAAACCTCAAGAAATTTAGAGACAGCTTAACAGCAGCACAATATGTATCTAAAGAAGTTTACACACTTACGCCTTTGAACTTGCCTACCCAACATCTCCCAGCTTTAGCTAGCACTAGTATTTTGTTTGCAATATTGTCATTCCTTGGAGTACTGATTGGCCTACGTAGCCAGTCGTTAAATAGCAGATTGAAAATCTGGTCACTATTGTTGTTAATTCCAATATTAATTGGATTAGTGGTTAGTGCCTTTGCTGTAGTAGTTTCAAAGCTCGGATTTATTGCCTTAAACCCAGCTCTATTCGAGCTGTATACTAGCGGTATTGTTATGTGCATCCTAGTCTGGACTTACTTGTTGTGCAGACTAGATACACGCCAGAGTCTATTGAAATTCTTCTTTAGAGCCTAACACCCGCTCATAGCGACAGGTGCTGATACAACTCTCCATCCCGAAAGCCATTCTTGCGGTAATACTCTTTAGTACCAATAGCAGAAATTACCGACAGTGTCTTATAACCCTGTTCTTTGGCGAGTGCCTGTGCTTTGACCAAGAGCTTTTTGCCTAAACCCAAATGCTGGGAGCTATCCTGCTCTTGGTCAATTGAATCATTGGCTGAACTTTCACTAAGTTTACGCACCACTCCATACACATGAATTTCTCTGATTAGAGCGCTGTCTTCAAGTTCTTTGATAAAATGTGTACCTTTTTTTGGAAGACATAGTCTTAAGAAGCCACAGATTTTGTCTGAGTCATTTACAAATTCCAAGAAGAACTCTTGGCTGTTCCCAGTAATTGTGCGGCTGGGATAGGTGCTGATCTCTAGATTTAACGCCGCAGGATCGATTTGTCTGGACTTTATTTCTCTGCTACGAATCTCTACTACTTTTGATATAGACTCTTGGGCATGAGCTTCAGCGATTTCCCTGAAATTAGTTTTTTTATTGCCCACAACGATATCTGTTGAGGGTATATCACGAATTATCCTGGTCAAACGCACATGCCTAGGAGTATTCAGCAAGCAGAATGTAAGTACGTCTAGAAGCTCAGCTTCAGTGTATGGTTTCCAGAGGCCTTTATTGTAATAGTCCATCAGTTCAGCTGTCTCAATGAGGGAGCAGGGGTATATTTTCAACTCATCTGGTTGAAATTCAGCTGTCCAAAGCTTCAGATAGTCCTGCTTATCTTGCTCTGGTGTAGACCCATAAAGGTTAGGCATCCAATGCGCGTGAATCTTGAATCCAGCGGAGCGCACTAGTTTCACTGAATTAGCTGTGGCTGCCACATCATGCCCGCGGTGATTCAAGTCTAGAACCTTGTCTTGCAATGATTGAAAGCCAATCTGCGTCTTTGTAGCTCCCAGGGAGCGCACACGTATTACTTCTTTTTCATTAATATGATCGGGTCGAGTTTCTATTACCAAGCCTACACAGCGGCAGATTGCAGTCTCATTAATCTTATGAGCGGCGCGTAAGTCATCCCAACTGCTGAATTCCTGGTTGAATTTGGCAAGATGCGTGCTGCGGACTTTATCTGCAGTGGAAATAGGCTTCGATTCAATAGTACTGAAATTGCGCTCTAGCTCTGTAATTCTCTCATTGTAGGAGCGTCTTCTGCCAGTATCAGTGAATTCTGCCTTAACTTTCTCAGGTCTGGTGAAAATATTGATAGTCTTAATCTGCCCGCGCTCATCGGTATCTTTCCCAAAGTCATTTAGCGCGTCAAAACAACGTTTGATGAACCATAGTTGGTAGGCCTCAGGGTAATACGACCAGGTACCACCCAGAATAATTAGTTCCACTTTGCTCAATTCATGTCCGGTATTTTGATAGGCCTGTAAACGGTTATATGTTTGTAAATATGGGTCAAAATTATTTCTCTCTGCTCGCTGGGCACCTGGTTCATCACTTAAATAACTCTTAGGCATACGCACGTCATTGGGACAGAAAATACAGCGTCCTGGGCATGGATAAGGTCTAGTCAACACCGTCACTGGCAGTACGCCTGAAATTGAACGAGTGGGCTTCATGCGGATCTTAGAGAGCAATTGTGAGCTCGGCTCTAATTGTTTAATTTGCAAGAAGTGGTAGTAAGCACTGACCAGATTTTCTTTAGCAAAGATTCCTCCCTCTGGTTTGGAGTATTTCTTCAGAATCTTAGATAGGCCGCGATCATCATTAATCGGGCTTGCCGCGATTTCGCGTAAAGCTCCTAAGAGCAACTCTGCATTTTCTGGCTTAATCTCTGTTTTTTGCATATAATTTTTTCACACAGCTTGATTTTAACAAATAGTTGCAATAAGCGTATGGATTGACAATATTTGTCGCCAGTATTCATTGTAGATTCACTACAGATTTAGTTAAAATATGCTTGCATATGTCCATAACCAAACTTACTGAAGAATTTGTCCAAGACTTCTATGACCGCAATGCTAGCAGTTGGGATAATTCACGCCAAGCTTTCTGGCCAGGCTGGGAGAAGTTATGGCAGTTGATTCAGACTCATGAAAAAGATATTTCAGTGCTCGATCTAGGTTGTGGCAATGGGCGTTGGGCACAGTTCCTACTAAATAAGCAAAGGTCAGTTATCTCGGGGACTGATACAGTTTTACAGTACCTAGGATTGGATATATCTGCGCAGCTATTGGCAATAGCCAAAGCTAATCTTCCCAGTCTGCAGTTTTTTCAAGTGGATCTAACTCAGCCGGAATTGATCAAAGAAACTGTTGGTAAGCGCCAATTTACTACAAGTTGCTTATTGGCAGTGTTACATCATATTCCTACTAAACAGAAACGTAAGCAGTTATTAATCAATGCTGCAGACGCTCTGGTACCTAAAGGGCTCCTAATATTCACTACCTGGGAGTTCTTGTCTGAGCCGAGTTTAGAGCGAAAAGTTCTACGAGGCAAAGCTGTTGCAGAGCTAATCAAGAACCAGTCGCTAAGCCTAGAGACTGGAGATTACTTCTTGCCTTGGCAGATAGCTGGAGTTGTTGAGCAAAACTTCCGGTTTGTGCATAGCTTTAGTGTAGCTGAGAAAGCTGATTTGATAGATCTACCCGGTATGGAACTAATTGCCGAGTATTACAGCGACGGCAGAAATGCTAAACTTAATCATTACTTTGTATTACAAAAGCAGCCACTATAGCTCTTGCAAAAAATGACTACTAACTCTTATTCGAAGTTATTTACAGTCTTGAGATTATTGCTGATGCTGAGTTTTATCGGACTAATCTGCGCGGTCAGTGTCTCGATTATTTTAAATGCTATACGCCCACAAAATCAAATTACCAGCGATGTGGTGATAGATCGAGTTACCAGTCAGTTGTTTCTAGTGACTAGAACTGTGTACTCCGATCAAGAATTGCAAATTAAGATTGATCGCGCTAGTGAATGGAATGAGTTTTTGTGGGGCAAGGAAATTAGTGCCAGCGGCCGGGTGCGAGTGGATTTGGGTGTGGATTTGCAGGGAATTACAAATCAGGACGTGCGCGTTGACAATACACTAAAGCAAATCTATATTAAGGCTCCAGCAGCCTCGATTCTGGATGCATCCTTGCAAAGTAAATTGACTGTGACCACAGGCGGTAGTATTCTTACCCAGATATTTGATCGTAACACCAATGCAGACTATAAGATGGCAGTAGATGAACTGGTCTCTGCTGCAGAGCGCGCTGGGAGAAGCGATACAACACTACTGGCTGAGACTAAAACAGCTGCTGGTGAGTACCTGAGCCTGCTGTTTGCTAGCAGTGGCTATAGGGTGACGCTAGAATAACATGTTAAAATTACACTACCATGAAGGCACAAATCCTAGATGACAATACTACCGCCAAAGTAGCTGATTTGATCAAAATTAAAATTCCTACTAATGAGCTTAGCAATTACACTAAGCAATTAAATACAGTTCTAGACGCCGTAACTTTGCTGAGCGAAGTAGATACCAAGAATGTAAAACCTACTGCGCAGACTCACGGATTGACCAATGTGTGGCGGGAGGACGTGGCGACTCCAGGTTTAGATATGGCCAAATATAAAAACAGGCGCAATTTTAAGAATGGTTATTTTGTAGTTAAAAAAGTCATCTAATGGATTTAACAAAAGCCACAATCACAAAGCTGAATAAAGATCTGCTAGCTTTGAAGTATAGTGCTGTAGAACTAGCTCAAAATTATTTGGCCAATATTAAAGCCAATAATTCTAAATACAACATTTTTCTAGAAATTACCGAGGAGAAGGCTCTTGCAGCAGCCAAAGCAGTAGATGCTAAGCTGGCAAAAAATGAAGATATCTCTAAATTGGCTGGAATCCCTACTAGTTTCAAAGATAATTATAATTGGGTAGACACACACACTACCGCAGCATCTAAAATATTGACTGATTATATTTCACCATATACCGCCACAGTTGCACAACGCCTTCTGGACGATAACGCAGTAGTATTGGGGAAAACCAATATGGATGCTTTTGCTCACGGATCTTCCACCGAAACTTCTGACTTTGGGGCTACTAAAAATCCTTTGGACGTGACTAGGGTTCCTGGAGGCTCGTCTGGAGGTGCCGCAGCAGCTGTAGTGGCTGAGATGAGTACCTATGCAATGGGATCAGAGACGGCAGGTTCGGTACGTGGACCTGCAGCGTGGTGTGGAACCTACGGTTTTGTACCTAGTTTTGGAATGAATAGTCGTTTTGGCATAGTAGCTATGGGTTCATCACTAGATAGGCCTGGAGTATTTGCTAACTCAGTGGAAGACTGCGCCATAGTCACTGACTCTACAGCGGGGCATGATAGTCAAGATGCAACCTCGGTAAGACTCAATCGCACTGAGTATACAATCAATCTAAAAGCAGAATTTACTAAGCGTACAGGAGATAAATTTAAACTTGGCTTGCCTAGAGAGTTCTTAGATGACAGAATTGACGCGGAAGTGCGCGCAGCAGTGCTCAAAGTAGCTAAAGAATACGAACAGCTAGGAGCCGAAATTGTGGAAATTGACCTATTAGATCCTAAGTATTCAATGGCAGTCTATACAATTATTTGTCGCAGTGAGGTATCTTCTAACTTGGCTAGGATAGATGGGATCCGCTATGGACATTATTCTGAAATACTAGCAGAAAGTGTTATTGACCAAATTGCGCTAAACCGTGGTGAGGGCTTTGGTAACGAGGCCAAGCTACGCAGTATGAGTGGTTCTTACGCATTATCTACAGGTTATTATGATGCATATTACAAAAAGGCTCAACAAGTAAGGACATTGATTATTGAGGACTTTGCACAAGCATTTAAGCAGGTGGATCTGATTATCGGACCTACAATGCCCACTGTAGCGCCCAAAATTGGTGTCACAGCAAACAATCCACTATTTGGAGAACTAGCAGACATTCTCACAGAGCCTAGCGCTTTGGCAGGCCTACCCTGTATCTCGATGCCAATCGAACTTGATTCAGCCGGCCTGCCTATTGGTATGCAGATCTTTGGCCCACAGTTTAGTGAGCAGGCAATCTTAAATTTGGCATACATGTTTGAACAAAAATTAGCAAAGTAAATTGCAATGAATGGAATAATCTACAAATTTTTCAAAGGTTTCTACTTCGCAGTCAGGGGCATCCTGTGGTCGTTTGTGGAACGTAGTGTCAAAATCCATTTTCTGTTTACGACAGCAGTACTGGTGTTTGGGCTAGCATTGCAAATCAGTCGAGAAGAGTGGTTTATAGTTTTGATCTTGATAGCAGCGGTGTGGAGCTTAGAACTGATGAATACAGCAATCGAAGATATCTGCGACCGTGTTAGAGATGAATTGAAATTAGCCTATACTGCAACAACCAGACCACGTGATTTAGCTGCTGGTTCGGTTTTAATAATGGCAACTATAGCAGCGCTGATTGGCTTGATAATCTTTATTCCTAAAATAGCGTTGAAATTTGGAATTATAATTTAGCTTGTAAACCATGCAGTATAAACCGGTAATTGGCTTGGAGGTACACATACAAGTCAAAACTAAATCAAAAATGTTCTCTAGCGTCAGCGCAGATTACTATGGCAAGGCGCCAAACACTTGTGTAGATCCTGTTACTCTAGGATTGCCAGGGGCACTGCCAATTCCCAACAAAAAAGCTATTGAGCAAGCTCTGAGATTGGCCATGGCTTTGCAGTGCCAGATTAATCCTGAAAGTAAATTTGATCGTAAAAACTACTTTTACCCTGACTTACCTAAGGGCTATCAAATCTCACAATATGACCAGCCACTTGGAGGGAAAGGCCACTTGGACTTCACTGTCAAGGGTCAGCAGCGCAGCATCAATATTACTCGTTTGCACTTAGAAGAGGATACTGGTAAATCTATTCACGAGGGTAATGAAACATGGCTTGATTTTAATAAAGCTGGGGTACCTTTAGTAGAGGTAGTTACTGAACCGGAGTTTGAGTCTGGCGTCGATATTGATATGTTTGCAAAAAGGCTAAGACAGATTGTCAGATATCTTGGCGTAAGCGACGGCGATATGGAAAAAGGTCAAATGCGCTATGAGCTCAATATTAGCTTACAAGAGCATGGTCAAACTGAATTGCCTAATTATAAAGTAGAAGTGAAGAATATTGGCTCGATCTCATTGCTGCAGAAAGTATTACAGTTCGAAGTGGAGCGCCAAACCAAACTGTTGAATTCTGGGCAAAAAGTAGTACAAGAAACCCGCGGTACTAGGGACATGACAGGCGAGACCTACTCGCAACGTATCAAAGAGGAGGCGGCAGACTATCGCTACTTCCCTGAGCCAGATATTCCCCCACTGCAGTTTAGTGCTGAATATTTAGCAGAATTACAAGCAAGTCTGCCAAAGCTGCCTGAAGAATTATTAGCAGAATATTTAAAAATAGGTATAAGTGCTGAAATTGCTGAGAATTTAATAAACACTAAGGCCAAAGTGGATATTTTTAATAACTTTGCCAGAATTAATAATCAGCCTGCAGTTCTACAGGAAGTTTCTAAGTTAATTGTGGGGGAGCTAACCGTACTTAAGCAAGCTGCTGGATTAACTTGGAGCCTAGTATTGCCAGACGAAAACGTATTATTAATAATAATTAAAATTCTAGAATTAAAATTAGCCAATAAAATTAATTCTAATACGAGTAAAGATTTAATTGCCAAGGCGCTGAAGGCTGAATTTGGCAACACAGATGCAGTGGAAAATTATTTATTGGAGAATAGCTTGCTGATGACTGCAAATACTGAAGGATTGGAGGCTGTTGTCAGCAAAGTACTGGCTACGGATCCTACTGCCAAAGATCGCTTTGCCAAGAATCCCAACCTGGCAATGTTTTTTGTAGGCCAAATTATGAAAGAAACAAAGGGTTCTGCTAATCCAGGAGTGATCAAGGAGCTTGTTATCAAGTTGTTAAGTGCAACCTAAACATGTATAGTCCAATCCCGCCTGCTCTAAAGCAGCAACTAGACGCCGCACCCCTAAGACCAGGGGTATACATCTTTCGTGACGACGCAGAGAATATCCTCTATATTGGCAAGGCAGTAAACTTATTTAATAGGTCGAGGTCGTATTTCCTCAACTATCGCCGCTTGGATCCACGCCTACAAACAATGGTGGAAGGTGCCAGCCAAGTACAGTATGTAGAGGTGGCCAATGAAGTGGAAGCATTATTGCTGGAAACAAACCTGATCAAAAAGTACCAGCCGCGCTATAACATTTTGATGACTGATGACAAAAGCTACATCTGGGTGAAAATCCACTCTGAAATGGAATTCCCAATTGTCAAGATTGTGCGTAGCAAAAAAGATGATAAAGCTGATTATTTCGGTCCATATCCAGCGGTAATGCCTGTGAAGAGGCTGCTAAAAAATGTGCGTAAGATTTTTCCTTATCGCACCTGTAACCGTGAGATTAAAGAAATCACTATTAACGCCGAAACTACTGCAGCCCAAACTTCTGTATATTCCTCTGATATGAAGCCATGCCTGTACTATCATTTGGGTCTGTGCGCAGCGCCCTGTATGGCCAAACAGCCTAAAGCAGAGTACAGAGCCATTATCAACAATCTCAAGCGCTTTCTTCGTAGTGAACATGACGAGCTTAAGACTGACTTAAAACAGCAAATGCAACAAGCGGCTGGGCTTAGAAATTACGAAAAGGCCGCTGAGATACGTGACCAGTTGAAGGATATCGAGTACCTGACGCAATACAGTCGCATTGATGAACAAATGGATGAAGTGCGTCTAGAGGAGAAGATTCTGGAGCAAAAGTACAAAGGTTTAGACGAATTGACCAAGCGCTTGCAGAACTTTTCGCTATATTTCCCGCGTTTAGAAGAGCGTAAACTGAATCAGGCCAATACCACTACTGCTGTGGTGGAGAAAACCGGCGAGGCGGAGACCCAACTTGACTGGGCCAATTTTAAAATTGAATGCTATGATATTTCCAATATTCAAGGCAGCAATGCGGTAGCCGCAATGGTTGTTGCAGTAGGTGGCAAGGCTCAAACACAGCTTTATCGCAAGTTCAAGATTAAGTCAAAATCTTCACCAGATGACTTTGCGATGCTACAAGAGACAATGCAACGTAGATTTAAATATTTACTAGCGGATTTTGCAGATAGTCTTGATCCTAGTTTTAGTATCGCGCCAGATTTGTTGGTAATCGACGGAGGCAAAGGTCAATTAAGCTCAGTCCTTGAAATCCTCGAACCATTGTGGAAGCAATTAGGCCACAGAATTCCCTGCATTGGCTTGGCTAAACGTCAAGAAGAAGTGGTGGTCAAGGTAGCAAGTGGTTTCCAGATTGTCAAATTTAGCAAGCGCTCAAACGCTTTACATATTCTACAAGGGGTGCGCGATGAGGCGCATCGTTTTGGACTAGGATATCATCGCAAACTCCGCTCCAAAGGCATGGTCTATTCGGAATTAGACTTAATTCCAGGGGTGGGAGATATTACCAAAAAAAGATTAATAATGGCTTTTGGCTCTGTGGCAGGCATTCGTAAAGCTAAATTAGTTGACATTGAGTCAGTGGTAAAAAATCGTAACACTGCTCTCAAGCTCAAAAAACTACTAATCTAATAACCCTTTACTTTCGGTGCTGGGATATTGTAGATTATTATATGTATCTTTCCCATAACATAGTAACTGCCTTGATCAAGGCAGAAAAAAACGCTCTGACTATCAAACTTAGATTGAAACCGGAGGACTTACCGGACGATATTTCATTAGTTAGAGACAGCAAAACACTGTTTTTCTTAATCAATAACCTAGGCCTGAAGATCACGCTAAAAGACGCCCAGGCCATAGTCAAAGGAGACGCATTCGATAGTCAAGATTTGCGCACAAAAGTTGTTGAAAATTCCAGAGCGGCTATGAGTTTTGTGCGCACTCAATGGCAAAATGGCAAAATTCAGTTCAATGATTCTTTGCTTTTGAGAATAAATATGATTTTAGGGCTAGGAGTGGGCGAAGATTGGCAATTAAAATACCGCGAAGCTGGAGAGCGCTTTGCAATTATCTATGATGACCTGGCGGATCTAGCAGGTGGTGATGCCAAAGAGCTCAATGCAGCTTCACGTACCCAAATAATTATAGATGAGTTTACCCAAGCCGAGCAGCCAGAGTTATACAGGATCTCGATGTTGCTGTTCAATTTGCTCAAACTGCATCCGTTTATGATTCTCAATAAGTACAGTATTTGTTTGATAGGAGAGTTATTGTTAGGTCGCTATTTAAGAGGTCAGGAAGAGTTTTTTAATTTAATGGAATTTTTCACACAAAAAACAGAGGCAATCAAACGTGCTTTCTCTCTCTCAGATATGCCAGCGCAAGAGGTTGCCTGGCATGAATTATTCATTTCCAGCTTGGCCGAGCAATTGCTGGAGTCGGGTCAAAAGTTATTGATAAATAGCAATAGCGCCAGCGACCGGCCTGCCAAACAAGGCTCTAAACCATTTCTAGACTTGAACAAACGTCAGTTGAAGATTCTCAAGTATTTACAGTCAATCCCTACCGTCAAACGTGAGGACTATGTAGAGATGATGTCTATTTCCGCAATGACAGCTTACCGCGATTTGCAGGAACTAGTGGACAATAAGATTTTGAAGATCAAAGGCGTGGGTCGCGGTACGAAATATATGCTTTACAGCAGATAGCCTCAGTATACTCGTGCATCCAACTTCTGGATAGTAGTTTTAATGTAGGGATTCAGATATTTCTCCGCACATGTATATACCTATGGTACTATCAGTTCAAGATATCAAACTATCGTAAATTGCCTATAAATCTTCCATGAACAATTTTTAAATGCCAATCACCCCAAGTGAAGCAGCTCATCTGCCTACTGGAAATGAACTCAACGATTCAGCAAGAAATCCTGTAGTAGAATTTTTGCAAGAAGAAATGCGGTGGAGAAATGTTGGACTTACTACTGCAAGCTCGGATCTCGCTGTCTCTGTCAATCCCAAACAATTGTCTTCAGAATCCCCAGCGCCTGGTGAGTCAGCTCCAGGCCTTTATCGGCTTGCAACTATTTATCAACCACATTTGCATTTATTAAAATTAGGGCTCAATGGTACCTCAATTTCCGAGATAATAAAAGCTAAATATGGAACTCGTGCTCTAAGAAAAGCTGCAACAACTGAGCTTATTCGGGTCTGCGCAGGATCCCAATAATTTACTACTCGCAGCAGGCTGGCGCAGTAGGGCCATCAACCGTTTTATCCGGATGAGCAAGGAAGTATTATTACTATTGAAGGAGAAGGAAGTGACTATCGAGCTACTATGAGGCTGAGGAGTTATTACCCAGCTATTTATAAATCAGACGCAGATTTTAAAATTAATTTACTAAGATTAGCAATAAAAGAGCCAGCAAATCAGTTAACTGGAGTCAATTTATTAAATGAAGTGGTCAGCATGGGTTATAGTCACCGCAAGATTATTGTGAACAATGATAAGGAAGATAGTGGCCATTGGCATAGCAGTGGATTTGAGGGTAAGTTAATTGTCGGTCCTGATGTACTGTGGTTTCCTGTAAATAATTACATGACAAATAATGGTACTCCGATCGACATGTCTAGCTTAATGTCGCTGGAAGGGTTAAATCTAAAAGATAGATCTGCACTCGATCAGGTTCTGCACCTTAGCGCGCTCCCAAATGATTATAAAAATGCAGGACCCTATACAGTATTGGTAATTGGCCAATCAGCACTACCCATGAGTTGGACGGGGCAGGTAGATGCCATGATTCGCAACATCGATCCGTATACTGGTCGACTTAGGCATCTTTCCTCGGGCATATTTGACGGAAGACGGCCAAACTTTACTGCCAGGTGGGAAGTTCCATTACTGCCAGGTGAATCTTTGCCCACCCATGTACCCTTGGAACTTTTCAGATCCGCTAATGTAACTCCTGAGAGCGCTCGAAGAAGAATACAACAACATTACCTTAGAGCCAAATTTTCTCTCTTGTCTGCTGTAGGAGGTTTCTTAGGGTAGTCTTTCAACCCAGAGCCCGGCGTAGCTGGGGAGGATTAATTTGCCCTTGAGCAACAAGGCATTATTGATATTAGTAATCTCCTTATACTCGCCCTCAGGTAAGACGATCATTTCCATTGTGGTGCCAAGGTTTACATAAACTAGGATCTCTTTCTGGGCAAATGTATGTTGCAAAGCAAAGATATTTTTGCTTAGGTCAGGCGAGAGGCGACTGAAAGTCTTTGACACTCCAAACGACTCTCTCAGTTTCAAAATCTCGCTCAATTCACTATAGATGAATTGACCCTGCGCAGTATTGATCAATTCTTCGTTCACTTGCCCTCTAGCAATGTCGCGATGCTCAAGTTGCACATTATGAAACCCTTGGTCTAACTTAAGTTTCAGTTGCGCCTCGGCGTATTCCAGATCGTTGGCTTTACCCACCTCATCCCCATAGACAATGGCTGGTGAGCCTGGGATTGAACAGAGGAGTAGATAGATTAATACAATTTTGCGAGCATCCTCATCTAAGAAAGTCGCAGTGCGCCCCGTAATACCAGCCTTTGTATCGGTAAGATTGTACAAATCCAGCAGTGCTTCTGTTGCAGAGACGCGCTCTTCTTTACTAAGCAATTCAATGTTCAACTCGTCGTGGTTGCGCAGAAAATTCACCAGTTGAGTCCACTCGGGTAAAGTGAGATATTTATCCAAAACTTGCCAAATGGGCTCGGCGCTTTGTAATACCACAGCCAGCCAAAGTTTTGAACAAAGCTCGAAATTGTAGATCAGATCAGCTTGAATATTATCTGCGTCTTTGCCGGCAGTATTGTGGATCATATCTAGGTAGTCCAACGTTTCTGGTAATATTACTGCAAAAGGCGAGACAGTCTTCATAATCTGGTGCGATAATTGCAGCATTTTGTAGGTCTGCGGAGTTTTGTTCAATTGTCCTGGTGCCAGTTTTTTGAACACTGATAGAATTGCATCGAAGCGGAAGTTCAGACCCAGCTTAGCCCAGTAGACTAGCACTTTAAGTAATTCTTTCAAGACTTCCGGGTTGTACCAATTCAAATCTAGTTGTTGTGGATAGAAACTGTGAAAATACCAATGGCCGTCGCGGGCATGCACCCAGTGGGGCAACTCTCCGACTTGGTCCGGGAAGGCAATATTTATTTCAACTTCCTGGCCATCAATCAAATACCTGGCCCATTCAATACTATCGCGACTAAAACGCTCCAAAAGCACTGGAGTAGTTGCAGAAGTGATAAAGAATTGCCTGAAGTAGCTGTCTCCGGATTGAGCTTTCAGCACCCAAGGATGTTTCTCAGAGACATGATTAAAGATCAGATCCATGAATAGCACCATACCGCGTCCTTGTAGATCGTTTAGAAACCTGAAAAATGCTTCATTGCCACCTAAACCTGCTTTGACATTATAATAATCCATTACATCAAAACCTTTATCGACCATTGGCGACTCCAGGAAAGGTAGAACGTGGATTGCATTGCATCCCAAGCCTTGAATATGATCAAGCTTAGCTTTAAGAGTGTCAAAATTGGCATTGCCTTCTGCGTCGACGAACGAATCTGGATAGGTTACGTAAAGTTGCATGGTGCGATACCACTCAGGATTGCGCTCGCTGCCAGTGTAGGCCTTCGGAGGGCTTGCCGGGATTGAACCTATTAAGGCTAGGATTTCAGGTAATAATGTAGCCGCTGTCTCATGATCATACAGTTGCAATAACAGAGTCTGGATTTTCTCGACATAATTGTCTTGATAATCAGGTTGGGCCATAAATCAGTTTAGCAAAAAATTGCTATGAATTTGCTTAATATTCGCTCAATATTTGCTATAATATTAACAATCACCAGGGAGAAACGACTGTATTGTCCATGTGCGATACACAACGCCTCCCACATCATTACTTCCCAGTATAAATCAGTTTCTCCCGCTCTCTATCTAGAAAAGTTTTATATTTCTGAAATTTTTTCAATAGACTCGACTCTGAATATCTGTTAGGGATGATTATCCTGGCCAACTTATCTTCTTTGGCCAGAAATTCGTGCAAGCAATAGAAATCTCCGTCACCTGAGATAATTACTGCCTTAGTGTAATTATCATATTCAATTCTGGCTGCATGCAAAACTATTTCGGCATCTACATTTCCCTTAGCAACCCCCACATTGTCTTTCACTGTAGGCTTATGGATCAGTTCATAGCCCCAGCTTTTAAGAGCTGCATAGAGTTTGTCATTGCTCGCAATAAAGCCTATAAATAAAAAGGCTTTTTCTACTCGATATTTATCACGCAGATACTTGCGAAATTTTTGATAATCCAATTTCCAACCAGAATATACTTTCTCAGGGCCCCGGGTAATATCTTTGTTGGTTCCTAAGTTCAGATTCTGACTATCGATAAATGCGTATACCATGCTTGATTATATAGGAATAAGAAAGTTTCAGATAAAATAATGTTATAAAATAGTGCTATAAATAGAGTATTAAGTTAGTCACTAAGTCTTATGTCAAAAAAAGTATTGTATCTGGATGTGGAAACTACAGGAATGGATCCACTGAGGAACGACATCATTCAGTTGGCAGCAATTGTGGAGATTGACGGCAAAGTAGTAGCAGAAAAGAATCTTAAATGTCAGCCATTGGATTGGGATAATGTCAGTATCGAGGCCATAAATATTTCTGGCAATACTATTGAATCTTTGCAGAGTTATATGCCGCCGGCCGAAGCCTACAAAGAGTTTCTGGCACTTTTGGATAGCCATGTAGATAAATATGCACCTGAGGATAAATTCTATCCAAGTGGGTATAATCTAAGCTTTGATTTGGGATTTATCAGCCACTTTTTCAAGAAGCAAGGTAATAATTATTGGGGTAGTTATATAAAGTGGAAAGGTATAGATCCTTTGCCACTCTTGCACTACCTAGAGTATAGAGGCAAAATCTCTTTGTCAAATTATAAACTAGTGACAGTTTGCGAGTATTTTGGGATCGAGCTGACTGCACATGATGCTTTGAGTGATGTTAAGGCTGTAAAGGAAATCCTGCGAATCCTGGAGGAGAAGTTTTATCTCACTGCGCCCAGCGCGGTCATTTAACGCTAATCTTATAGAACTTATGTCTGCCTGCTAATTTTGCTTCCTCTAGAACCTTGGCATCTGTCCCAAATCTTTCACAATAAAGTTTACAGGCTGGATGGTTTTCATCCACAATGTACAATATCCTGGCTATGCCTTCTAGGTGTAGTAGAGCGGAAATAAAAATTCAAATCCTCATCAAATATGAAATGAAATTCAGTGATCCAGGGGATATTGTTCTGGGAAGTCCCCAGTGACAAATGAATGACTCCGGGCAAATACTGGCGAATAACTGCTTCAAGATTTTCTAGTATAGTTGATTATAACTGTCTGAGGTAATATTGGGAACTAGATTTTTAACTAGTTGCACTGATAATTTACAACAACACACTGAGTTTATGACGCTTATGGAGCAGCTGTCGAAAAGTCGCCAAGAAGTGACAAGAAAATCGTCTATTTTGACAACCGTTCCATAAGCGAGTCAAAAGATGGGGAACTCCATAACTATTTAAGTCACTTACTAGTCATAATTTGCAATGCAAGCACTGCCTCAGAATCTATGCAGCTTAGAGGTACATTGTCTAAGAAAATGATCAGGTATTGATGGAAGTAAACTTTGTTAGCATTTACTTCGCATTCATAATTCCAATGTGATAATTAGATCGGCAGAAAAGCGAGGTACCGGAATCGAACCGGCGCAATATCCTTGGGAAGGATACGTACTACCTCTATACGAACCTCGCACAGTTAATTAAACTTGCAGAAACTATTTCTCCTCTTCGACTATTTTGACCTCGTATTCGCCTGCCTCGGTGACAGTTACTACTTCGTATTCAATCCCGCAGAATTCACACTCGAAGAAGTCCCCGGCACTTAAACCGTCTGCGACTACAATTTCATTATTACACTCAGGACACTTAAACTTTTTGCCAGAAGTTGCAAGTTTGCTCATTTGGATAGAAATACTTGTATAATCTAATTATGCCAATTATAGCTGGTAATACAGAAATTGAAAAATACACTTTAAGAGGACAGGATCTGTGGTTTAAGCGTGAGGACTACAATCCTTCTGGTTCGTTCAAAGACAGACTGATTGCATACTTGTGGCCCAGATTATTGCAGGCAAGCTACCCGGAAATCGTGCTGAGTAGTTCAGGTAATATGGCCATTAGCTTGCTCTACTGGCAGATACATTCTCAGGAAAAACTGGGAAGTAAACTGAGAATTTTTATTGCTGATAATTTGCCTGAGTCCAAAGAACTGAAGTTGAGCGAGTTAGCAAGCCAAGCTGGAGCGCTAATTATCAAATCAGCAAAACCCAAATCTCAGGCCATTAGCTACGCTAAAACTCAAAATGCCTTCTTACTAAGAGGTTCTGAAGTGGACGAATACGCGGATTCTTACCATTCTTTAGCGGATGAGATTGTAGCCTATCAAGTGGCGCAGAATTTTCCTTTCTCAGAAATCTTCATTTGCTGCAGTTCGGCAACAGCTGCCCAGGGTTTACTAGAGGGACTTTTGACCTATAAGACTTGGCGTCACGGCAAAGTGTTCCTGGTACAAACCAGTCATATCAACCCATTTGCCAAGGAATTTGATGCAGACTTTAGCTATGAATCTGAAACCAAGGCGAACGCCATAGCTGATCGTATTGCCAGACGCAAGCCTAGAGTATTGGAGCTACTGGCGGCGATGCAGGGCAGTGGCGTGGTAGTTAGCAATGTTGAGATTGAGCAGGGACTGGCAAGCTGGCGGGAGCTATTCCCGACTTCTGGGAATTACACCGGCAATACAGTTTTGAGCTTAGCAGGGATGTTAAAGCTACGCCAAAAAGGCTACAATTTTGCTAAGCCCCTGATCATTGTCAGTGGAAATTAGACTTTTAAACTAAATTAGGAATACATATGGACATACTCAATTATATTTTTGGAGCTGCATTCGTCGCCACAATAGCTGCATTTCTGATTTATTGGTTAATTGTACCCATTTTAACCACCCCATTTTTTATTTCCAGTATCAAAGACATGCTGGCCACCTTTGAATTAGCAAAACTGCAGAGCACCGACAGAATGGTTGATCTCGGCTCAGGTGATGGCCGCGTGGTATTGGCTGCTTCCAGGGTGTGCGATTACGCCGAAGGAGTAGAAATTAATCCTTTTCTGACCTTATTTGCTAGGTTTATGGCAGTTATCTCCGCCAATGGAAGTCTTAGATTCAAAAACCAAGATTTCTGGCAGGTAGACTTGAGTAGTTTTGACGTAGTATTTATCTATTTATCGCCAAGCTCGTTATGGAAGCTAAAGCTCAAATTGGCTAAAGAATTACAGTCTGGAACCAGGATTGTCAGTCATTCCTTTAAGATTAAGGGCTGGAATGCAGTTGACACCATAAAGGTTGGCAAAAAAACTCATTACCTCTATATAATGGGCCAACAAACTTAATCAATCTTCAGTTAATAATATGTCCACTACAGAAACTATTCTTGCACAAATCAATCAAAAGCTTGGTCAACAACCGTTATTTTTTATTGCTCCCGAAACTGAGCGAGGCATGGGCTTGGAGAAATTGTTAGAAAATTACTTTGTAATAGCCGCAAATGCCGACGCCACCTCAGCCTGGTTGGAGGGCTTACTGAAAGGTAAGTTGATTAAGGAGTCAGGCGGTAGTACTAAATTACTAGCCAATCAAGAGTTCCAGGCTTTTGTCCAGAGTAAATTCACCAAAGATGCCTTCCGTTTAAACAATAGCAGTCGCAAGATTAACCTGCAGTTTTTCAAATCTACTAGTGATGAGTCTGTGCCTATTCTAACGCAGGCTGGGATCATCCCTACCGTCTTAAATAACTCTGCAGAGTTGACCAGGCAGTTAGAAAATAAAGTAAAACAGTACCAAATTCTCTTGAACTCCCCAGTGGTAGATCATTTGCCTGAGTCGCAGATTATCGCTTTACAGGACTTTGACGAAACCAAATTTAAGTCAGTGTTTAAAAGTAGTGGCTTAGCTCTACAATTACCATTTGGGCACACTGGCTCGTCCACTTACTTGATTGATGATACTGAAAAAGGTCGCCAAAATTTGACAGAACTGCAAGCAATCAGACAAAGTTTTCCTAAACGCGTGGCTAGAATAGTGCGCAAAATTGAAGGATTACCATTGACGATAAATGCCTGCAATTATGGTGAGTCAACATTTTCCGGAGGGCTCTCGTATCAATACACAGGTATTGCCCAACTAACTGCATTGTCAAGCGCCACAGTTGGTAATGACTGGAGTTTGCCGAAAGAATTTATTACTGAGCAACTGAGAGGAGAAATTGCGGACTTAGCGCAACTAATTGGACAGGTCTTGCATAAACAATTCAATTTTAGAGGTTTATTTGGCTTGGACTTAATTTGGGAAGTAGAAACAAATAAGCTTTATTTGATTGAAATTAATCCGAGGCAAACAGCCTCAATCCCAATGCATACTAAATTGCAGCTAGAGGCGGGACAGATTCCTTTGTCTGTACTGCATTTGGCAGAGTTCTTGCGACTTGACCTGCAAGAATTGAAAATTAATAGTCAAGATTATTCTTTGGAAGCGCTACAGCCATTTGCAGCGTCCCAAGTATTTCTCAGATCTCAAAGCCGCCAGAGTTTTGCTGTACCCGCCTCCAAGCTCAATCCTGGTGTTTATCGTCAACAAAGCGACAGTGCTGCGCGCGAGGCGATAGCAGCAGGACGCGGCGATGATGTTATCTACTTGGACGCTGACGAAGATCGCCCCATTATTAGGCAGGGGGAGGGCTATAGCTTGGATGACTTTAGTACAGATGGCTTTCTGCTCTTGATAAAACCCACTGGTACAACTATTGAATTCAATGAAGAGATGGCTAGGCTAAAAATTAGGCAGTCATTGGGCATGTATACTGCCGGCAGGGTGCAATTATTGCCGTTGGCTCAAGACGCCTTACAAAAAATTGGTTCTGTGTTAAGTTAATAATAATTATATGGCGAAAGCATACTCTGATCACAATCATATCTATCTGAGCAAGCAAATTGACGAGAATACAGTAGTACACACTATTCATCCTATTGCGGGGAACTTTCTCCAGCAGTACTTTGAGCTGCCAATAGCTGGCAAAAGAGTGATTACTCCGTATTATATAAACGTGAAAAAGCGCAAGGATCTGAACGCTTTAGTAGGCAAGGGAACCCCTGAGGAGATAGTTTTGGAAGCTAAAGTGTGGGCGCAGGCTAAAAAGCAGAACTTACGAAGGTATAGCCCCAGCGAAACCAGGCAGTTTATGGAGCAAGTAGGAATTGGTATAGATTGTGGAGGTCTTGTGGCCAATACTTTAGCGCACTATTTTCAAGTCCAGCGTAGGGCAGGGTTTTACCGTCAGCTGAAGTACAGCAACATGAGTTGGCGAGCTCGAATTGCTAGATGGTTAAGACCAGCTACTAACCTGAGTGCTGACGAGCTGACTTCTGGTCTTAATGCCATCGTGATAGATCTAAATCAAGTCCGCCCTGGTGATCTAATCAGAGGTGTGGGTAAACAGCGCAATTCATTTCATGTGGCTTTAGTCACCGAGGTGGTGGCGCAAATTGTTGCAGGAACAGAGACTGCCAAAGAGACAGTTGTAAAGATTAGCTACGTACATTCACATCGAGGCTATGGAGCGGATCACGGTGTGCGCCGAGGCGAAGTAGTGATTAGTGATGGCTCCAAGCCATGGTGGGAACAACAATGGTTAGATAACCATAGTGACGGCAAGAATTATCTACTTGAGAATGATTTATTACCGTTCAAAGCTGACTGCGGATTTAGGCGCTTGTTGCTCCTCAAGAATTAAGCACTAATTATTAAACGCTGAATTATCACTTGACACTCAACTCTGCTAAGTGCTATAAATTCAGTAATAACTGATATTTCTTGTTTATGTTAACTGTCAGACAGAGATTATTATTGAAGTCTATTATCGAAGAATTTATACATTCTGCGCAAGCAGTGGGCTCTTTGAATATTAGTGATAAATACGATTTGCAAGTATCTCCAGCTACCATCCGCAATGAAATGGCGCACTTGGCTGAACTAGGACTATT
>Ga0105048_10001577_pt1 | contig 36824 bp, 31 predicted proteins | sample MAT05_FD_78382 | JGI IMG/M metagenome (GOLD analysis project Ga0105048, IMG submission 78382) | Freshwater microbial communities from Lake Fryxell liftoff mats and glacier meltwater in Antarctica - MAT-05 | ecosystem: Environmental > Aquatic > Freshwater > Ice > Liftoff microbial mat | place... | reverse complement strand
GCTGGCAGCAAGTTATCCATTCACACTTTTCCCAGATGCGCCTTGTTTGTTTGTTTGATTGTGATGGATTGCTGGTAACTTGCAATGCGTCATTTTACCACGCGACCACGCCCCCGCAGATCGGGATGCATTGGCCCGTCACATAATCGGAGAGATCGGTGACCAGAAATTCGACAACTTTGGCACAATCTTCGGGCGTGCCCAGGCGTCCCAACGGAATCTGCGGAAGCAACTTGGCGCGCGCCGCTTCGCTGTCACGGCCACTGGCCACGGCGCGCGAGGAAAGAATCCAGCCGGGGGCGATCGAGTTGACATGGATGTTATAGGGGCCGAGCTCGGCGGCGAGAACGCGTGTGTAGTGGGCGACCCCCGCTTTGGCCACTTTGTAGCCCACATGCCCGCCATTGTGTCCGCTCCACAGACCCGCCTGCGAAGAGACATTGACAATTTTGCCCGAACGTTGTGTTTTCATGGAACGGCTGGCTGCCTGGCAACAGAGAATCGCGCTGGTCAGATTCAGGTCCATCGTATATTTGTAATGTTCGATATCCGCTTCGGCGGCAGAGTGATTAGGCGGCGTGTTGAGTGCGCCACCCGCATTGTTGACCAAAATGTCGATGCGGCCAAAGGTTCCCAATGTTTCTTCAAACATCCCATCCACGGCATCTTTGTTGGTGACATCGGCCTGAATACCCAAGGCACGCCCGCCGAAAGCCTCCACTTCTTGCATGACAGTAGCTGCTGTCAACTGCTCGTTATATTCGGCGGCGGCATTCAGGTCCACATCGTTGACCACCACATCTGCACCCAGGCGGGCTAGGTGCAGCACATAGGCGCGGCCCAGCCCGCGCCCGCCCCCGGTGACAAGGGCCACCTTGCCTTTTAATTTCATAATTTTCTCCCCAGGTTATCAAGTGGCTTGTTGGTACATAAACATGCCCAACACTGATCCAGCGTTGGGCATCTTTGTCATCAGTACGTCATCAGTACGTCATCAGTACAATATCGGGAACTGACCTGTTATTGATATTGTGACGTAAGGTTTGATTGGTAGAAAGTTTTGATCAGTAGTAAAGACTTCAGTCTTTCCCTGAATTGAACAAAGACTGAAGTCTTTACTACGGTTTAACCGGGCATAATTCGCTGACAGTCCACACATCGGCAAGTGCGTCTATTCCACCGGTTCCAGTTCGACCAGGAAGAGATTGGCAGTGCGGTGCCAGAAGCCTTCGTGGACATAGGGATTTTCGACGGTTGGCCAGTTGCTCCAATAGGTGGTGTTGCGTGGCAACAAAATCACTGTTTCCACGGTCATCACATCGGGCAATTCGGGGAGCCAAATTTCCATAGCTTGGTGGAACAGTTCCTTGAGCTGCGGATCGTCTTCGGCCAAGCCCGTCATCTGATCGACAATGTCGCTAAATTCTTGATTGGACCAGCGGTAGAGATTGGTAAAGGGAATCGCTTCGCCCGTTGGTTTGACATGCTTGATGTGATAGAGCCGTTCCAGCGTGGCATACGGATCGCGCATAGAGCCGCCATGGCCCCACAGAAAGGCTTTGGCCGCGCCGGTCTGAATCCGCGTGACAAAATCGGCGGGCAGCAAAAAGCTGGCGTCAAAGCCGGCCTTGCGCAACTGCTCTGTGATCACCGGCGCTTGGGGCGTGGTGGACGGGTGTTGCGGGAAGGTAATGATCTCGAAGGTAAGGCGCGCCCCATCCTTAACCCAGAAGCCCTCGCCATCTTTCTCGTAGCCATTCTTGGTCATCAACTCGGCGGCTTTATCCAGGTTGAACTCGGTCGTGGGATATTGTTCCAGCAGATCGCTGACTGAATCTATAAAGGGTTTCATGCCAGGGTAACCCGGATAGGGCAACTTGATCGCCGTGGTCGTATTCTTGAAGGCAACATCGATAATCTGATCACGGTCCAACGAATAGCTCATGGCCCAGCGAATATCGGGATTGTCAAAGGGCGGTTCGCTGTTATTAAAGGCCAAACTGATCGGCCACCAGTCCAAGAAGCCATAGGGCGGTTGATCGCTAAAGGTGGTAATTTTGTCATTCTGGCTTTGGGCCAATTCCATGTTTTGCGGAGTAAACGAGAAGGCCAGATCGATCTCATTGGCGCTGATCAACTGGACCATGGTGTTTTCATCCATGCCCGGCAAGAAGACCATGCGCTCGACTTTGGGCAGGGCATGAAAGCCAGTCTTGGCACCCCACCAATCCTCGCGTAGATCCCAGATCTTGCGTTGGACATCGCTGTAGATCAGTTCCCACGCCCCGGTACACAGCGGCCAGCCCTGTTCCGGATCATAGTTAGAAAAGGTTGCCGGATCTTGATCCTGCCATACATGGGCGGGTACGAGCGGCACACCCAGATCGGCATGGAAGGTGAGTTTGTCAAAGACAAAGCGCGGATTGACGCCAGTCAAGATGATCTTGACATTGAGGTCATCGACCACTTCTGCGCTCTGGACGGTATCCATAATTTCGCCAGCGTATTGCAGATCCGGGTGTTCGAGCAGCATATTGAGCGAGAACGCCACATCGTTGGCCGTAAAGGGCGTGCCATCACTCCACTCTACCCCCTGGCGGATCTTGATCACAACTTCGGTAAAGTCGTCGTTATAGGTGTAGCTCTCGCCCATCCACGGAATGAATTCGTCGCCAATCATGTTGTAGTAGAAGAGCGCTTCGGTACAAGCTTGAGTAAAGCCACTGCGCGACAGGCCCGGCGCATAGGCGTTGAACAGTTTAATGTCGGTAAACGCACCGGGGTGTTCACCACCCAGCCCGGCCATGATCAGAGTACGATTGCGGGGAACTTCCTTCAATCCAGTTGTTTGCTCGGCGGCGGGGGAAGCTGCTGCTGGTTGCGCGTCGCCACTGCCGGCGGCGGGCGCAGCCGGGGGCAACTCTGGTGTGCCACAAGCGCTTACTAGCAGTAGTAGGATCGTCAATAGCGGTACAATGCGATGCCAGCGTTTGTACATAGGGTCTCTCCTTCAGTTTTCTTTTTTGCAGACACGAAAGGCTGAAATAGACGAGTGCGGTAAACTCTTGACCGGCGTATAGATGCAATGCGACGCGATAAGCGTCCAAGGCATTAGGTTCTGCACTGATACCCTATGGCTATCCGACGAATTTGCAACACATGAACAAGACAAGAGGCTTTGGGAAGCGCATCTAGTATACCTGAAGGTGTTTTGGCTTACAAATCGTCTAATTTTCTGTATAGAAATCAAATAAAGCAAAATATATTGTGTAAAAACAGAGGTTGACACCCTGGAAACCCTATGGTAGATTTAACAGGCATCCCAATTCTAGTTGCATAAGCACTGCACCAACAACAATATAACAATAGTATAACAACAGTATAACAACAGTATAATTTACGTGCACATCTGCACATCTGCACATCTGCGGATCTTGGTCGCTTTGGGCTACCCAATGCGCCTTGCCATTCTGCGATCCGACCTCACTTGATTGGGGTCATCCCTGGACGCAGAACAAGCCGCTATGCCGTTTATGTTCGCATTGCCTACCCTACTTGGTGATTCAATTTAGTGATTCAATCAAAGGATGCGCTATGAGTTTGCGCTATGTGCTTGGCCGTCTTCTCTTCTTTTTGGTTGTCGTTTGGGCAGGTGTGACGCTCATCTTCTTTTTGCCGCGCTTGGCACCGGATCGCGATCCAGTGCGCGAACGCTTGGGGATGATGGTGGCCATGGGTGGGATGAATGCCGAAAATGTCGAGCGCTTGGCCCAAGCCTATGAAGCGAAATTTGGGCTGGACAAACCGCTGTGGCAGCAATATGTGAATTATATCAGCGACATTGCCCGCTTTGATCTGGGCTATTCGCTGGCGAAATTTCCTACGCGCGTGGTCGATGTGATCGCCCCAGCCGTGCCGTGGACCATCAGCTTGCTGGGTGTATCCACCTTAATTGCCTTTTCCTTTGGCAGCCTGTTGGGGGGACTGTTGGCCTGGCCTGGCGCGCCGCGCTATCTGCGTTTTCTGCTGCCGCCGCTGTTTACCTTCTCGGCCATTCCCTACTATCTGCTCGGTTTGATCCTGATCTATCTCTTTGCCTTCAAACTCAAGTGGTTTCCCCTCACCGGCGGTTCCCAGATTTTGACCATGCCTTCGCTGACCTTTGGCTATTTGCTGGAATTGATCTATCACGCGATCCTGCCGGCGCTGTCGATTGTGCTGTCGTCGATTGGCTTCTGGTCGCTCTCTATGCGCGGCATGATGATCACGGTGGAAGGCGAAGATTACATTACCCTGGCCGAAGCCAAAGGCTTGCCGAGCGGACGTATCTTTCTCTGGTACGCCATGCGCAATGCGTTGTTGCCGCAAACCACAGCGCTGGCACTTTCGCTGGGTACGGTGCTCTCTGGCTCGCTGCTCGTAGAGATTATGTTCAATTATCCCGGCATTGGTTCGGCACTCTTTGCGGCGATCACGGGGTTCGATTATTTTGTGATCTATGGCATTGTCTTTCTTATCGTCGTGGCGATTGCGCTGGCGACGTTGATTTTGGATCTGATCTATCCACTGTTAGATCCGCGCATTCGCTACCAGAAAGGGTAAGGCGTGTCTCCCTATTTGCACTACATGCGACGTAACCCCATGCTGGCTTCTGGGCTCTTCACCTTGTTGCTCATGGTGGTGCTCTGGTTGATTGGCTACTTCTCGGTGGATATCAAGCTGGCCGCGCCCCTCTCGGCCCCCACAGATCTACCCCCCTCGCGCGAGTATTTGCTGGGCACGGACAGCGCCGGTCGCCAATTGCTGGCCGTGATGATCGCGGGCACCCCCACGACTTTGCAAATTGGTCTCATTGCCGGCGCGCTAGGGATGTTCATCGGCACGATTTTGGGGTTTACATCCGGCTATTTTGGTGGCGTGGTCGATTCGATTATTCGCAGCGCCGCCGACGTGGCATTGACTGTGCCCGCATTGGCTGTGCTGGTGGTGATCGCCTCGGTGATCAACAAAACGCTCAGCCCGGAAATCTTGGCTTTGATCATTGCTTCCCTGGCCTGGATGTGGCCCACACGCACAATTCGCGCACAAGTGTTGACCATGCGTGAGCGCGCCTATGTGGAAATTGCGCGCCTTTCGGGCTTAAACAATTTTGAGATTATCTTCAAGGAACTGGTGCCGAATCTCTTGCCCTATTTGGCAGCCAGCTTTGTGGGTGCCGTCAGCTCCTCTGTCCTGGCCGCGATTGGTCTGGAGGCGTTAGGGCTGGGACCGCAAAGTGAACCGACGCTGGGCATGACCATCTACTGGGCGCGCTACTATAACGGGTTGCCGCGCGGGATGTGGTGGTGGTGGGCACCGCCGGTGATCATCATCATTATGCTTTTTATCTCGCTCTTTATGATCGCGTCCGGCTTGGATGAGATCGCCAATCCACGGGCGCGGCGGACGACTGCGTGACGAACAGGCAATGATGCTTTGTCATTCGCTATCAGCGCTCTATTTGTAATTTGGAAGCAGAGTATGACGGCTGTTTTGCAGGTTGAAAAGTTACGTGTCTATTATCACACCTTGGCTGGCCCCGTGCGCGCGGTGGAAGATGTTTCGTTTACGCTTAACAAGGGTGAACGGCTGGGGCTGGTTGGTGAATCTGGCTCGGGTAAATCGACAATGGTGTTGGCTTTGTTGCGCATGTTGAAATCGCCAGCGCGTACCGAGGCGGGCCGTGTGCTGCTGAACGGCACCGATCTCTTGCAACTTTCGGATGCCAACATGCGCGCCGCCCGCTTTGCCCAGATCGCCTTGATTCCGCAAGGGGCTATGAATTCGCTCAACCCAGTGATGCGCATTAAAAATCAGTTGCTGGACACGATCCGCTATCACAATCGCAATGGCCGTCTCAGCCAGGCAACGATGATGGCGCATATTCATCAATTGCTGGAATCGGTGGGCTTACACCGGGACGTGGCCGAGATGTATCCTCACGAGTTGAGCGGCGGCATGAAGCAGCGCGTCTGTATCGCCATGGGCATCTCGTTGCAGCCCAAAGTGATTCTGGCCGACGAACCGACCAGCGCGCTCGATGTGGTAGTACAGCGCCAGGTGATGGAGACGCTGGGCCGGGTACAGGAGGAGATCGGCGCGTCGCTGATCCTGGTGGGCCACGACATGGGGTTGATGGCTCAATTTGTCCACACGATTGGTGTCATGTATGCGGGTAAGTTGGTCGAGGTCGGGCCAGTGGAGGATATTTTTGAAGAGCCGCTTCATCCCTATACCCAACTATTGATCGCCAGCCTGCCCTCGCTGGAGGGCAAAGGCGTCTTCAAAGGCATTCCGGGGATTACGCCCTCCCTGCTCAACCCGCCATCGGGATGTACCTTTCATCCGCGCTGTCCGCAAGCGACGGCGCGCTGTAAAGCAGAGATCCCTGTTTTACAAGAAATCCGCCCTGGGCGCTGGGTCTCTTGTTTGTTATATTAGATAGAGCGCGATACAAACATCTATGGCACCACTGTTAGAAGCACGCAATGTCAGCAAAGTCTTTGGTAGCGGTCTATTGAGCCGTCAGCAGACGGTGGCCCTGCAAGCCGCCTCGGTGACAATCGACGACGATACCCCGTCGATTGTCGCGATTGCTGGCGAAAGTGGCAGCGGCAAAACAACGCTGGCGCGGCTGCTGCTGGGGATTACCAAACCGACGACCGGCCAGATCCTCTATCAAGGACGCGATCTACGCCAGTTGGACGGTCCGCAATGGCGCACTTTTCGGCGGGAAGTACAGGCGGTTTTTCAAGATCCCTTCGAGGTCTACAATCCATTTTACAAAGTGGACCATGCCTTGACCATGCCGATTGGCAAATTCTTTCCCAAAGCATCGGCGGTGGAAACCCAACAGATGATGGAAGAGGCGCTACAAGCGGTGGGGTTGCGCCCGGAAGAGACCTTGGGCCGCTATCCACATCAGTTGAGCGGCGGCCAACGTCAACGCGTGATGGTGGCGCGCGCCCTGTTGCTCAAGCCGCGCATTATCGTTGCCGATGAACCGGTTTCCATGGTTGATGCGTCGTTGCGCGCCACCATTCTCGAAAGTTTGCTCAAGGTGCATAAGGCCTTTGGCATTTCCATCGTCTACATCACGCACGATCTCACCACGGCCTATCAACTCAGCGAACGAATTTTGATGATGTATCGGGGCAATATCGTCGAGGCGGGCGACGTCGATCTGGTGATCAAAGCGCCACAACATCCCTACACCCAGTTGCTAATCGACTCGATTCCCCTGCCCAATCCCAAGTTGCATTGGGGCCAACGCGAGATGCAAGCCCGCCAAAGTGGCGATCATCTGACTGCTGCCAGTTGTCGCTTTGCCGACCGTTGTCCCCAGGTGATGGATATTTGTTGCCAACAAGCCCCGCCGCTCTACCAGACCGATGCACGGCGCGTTGTCTCTTGTTATTTGTATGCCGACGCACCGGTGGCAGCAAATGAGCATGCAACCGTTGCTTGATCGCACAATCAGAATGCAAACCTAGACCACTGTCGCGCATCCTCGGCAAGCCATCAAGCGCATTGGGCGAAGCCATCGCATTGCGCTATGATTCATATATCAAGCCGGAAAGAAGCGCATTGGTCAGCCGATGTATGCAAATCTGTGAAGATGTAGTATGAATCGTGACGTATCCTTCTTCGTTGCCCTGCCGATCACCTTTGGCATTCAGCAACGCTTTGACAGGGCGTTCGATTCGGGCTGGGTGCAGTTTCCGGGGCACTATTTGCTCTATGCCGCCACGGGGGCCTTTCAGTTGGAAGTGGACAATGTGCGCTGGTTGTTGCCACCGCAACGGGCGGCGTGGGTGGCGGCTGGCACTCCTTTGCGCCTCACCGGCACCGGGGCTGGCACAACCAGTTCCGTGTTGTTTGCCGCCAGTACGCTTCCCCAGCCCGCATTTCTCTGCCGCGTTTTCGCCGTCTCGCCGTCTCGCCGTTGGCGCGTGAAATGTTGCTCTATGCCATGCGCTGGAATCGCGAGCGCGATCCAGCCGACAGTGCGGCAAATCAGCTGGCCGATCCATTTTTTCAGTCGTTGGCCGCTGTCTGTACGGAACTGGCGGCCCAGCCCGATGAATTCTGGTTGCCCCAAGCCCAATCCGCCGAACTAGCGGCTGCGCTGGCGTATACGTTGGCGCACCTCAGTGAATCGGTTACTGTCAGCGATGTCGCGCAGGCGGTCAGCGTCTCCGAACGCACGCTGGCCCGCCGCTTTGCCGAAGAGATCAGCATGACCTGGCGTCATTATGTACGGCGCGCCCGCCTGATCCGCGCCATGGAATTACTGGCCGATGCTAATCCCTCTATTCTCGACGTTGCCTATGCCGTCGGGTTTACGAGCATCAGCGCCTTCAACCATGCCTTTCGCGCCTTCACCGGCGAAACACCTTCCAGCTATCGCAAGCGCTTTGGTGGGTGATGCACAGCGCCTAGCCTACGCATCCCGATTTTCTGTTCCACCTAGCTCGGCAGCAGCCCCACCTCTTGCATCAGCGCCAGCCGATCCTGAATCGCCCAGTGCTCAACAATTTTGCCATGTTCCAGCCGCAACACATCGATCACACCAAAGCTGATTGATTTGCCGCTCGGCGCTGTGCCCATAAAGCTGCCCAAGTGGGTGCCATAGAAGCGTTTGTGGGTCATCACCGTATCTCCTTCGGCGACCTGATGCTCGATTGTCACCCGCAGGTCGGGAAAGGCACTGAATAGCTGGCGAAAGCTCTGTTGCGCCTTTTCAACCGACGTGAGCGGCGAGGCAGGATCGTGATCCAGATGATTGATAAAGTTCGGCTCGAAAAAATCGGTCATCTGTTCCAGTTGATGCTGATTTTGGATGACCTCTACCATGCGTTGGACAAACGCTTTGTTGACTGCTGACATTTGCTCTTCTCCTGTAAAATGTGGCGTCGTGCCTGCTACGCACGACGTTGTTGCGACAGTATCCAGGATAAGCGATCAATTGCAGAATTGCTGGCCGATAAACGTCAACAACTTGCTTCAAACTGCCAACTTGTTACCCAAACTCTATGCGCGTTCAATTCGGCACTGAAAACAATTATTGGTCGCCGAGCGTACATGGATATAAGCCACATCCTCCCGTGTAAAGAGGTCCTGGGCGCGCTGCGCAAGCTGCGCCGTGGACACCACCTGTCCCGTCCCATAGAGAATGCGCTCGGCGGCGCTATAGCCGCGCAGAAGATAGTGCGCAGATTGCAACATGGGCGGCAATTCGGCTGGCGCGGCGTAGCGCTGGCAAGACTTGGCATGCAGAAAGATCGGCCCACATTCGGCATAGGGTTGAATGGTGCTAAAGGGGCGATGGGCCAGAATGAGATAGGCATCATCGGCGGCCACTAGGCCAAGGCAATGGCGACAAGGCACCCCATCGCCGCCGATAGATAGAGCGCGTTCGGGTGTTTGGCCGTTGGCATCGAGACCATTGGCTTGTAGGACAATAACCAGTTCGGTGGGCAGCGCAACAAAACGAATGGCGGACATAACGGACTCCTATTGCTTGGCTGAAGATGAAAGTGTTGCGAACTAAACAACTTGTCTCCATCCTAGCAGACTAGGGTATGTGTTGCCACCCGTTTCTTGCGGGTTATGGCGGCAACCGCGACCGCGCCCATGTAGTGAAGAATAAAGTTTTCATTACATGGGTATTCTTCAAAATTTTGCGCGAGTATGCTGCCTACGTACTTTCCCTGTCCTATCTCTTGGCGGTAGAAAACTCGAAATTACTCACCGCTTCAATGGTATGGCGCAGCCAAGCCTGGGTCAATTTTATTTTTGCTTTACTGCTGTACATCCTCTGCTACGCTGCTTGGTTTAGAACAAAAGCAGATTGTGCGACTGGCCGAATCCTACCGTCTGCTAGGGTATTCGTCGGACTGCTGCCGCCAGTTATTTCCGTGTGCTGCCCAAAACTGAACAGCATTCTAGGGATGATAACCAGAACAGATTTCCCTATACTGCCTTTGGAGATGTACTTCCATCAAAAAATTATAGAAAGAAAGAGGTTACTATGAAGCGTACCAGTCCCCCGCTGTTTTTTCTGTTTGGTACATTATTATTTGCGCTATTCTGTTTGTTCCTGACCACCTTTGTTTTTTCATCACTCCCTGCACACGCCGGTCCACTTCGCCAATCCACCACCCTTGTTATCAATGAAGTCGATGCGAATACACCGGGCACCGATACGGCTGAATTTGTTGAATTGTTCGACGGCGGGACGGGTAACTTCTCCCTCAACGGCTACACGCTGGTCTTTTTTAATGGGACAAATGATAAATCCTACTTTTCGCTGGATCTAGATGGGCATAGCACCAATGCCAGTGGCTATTTTGTGCTGGGCAATAGTGGTGTCAACCTGGCCAGCGCTACCTTTCCTACCAATACCCTTCAACAAGGGGCCGATGCCATCGCCCTTTACTTCGGCGACGCTACGAGCTTTCCCAATGGCACCAATGTCACGACCGCCAATCTGGTAGATGCCATGGTCTATGATACCGACAACGCCGATGATACGGGCTTACTCGTGCTTGTGAATGGTGGTCAGCCGCAGGTCAATGAAGAGGGCGCGGGCGATTCGTCGCGCGACTCGAACCAGCGTTGCCCAAATGGAAGCGGCGGTCAGCGGAATACGAACACCTATGGTCAAGGACTGCCCTCGCCTGGGTCTGTCAATGTTTGTGTGGCCGGTACACCCTCGGCTACACCCACGCCTGTCACCACGCCTGCCACCCCCACACCGACCACATCTGTTACGCCTGCTGCTCAGATCTTGATTAATGAATTGGATGTAGATTCGCCCAGCACCGATACCGCTGAATTTATTGAACTGTATGATGGTGGCGTTGGCAACACCGCCCTGGAAGGCTTAGTGCTGGTCTTTTTTGATGGCACAGATGATGAATCGTACTTGGCTATCGATCTGGACGGCCTGAGTACGGATGCGCAGGGCTATCTGGTCGCGGGTAATCAGGCGGTTGCCTCGGCGGTGATCACCTTTGCCGATGGGGCAATGCAAAATGGGGCCGATGCGGTTGCCCTATACATTGGCAGTGCCAGCGATTTTCCCAACAACACACCAGTAACAACCCTCAACCTGCTCGATGCGGTTGTGTATGACACAGATGATGCCGATGATCTGGGTTTGTTGGCCGTATTGATTGCCGGCCAATTACAAATGGACGAAGCCGGCGCGCGCAACCCCGACGCTGTGTCCATGGGGCGTTGTCCCAATGGCAGCGGTGGGCAGCGCATGAGCGCGGCGTTAGCCTTGATCTCACCCAGCCCACGCGAACCGAATAACTGTGGTAGTCCTTTGCCAACTGTAACGCCGGGTGCCACCTCGGCCACGCCATCGGTGACCCCTTCCACCACGCCCAGCCCAATTGCTACGGGGACGCTCATGCCCACACCCATTGTCACCGCTGTCCCTGCGCTGATCAACGAAGTGGATGCCGATTCGGCGGGGGCCGACACTGCCGAGTTTATCGAATTGATCGGGCCTGCCGGGGCTGCGCTGGATGGCCTCTGCTTGGTTGCCTATAACGGCTCCAATGATCGGGCCTATCTTGTCTTGGATCTGGATGGTAAGGTGTTCAATGCCAGCGGCTTCTTTGTTGTAGGCAATGCCGCTGTCGCCAATGTCGGGCTGACTTTTACCGACAATGAATTGCAGAATGGACCAGACGCCGTGGCCCTCTATGCGGCCAGCGATTGCGCCGGTACCTTCAATACCAATACCACCGTGACCACAGTTGGCCTGATTGATGCCGTGGTCTACGAGACAAATGATGATGACGACTCAGAATTATTAACGCTCTTGAACTCTGGTCAGTCGCAAGTCGATGAGGCAGCTGGTGGCGACGCGGGGCTTCATGCCAATGCCCGTTGTCCCGACGGCGCGGGTGGCGCACGCAATAGTGGCAGCTTTATGCCCATGCTGCCCTCACCCGGTACCGGCAATGGTTGTGGCACGCTGGCCACGGCGACCCCGACCCTGACGCCAACCACGTCGCCCGCTGCGACGTTGACACCGATCCCAACCGCGACCGTAGTAATTCCCATCGGCACGAATGGGCTGTACTTCCCCATCATTCGCCGCTAATAGATAAAACCCTTAAAAGTCATAGATACGCTCTCGTGTATTACCAAGCTTATTTGTATGACTTTTAAATGGTTTGTCCATAAGTAGCGCATTCCCCTGAAAGCGACGAGACCGGCATTGGTAAGATGCCGGTCTCGTCGAAGCTACTCTCATGTTAGCTCACTACAACCACCGTCGGTGTCACCACCCGCAACAATTCAGCCAATCGGATCCGCAACATGGTGCGATCATCGCCGCCACCGCCAAAGAGGATACCGCCAAAATCCTCAGCGGCGCGCACGACCGAGGCATCGAGTAGGACGGGCACTGGCGTTTTATGGCCTAGCGGCGGCACCCCGCCCGCGGGATAGCCTAGCAGATCCAAGACCACATCTGCCGGGGCAAAGTGAACCCGTTTTGTGCCCACTGCAAAGTGTTGGGCCAATAGTTTTTTGTCCACACGGCGCTCGCCATGGCTGATCACAATGACTGGTATGGCAGCAGCCGATGGCTGGTCGACGAGGAAGAGCAGTGTTTTGATAATCTGATCCGGTTCAACGCCTAGCACTGCCGCCGCCGCGAGGACGGTGGGCGTGTCGCCCAGATCATGCAATAGCTCGGCGGCGATCTGGGCTTCTGTCAAGTAACTCTGGAGATCCTGCGGTGTGCGCAGGCCGGTTTCCGTCATGCGTCGCCATCCAATGTTGGATTCTCGGTTGGGGATTTTGCCGGTGCTGGCTTGGGTGGCACCTGATCGCGCTCACGCGTCTTGGAGGGATAATCGACGATTTTGTCCCACTCATCGGCGGCGGAACGGGCTACCACCGCTACGACCGGTTCACTGTCGCTGCTGTTAAAGACCTCATGCGGCACCCCCGGCTCGATAAAGATAAAGTCGCCTGCGCTATGCTCCACCGCAAATTCCAGGTTGGGGCCATATTCGTGGCGCACATGGCCTTGCAAAATAAAGAGCATCACTTCAAATTCATCGTGGATGTGCGCATAGGCCACCGCTCCGGGTGGCACCGAGGCGACATTCATCGAAAGATTTTTGGCATTCGTATTTTTGCCAGACAACCCTATTTTGTAGCGAATGCCATTCCACGCACGGCTGGTGGGTCCACCCCCGCGTATCCAGGATAGACCCGCTTCGCTCTCGACATAATCCGTCAATTCTTTGTGCTCAGCCATCAAGCATACTCCTCTTTGTGGCGCAAGTGAACTGGTTTTCCCTTATAGATAAAACCCTTAAAAGTCGCACAATTTCGCTCGTGTACGGATAGCATGATAGATGCGACTTTTAAATGGTTTGTCCATTAGTATACGCATCGCGTGGCGAAAGTACAATTGTTTGGGATTTTCTCCACTCTCATCGTATGATTGGCCTAGCGAAGTTGAATTGATTACAGCATATCAGCGAGGAGGCATCCCTTTGCGCGCACAACAAGCGGCTACAGAAAAAGTTACAGCGAAACTCACGGTCAGCAGTGGCACAGTCTGGGAAGCGCTGGCGGGCTATAGCCGGGCGGTGCGCTATGGCGATCATATTTATGTGGCGGGGACCACGGCTACCGATGATAAGGGGCAAGTGGTGGGCGCAGCCGATCCCGCGGCGCAGAGCCGTTATATCTTGGAGAAAATTGGACGCGCCTTGGCGGAATTGGGCAGCAGTCTGGCTGATGTAATCCGCACGCGGATTTACGTGCGCCATGTGCAGGATTGGGAAGCCGTGGCGCGTGTGCATGGCGACTATTTTGCCCAGATTCGCCCTGCCAATACCTTGGTGCAGGCGCAGTTGGTGGGTGAAGACTATTTGGTAGAAATCGAAGCAGAAGCGATTGTGGGCGCAGGCCGCAACATCACAAGCGGACAGGGTGATTGAATGAAGTTTAGTTTGCGGTTAAATAATGATTTACCCCTGCACGAGTATCGCACACTGGCACAGGCCGCCGAGGCGGTTGGGTTTGATCAATTTTGGGTGAGCAATGATCTGTTTTTGCGCAGCGATCTGGTGATTCTGTCCGCAGTGGCGCTGGCCACTGAACGTATAGAAATTGGCACTGGCATTCTCAATCCCTACACCATTCACCCCGCTGAGATGGCAATGTTGGCCGCCACGCTGGACGAGCTGAGTGGCAACCGCTTCAATCTCGGGATTGCCGCTGGTGCCGGTGAGTTTCTCAAGTGGATTGGCATTGAGCAGGCAAAGCCGTTAGCCGCGACACGCGAAACCATTTTGGCCGTGCGCCAATTGCTCCAGGGCGAACGGGTTGCCTTTGATGGGCAATTTATGCAATGGACGGAGGAAGCCTATCTGCGCTTTCCGGCACCGCGCGTCACCCCCATTTATGTGGGTGCCATGGGCCCGAAGATGTTGACATTGGCGGGCGAATTGGCCGATGGTGTCTTGCCGCTGCTCTTTCCTCCGGAGCATTATTTTGGCGTTCAACCCTATATCGACCAGGGACTCGCCACCCGTTCCCCGCAACTTGGTAGCCTTGATTTTGCGGCCTGTATCTGGGTCTCCCTGGCCGCGGATCGGGCCCGCGCACGGCATGTCCTGGCACAGAAGATCGCCTATTATGGCCATGCGCTGGGGCCGCTGATTTTGGAACGGCTAGGCTTGACCCAGGAGGATTTCCGCCCCATTGAGCACGCGATGATGGTCGAGCGCAATGAAGCCAAGGCGATTGCCCTAGTGGATGATCGCATGTTACGGATTGGGGTTGTCGGCGAACCGCGCGATGTGATTGCGCGCTTAGAACCCTTGGTGGCGGCGGGGGCCACGCACTTGAGCTTCGGCCCGCCGCTCGGCCCGGATCGTTTGGCGGCTATTCACTTACTCGGTCAGGTGATTGCCCACTTCCGGCGCAGCTGAGCGGCTGTTACCCGTCTGCACACACCCAGATTCCCTCTGCGTTCTGGGTTACGCCCAACAACACGCTGGGTGGGTAGGTATTCTCAATGGCGCGTTCGTCGGCATAGCTGCCATCTGCGTTGGATTTCACCACGGAAAAGTGCAGGTGTAGCCCGGTAAATTGCAACTGGCTGCCGCCCCAGTTGCCCTGATAGCCCAGCAATGTCCCCGCTCTGACAAAAACTTCCTGCGTGCCGGGTGGAAAGGCGGCGACGACAAAGGACTCGTTGCCGTCGCGCGAGGCCATGTGCGTATAGTAGGTCCAGATCTGCTCACCCTGGGCAATGCCGAGCTCGGGCACAGCGGGAAAATTAGGGTGACGGAGGATCACCGTACTCTTCCAGCCGGCTTCACGCGTCAAATAGCCATCATAGGCCGCCACAATCGGCGTGACATTGGTCGCGCCATCGGGACTGAAAATATCCAGACCCGAGTGGCGATGGCCGGGGCGAAAACTATCATCCCACCCAAAGCCAATATAGCCATTGGTGGGCAGGAGCATGGGTGCATCCGCACAGCGTTCACCCACTTTTACGGCCCAATTGGCATGTGCCATGGGATTGGCAAACCAGGCGCGCAAGCGCAGCAACGGGGGCGTGGCGGCTGGTCGCCAATCGATCACGGCCACGAGCGCCAACACAATACTGATCCCTGCCAGCCCTAGGATAACGATCCAATAGCGGCGCAAGATGGCGCGCAATTTTTGTAGTAAAGGAAAACTCATAAGAGTGCGTTAGGCTGTCGCACGATGGCCGCGCTAACATTGCGCGTCGATTCATGCAATTAACATCTCTGTGAACCAATTCATCTCGTTACCCCGCTCGCGGGCGATCTGGGCATCGTCAAAGGTGGCCATCTCGTTGAGGGTGGCAACCGCCGCTTCCAGAATGGGCAGTGCCAAGACTGCCCCAGTGCCTTCGCCCAGCGCTAAATTGAGATCCAGCACGGGGGTCAGGTCCAGATAATCGAGCAGAGCGGTGTGGCCTGGCTCTACGCCCCGATGTCCGGCGATCATAAATGATTTTACCGCTGGGCACAGTAAGGCCGCAATGGCGGCACCCGCTGTGGAGATTAAGCCGTCGATCACGACTGGCACGCGCGCCGCGGCCCCAGCAATGATCACCCCGGCAATGGCCCCGATCTCCAATCCGCCTACCTTGCTCAGGACATCAATTGGGTCATTGATATCGGGCAGATGAAGGGTCAATGCCCCTTCAATGACGGCACATTTGCGCCGCCAGCCCACCAGCCCAACACCGGTGCCCATGCCTGTTACCTGCGAAACTGGCAAGCCCGTAATCAACGCTGTAATTGCCGCGCTGGGCGTCGTGTTGCCGATCCCCATTTCGCCTGTGATCAGCAACTTGGCCCCCGCCGCGATCTCGGCTTGCGCCACTTGAATGCCTGCTTCAATGGCAGCCACGGCTTCGCTACGGGTCATGGCTAGCCCTTGGGCAAGGTTGCCTGTACCACGCCGTACTTTCAGGTTGCGCAACTGGGGGTGTGTTGGCAGATCGCCGTTGACGCCCACATCCAACACAATAACATTGACGCCAAATTGGCGCGCCAACACGTTGATGGCAGCACCACCCGCCAAGAAGTTATAGACCATTTGGGTGGTTACTTCGGCTGGGTAGGCACTGACGCCTTCAATGGTCACGCCGTGATCGCCGGCGCAGACAATGACACTGCGCGGGCGCAGCGGCGGCGCGATTTGATGGGTAATACCGGCGAGCCGCGCGCTCAACTTTTCCAGACGCCCTAGTGAATTAGCTGGCTTGGTCAGTTGTTGTTGCTTGCTGGCCACCAACTCCATGAGCGGGCCATCTAATTCGGTCACTTTTGCGATGGTTGTTGCGAGCAATTCCCAATGATTGTTCACCTCTTCCTCCTTCATTTTCAATGGATTCTTCAACTGGAAGGGCAATAGACTAGACTTACACGGTAGGATCGCTGTATGTAGAGCCTCTGTGACGCTGCATATGGCATGTACCCTACTGGAGAAAAGCCGTAGAATTCATCTACTCGCGTGGCAAGTTTTCCCTGTCTCGCTAGGGCGGTGTTCAATCATCGCCCTACCCTTGGCACCGTACATACATTTTTCTAGGAGGATACGGTTGCCCGCCCCGTTTTCCGGCAATCCCATTCCTTGGCTTTGTGCCGCACAGCACAGTTTGTTGCCGTTGGGTTGGGCTGTTTCCGAAAATTTTGTACACCTTGGGTGGGCTACCGTGGGACAAACAAGCCAATTTTACTGAAGATTCAGCAAGGTACACCTGGGGTAGGCGACCGCAAAATCTTGCGTAGAACGCTACGTCACGTTGGCCTGGCAGCCCTGTGCCTAGGCATTACTGCTCAACCTGGCCCGTGTCACCGTGTACCGTTGTCTGCGCGCTGGCGACTAGCTTGCCATACTGGGGACCAAGCGCGAGCACTGTGGGTATTTGCCAAGCGTGCGCAGCCGCAACGATCGGATCGAGGGGGGTGCCGGTAGCCGAAACCAAGGCGCGCGCAAACGGCAAAACGAATGCCCACCCACTATCAAGCTGGGGTGTGCCAATAATCGCGTGATGATCGATGCCCGGCATGGGCTTTTCGCAACAATGCAAGGGGCCAGTGGCCTCTCCACGCGTGCCCGGCAGGCCGTGGTGAACGGGATCAGCTACACTGTTGCCAATCAAGAGGGTGGGGGCAAATTCTTGTTGCCAGCCCATAAATTCAATTTTACGCTGATCGCAAGTATCATGGATCGCTTGTAGCGAGCTGATATTCCATTCCCCGGTCATCATTTGCTTGACTTCTTCAAGCTGAAAGAAGAAAACATCGTCTGTTTGGCGCATACGCTTATCGACCGCAGCTTCTTTGGCCGCAGCCAATGCCCAGCGTTGGGTGCCTGCCAATATGTAGGCATAGGCGTGCAGCGCTTGGCTCTGCAATAGCAGCAATTGGCGAATCTGTTGCACTTGCTGCTGAACCGCTTTGCGCTGATCGGGCGCAACGGCATCGAGCAATGGTTGCAGCTTGGCCGCACCAGGGATTGGGGCCGGCCGCGTGGGCGGCTGTTGCGTATAGGCCAAGAGACTGGCGAAGAGCAGCGCTGGCTCTTGTTGCCAACGTGCGCTACGAACTTCACCTTCCGCCAGGCTACGATGACCGTACTGCTGTAAGAAGTGTTCCATCGCTGCTATAAATGGCTGGTTGGGGAGGGTAGTCTGCCAATTTTCATAATTTTGGCTCTCTAACCAGGCAATGGTTGCCTTATCGCTGGCGGCAAGCGCGCCCAGGGCCAAAAGCTGTTCGGCCATGCGATATTCAAACAACTGATCCAGATCGCCCAGGGCATGATTCACCAAGGCCAGACTTGCAGGAAAAGGCTGTTTGGCCTCTAGGGTCCAGAGCAAGCGATTGTAAACCCGTTCCAAATTGTGGCGTACGGCAAAAAAGATCTTGAAGCTCGGAATGCTGACGCGCTCAATTTCTTCCATCACTTGCAGGATGTCGGCCTGGCTCCAGCGCAATTCCTGGGTCTTGCCATACCACGCGGCGGCTTTTTGTGTCACGTCGGCCATTTGTTGGCGATAGGTCTCGATGACGTGTTCGATCTTCTTGCGGCTGCGGCCTGTTGTGATATTGGCGAGAAAGCCCGGCTTTTCCCATTTGGCTAGCGCAAACGGTTTGCCATTGATCATCAACGTCAGCGGTTCTACGGCGGCGGCTTCGGCATCGCGTTGGGCAGAGAGGGTTAGGTTTAGATAGACGCGTCCCTGCGATTGGCGCAACACCTGTGACCGTGGCATGGGCGCAAATCCCAATTCGTCAAAATATTGATACCAAGCGCTCTTGGCAACTTCATCGATGACACTGTGGCTAAAGGGTGTCAATGGTCCCGCGGTTAGCGGCTGTAACGGCAACTGGCTCCACACGGTGCGGCTGCTGGCCGGTAACCCATCGGGCAAATTATACGCAAACAAGCTTCACCTCAAAAAACTCAACATCGCGAAATTTTCACAAAGCGGCTCATCCATTGCGCCGGATTGTGCTGACAATTATTGTTGCGATCAACAGCCTTTTTGGCGGATGAGCGTCACATTTTGGGGATTGGTATTGTCATCTGAATATGCCCCTGTGTCAATTTCACTGTGGAGTGTATAGTGTATTAGACGGGTTGGGTGGGGAATGGATACGAATTTAACCAGGATTATCTATATAATATTGCCTGTTTGTCGAATGAATGGTTGTTCCCCTTGCAATTGGTTTACTTTGCAGTGAGGCCAATTCCGATTATAATGGCCTGAACACAGTAATGCCGTTCGGGGCACTATCCAGCGCAGGTGGGCCAATCTAGGTCACTTTCTACACCAATTCACCTTCACACAATTGAGCGATAGCCGTTTTCGCCATATCCATTCTAGGGAGATTTTTTGTGCAGCTAGCTTCACAGCCAGTATTGGCATTTGTCGATGCGGACATTGTTAGTGGAAAGGATGAAATTGCGCGCGAACAATTGTTGCGCAATCTACAGCGCTATCGCTCGCGCGGGGTCTCGCCACTTTGGGTCAACTGGTTGCGGCAGCGCGCCGATTTTCGCTTTGTCTGTTTAACCCATGATCTGGCCGAGTTTAATGATTTTATGTTGGATGTGGTGCGTAGCGTCGAGTATGTGCGCGAAACACGGACAATTCTGAGCTTCAGTGGCCGTGCCAACATCGAGGCCCTGCTCGAGTTAGAAATGGAAGTTAGCCCCACCAGCCCCATGGTCGCCAGCACCGTAATGATCGATGTCCAGCCAGGGCTGGATCGCCAATGTTTTCAGAGCCTGCTCGATCTGCCGCCCCACCCAGAGGTGCGCCGCGTCTGGCTACTCAATTGCTATCATAGCGAAGATGCCGACCTCATGTTGTTTTTGTTGGGCAAAAATATCTCTGCGCTTACCGGCTATGTGATGAGTTGGGTACGCACTGCGCCTGGTGTTATTGATACCGAGATGGATACTGTACTCGACTGGCGCTGGATGGCTGGCCCACAAGATATTGTCACACTCTGCGAAATGTTCTTCCGGCACAGTTTGCAGCGGTAAAATAGGTAATAAGCGACCTAGTGCTTGCTACTTGCTACTTGCTACCTGTTACTGCTATCTACGCCACCATTGCTGAACGTTGCTATCAAATCCCCACGGTTCGGGGCGGAGCGCTTGCCACGCCGTTGGATAGGCCCACGCCTTCATCTGTCCACTGAGTAGAATATAGGGCAGATCCTGGGCGATCTGTTGTTGTACGGTGCGATAGAGTGCGCCGCGTACGCCAGGATCACAAGCCGGGGCTGTGCGTGCTTGATCCAGCCAGTCATCGACCTGGGCATTTTGGTAGCTGACAAAGTTTGTGCCTGTGTCTGGCGCATCATACCGGCTGTGCCAAAAATCGCTATTGGCCGGATCTGCACCCAAATTGTCCCACCCAATCAAGACCATATCATATTGCTGGGCCAACAGACTGTCGGTCACTGTGGCAAAGGGCAAGGCCTGAAACGTGACCTGGATGCCAATCTGTTGCCACTGGGCGACCAATAAGGGGCCCAGGGCAACGCGTTCTGGGCTATCCGTATTGGTGACAAGTGAAAGCGTCAATGGAACGCCCGCGCGCTCGCGTACGCCGTCACCATCCTCATCTTGCCAACCTGCAGCTGCCAACAACGCCTGCGCGGCGATGCGATCAAAGTTTCTGGAAGGTAAGTCGTCTGCACTTGCCCAGGGGATGGTCGGCAGCACATAGGCACCCAGCTGGCGGCCACGACTGCCATACACCTGATTGAGCAATTGACCATAATCGACCGCTTTGGCCAGCGCCTGCCGCACACGTAGATCGCCCAAAATGGGATGGGCTGGCTGCGGGTTCAGCGCGTCCATCGCTGTGCGCCCCGGTTGCGCATCTTGGGGATCGGCCAGATTGAGCGCCACAAAAGTCAGGCTGTCGGCCAGCGTTTGGTAGATGGTCAGATCGGCGCGGGCCTGGACCTGGGCGATTTGGTCGGGGGCCAGTTCCAGCCAGTCGGCCTCACCGGCGAGCAGCGCTTGCAGCCGTGCCGTTGCATCGGGCATAACGTGAAATTCCCAGCGATCAAGTTGGGGTGCGCCAGCCCAATAGGTGGGATTGCGCACCAACGTAATCCGGCTCTCTGGCGTCCAGTCGAGCAGCAGGAATGGGCCAGCGCTGATCTGCGGCCAGAGAGCCGGATCGGCTAACTCGGCAGCCGTAGCTGAACCATAAAGGTGGCTGGGTAGAATGGGTTGATGCAGTGCTTGTAAAATCGCACAATCTGCTGCGGCTAGTTGAAGAACAAGGGCCTGCTCGTTGCCCGCGACAAGCTGGACATCATTGACATTGGCAAAGTTGTCGCGGTAGAGATTTTGAATCGCTGGATCGCGGATGGCATCGTAGGTGAATTTTACATCGCGCGCCGTGAGCGGTACGCCATCACTCCACGTAATACCGCTGCGCAAGGTAAAGGTAATCGCCCGGCCATCACTGGCAAATTGCCAACTTTCTGCCAAACCATGGGTTGCCGTGGGCAATCCTGACGCCGGATCTTGATCGACGAGCGCCGGGTAGATTTTTTGTAACACGGCCAGGCTGGTCGCGTTGGTTGTCAGCAACGGATTCAGGGTGTCGGCGTCGCGCTCGACTACCTGGATAAAGGTGCCGCCCTGTATTGCCTGTGGTGATGCTGCTGGCGCATTGATGCGCAGTTGTCCAGCGCTGTTGGTCCCTGTAACAGGGGTTGTCAACGCTGCTTGGCTGGCTAGATCCGTAGCCGCGCTCCCAATCGAGCCAGCACTGTGCGCTGCCTCGGCATTGTGTGCGCCGACGTTGGATTGTAGCGTATCCGGTTGTACTATGTTGGATTGGATAATGCGCCGCAACCCTGTGAATAGGGCTAGCGCGAGGCTAAGTGCCAATAACCCGTAGATAATCTTTGAATGTGTCATGCCTTGTGTCGACAGGTAGGCGTTGTCGTGCCGCGATATGCTTCTCTGACAACCTAAGCCTACAACGAAATCGGCGCGATGACAAATTGTGCTGCGCTTGGCTACAGCGGCTATCGTTTGTTTTTCAGGGTTGGGTCGAGCGCGTCGCGCAGCCCATCACCGAATAGATAGATCGAAAGGGTCGTCCAAAAGATAAAGATGCCCGGTGCCAACACCAACCAAGGGGCATTGGTAAAGTTGCCCAGAGAACCTTCCATCATATTGCCCCAACTGGCATGGGGTGGGCCTATGCCCACGCCCAGATAGCTCAACCCAGCTTCGGCAATAATCGCGCCGGCAATGTTGAAAATGGCCGAGACAATGATGATAGAGGCAATATTGGGAAGGATATGTTGGAACATAATGCGCCAACCCGAACTACCGATCGCACGGCTGGCATAGATAAATTCGCGCTCGCGCACCGAAAAGATCTGGCCGCGAATCAAGCGCGATAGTCCCATCCAACTAAACAAGCCGATCAACAAAGATAGCCCTTCCGGTCCTGGTGAAAAGATGCGCGAGAGAATGATCAGCAGAAAGAGTAGGGGAATACTGCCAAGGGTCATAATGACGGCATTGATGAGATCATCGATCCAGGTTGCCGCGTAATAGCCGCTGAGCAATCCCATCACTACGCCCAGGGTTAGGGAAATGCCAGCAACGTAGAGGCCAATGCGCAGCGAGATCCGCCCGCCATAGAGGCCGCGCGTAAAGACATCGCGCCCAGCGCTGTCCGTCCCCATCCAGTGACAGTTGCCCAGGTCGGCGCGCAGACACGCACCGATGCCCTGGCGCGAAGTTGTCCCGATCTCACCCCACAAAGACCAGTTACAATTACCCGCTCCCTGGCAGGTGCGCGTAAACTCTTGAAAGCGTGGCCAGGATTCAACAGCCCAGGTCGGTGGTTTGTTGCGCATCCGCAAATTGGTGCTTGTCGGAGTAAAGCCAATCACATTACTAGCGATCCAAGGCGCGCTAAGAGAGATGGTAACGATGAAGGTCAGCAATGCAATGGCAAAGAGCGTGAGTTTATCGCCGTAAAGCGCTTCCCCCACCATGCGCCAATAGCTTTTCTCTTTTACCATGCGCGCTGATTCAGGATTACGTAGAGACGATGGAATTATAGCCTGTGCCATGATTTACGAAACAGTTCTATCATACCGGACCCGCGGATCCACAACACTGTACAGGATGTCAACCAACAGCACGCCGACAATACCTAGGAAGGAGCTGATGACAAAGAGTGCCATCATCACCGGATAGTCGCGGGCGTTGATGGCGTTAATCGTGAGCCGACCCATGCCTGGCCACGCAAAGACAATTTCAAAGAGCACCGATCCCGATAGGATCAGTAAGAAGATGCCGCTTAGGCCGGTGACAAACGGCATTAGGGCATTACGCAGAACGTGACGCAGCAAAACGATCTTGTTGGGTAGCCCCTTGGCATGAGCGGTGCGTACATAATCCTGACTGAGCACATCGAGCATCTCGAAGCGCAGAATGCGCGAGAAGCCGATCCAACCGCTAATGGCGCTTACAGTCGCTGGCAAAATCAGGTGATGTAGGCGGTCGAGCAATGAACCATCGCCAATTGTTTCCATGCCGCCCAGGGGCACCAAGCCAAAATAGCCGCCCAAAATGATCAACAGCAGCAGCCCGATCCACCATTCCGGCACGGTGCTGATGAGGACGGTGCCAATGCGGATGGCATTGTCTGGCCAACGGCTACGGTAAAAGGCCGAAATGATTCCCAATGGTACCCCCACCACAATGCTGATCAGCAAGCTGGAGAAAGCCAGCAAAAAGGTCGCGGGGATACGATCAACGATCAGGCCGATGACTGGTTCGCCTTTGAAGGAGAATGAGCGGCCAAAATCCAGGCGCACAATGCCGCGGCTACAGCGGTCGGCGTCGCTCAGACAACGCCCACTGCGCCAAGTCTCATTCATGGGCAGCCAATCTTCACCAAAGGCCCAGGCCACATACTCTACCAAGACTGGCCGGTCTAGCCCGTAGACGCGCATTAGCCGATCAACATCCGCTTGCGAACGTTGCGGGTCACTATCCAGAAATTGCAGTGGGCCACCGGGTGCCACTTGATAGATGGTGAAACCGATTAAGGTAGAAATCCAGAGTAGGACAAGTGATTGTAAACTGCGGCGAATAATGTATTGGGTCATAGGCTTGTTGTCTGTCGCGTGCTGCGCGCTGCATGGTTACCTGAATCCGTGAAGGGGGACGATAACCATGTAGCACGCAACACGTACGATACCGCAATCGCGCATAGATGATGGTACATTATTTGATCATCTATGGCATTGCTCCCGATAAACGCTACTCACTCGCTTCAATATACCAATCTTCCGAATTCCAGCCAATGCCCAAGGCCGTGGGCTCGATGCCCTGAATGCGTTTGTTCTGACCACTCCACGATTTATTATAGTAGAGGAAGATATAGGGCGACTCTTCTGCAATAATGCGTTGGGCTGTTTGGTATTTCTCCTTGCGCACTGCCACATCATAGGTCGCGCCGCCTTCTTGGAAGATCTGCTCGACTTCCTTGTTCACATAGGCGACTGAGTTCAAACTGGGAATGCTTTCTTCGGCCCAGATGGTGTACATAATATGCGGCTCGATCGTGGCACTCCAGCCACCGATGAACAGATCCCAAGTCGGTTCTTCTGCTTGGATTGTCTCTAAGAAACTGGCCCACTCCAATGCCTGAATCTCGACCTTGATGCCGATCTCACTCAGCATATCTTGCACAGTGATGGCGATCAACTCGCGCACCTTGCTGGTGTTGGGGCCATAGACCAGATTGAGGGTCAGTTGTTCCCCATTCTCATCGACCAGTTGGTCATCTTGCAGGGTATAGCCAGCTTCGGCAAACGCCGCTAGCGCCTGATCGGTGTCATAGTCATAGCAGGGCACATCGGGATTGTAGACCCACGAGGTCTCTGGATAAACGGAACAGAGACGGTTGGCCTGACCTAACATCACTTCATCGGTAAGCAGTTGCTTGTCAATCGCATAGTTGAGACCATAGCGCACGTTCATGTCGTGTGTAGCAAATCCCTCGCGCATATTGAGGCCGATGTAGCTCCAACTCGCCGCAGCAGGCCACCATTCATAGACGGTAATGTCATCTAGTTGGCGCGCTTCTTCTAGATTTTCTGGGCTAATATAGCCCGTATCACTCTCGCCGCTTTTGAGCTTTTGGTAGGCAATATCCTGGTCCGGCACGATTTCGATAACATATCGATCAAAGTTTGGCCGGCCATGATACCAATAATTCTCATTTGCCTCGAAGATTGCATACTGGTCACGTTGCCATTCGGCCAACTTATATGGCCCGGAGACCACTGTCGGCTGATTGATTTCTGGATTCTTTTCTGGATCGCCCCACTCCAGATTCTCCCATATATGCTTAGGCAGCGGCGTAATCAAGCCCGAGATCTGCCCCAAGGCTGGTGCATAGATCTCATCAATTTTGATCTCTAGCGTGTAGTCATCCAATGCCTCGTATGCGGTGATAAATTCCAGTTGCGAGAGGTAGGGAAATTCATTGTCTGGATTCTTGGCCTGGTCATAGGTCCACTTAAAGTCCTGTGCCGTGAGGGGCACGCCATCACTCCATAGCATACCCTGGCGCAGTTGGAAGATAAAGGTCAAACCATCCTCGGCAATGGTGTAGCTTTCGGCCATGTTCGGGATGTATTCCAACGTATTCTCATCCAGGCGTAATAGGCCATCGGCATAGATCATTCCCTGGTAGCCACTGGAAGCGGTGTCTGTGGTCAGATAGGGGTGAAAGCTGACGGCATCCGAAGTGGTAACACTACGGTACTCGCCACCATAATTGGTGCGTGGGCTACTCACTTCCTCATCGCTAGTGACAGAAACGCCTTGCAACTGTGTTGATTGTGCTGCCTGGGACTGTTCAACCGTTGAAGTAATGACTTCCTGGCTAGCCACGGTAGCTTCAGCCTCCGCCGGCGCAGTCGCTGTTGCCGCTGCACCACCAGTTGCTGGGGATTCTACAGCAGGCTGTGCACAGCCGGCCAGTACCACAGTAAAGACTAGCAATAAGCTAAGCCATGAAACAGATTTTGGCATATTCGCTCCTTTAATTAGGCAAAACCATAAAGTAACCGATATAGTTGATTGAAAACACTGTCGTTCAAGGTTCGCGCGCCGATGGGGCGGCGTTGGCTCGACAAGAAACTACGCAAATGGACTAGGAAGAAATGTTTTCCGGGGGATGAACGACGGCTGGTTGCAGCCGTGCCGTATTCCCCACCGATTCCACAAAGTGACAGGCGGCCCAGTGGCCCGGCGCTTTTTCTTCCAGCAGCGGTACTTCATGCGTGCAAATCTCGGCGGCAAAGGGACAACGGGTATGAAAGCGACAGCCACTCGGCGGGTTGATCGGCGAAGGAATTTCCCCGCGCAGCACAATCCGTTGGCGGCGCATACCAGGCTTGGGAATCGGAATCGCCGAAAGCAGCGCTTGGGTATAGGGGTGTAGTGGATTGTGATAGAGTTCGCTGCGGTCGGTAACTTCCACCAGCGTACCCAGGTACATCACCCCCACACGATCGCTAATGTGCTCGACCACGCTCAAATTATGTGCGATAAACAGATAGGTCAGGCCAAATTCGTGGGAGAGTTCACGCAGCAAATTGAGGATTTGTGATTGGATCGACACATCCAGCGCCGAGACGGGCTCATCACAAATAATAAACCTAGGACGCAGCGCCAACGCCCGCGCAATGCCAATCCGCTGGCGTTGCCCACCCGAGAATTCGTGGGGATAGCGATTGGCGTGGTAGGGATTCAACCCAACTTTGTCCAACATTTCCAGCACAATGTCCTGGCGTTCGCGGCGACTGGTGACACCATGAATTTCCAAGCCCTCGGCAATTGTCTCGCCAACGGGCACGCGTGGATCGAGCGACGAATAGGGATCTTGAAAGACGATCTGCATATTGCGGCGCAACGCTTTGAGATCGCCACCCCGTTTGGCAAATACATCTTCGCCGTCAAAAAAGACCGAGCCAGCCGTAGCCGGTTGTAACCGCAGAATTGTGCGCCCAACCGTTGTCTTGCCACAGCCCGATTCGCCAACCAGGCCAAAGGTTTCACCCTCGCGAATGGTAAAACTAACGCCATCCACGGCTTTCACATTCGCAACGACGCGCTGTAATAAGCCCGCCTTAATGGGAAAGTAGGTTTTTAGATTGTCAACAACTAATAAATCTTTTGCAGCAGCTTTCAGTGAAATCGACATGATTGCTCATTAACCAGTGGCCAGTAACGATTAAATAACTTCTACCAGGACTTCATCCCCCTTGAACTGCCAGTTGGCTTTTCCTACACCGGCCCAATGATGAGCAGTTTCGGGAAAGCGCATGTAGCAGCGGGCGCGGTGGTCGGGCGTGATATCGCGCAGGTCGGGCGTGTTTGTTGTACAAATTTCTGCCTTGACGTAAGGACAGCGCGGCGCAAACTTACATCCTTGGGGTAAGTGAATCAAATTCGGCACCGAACCAGGAATCACCGCCAACGTCTCTTTCATCTCGCCCAGCGTAGGAATGGCGGCGAGTAAGCCTTCGGTGTATGGGTGCAAGGGCTGGTCGAAGAGCGTTGCGACATTGGCATATTCTACAATTTGTCCGGCATACATGACGGCCACCGTGTCACACATCTCGGCAATGACGCCCATGTCATGGGTGATCAGCAGAATGGCGGTGCCTGTATCATCGCGCAACTGGCGCATCAGATCAAAGATCTGGGCTTGGATCGTCACATCCAGCGCTGTGGTCGGTTCATCGGCGATCAGCAAGCGGGGCTGGCAAGAGAGGGCCATGGCGATCATCACACGCTGGGCCTGCCCACCCGAGATCTCATGGGGAAACGCCGTAGCGCGTTTTTCGGGGGCGGGAATGCCAACTTTGCGCAACATTTCGACAGCCTGTTGCCAAGCTTCCCGTTTATTTAAGTCTTGATGGACCATGATCGTCTCGGCAATCTGGTCGCCAATCCGAAAGACGGGGTTGAGACAACTGGCCGGTTGCTGAAAGATCATCGAAATTTCATTGCCGCGCAGCTTGACCATTTTCTCTTCGGGCAGTGTAAGCAAGTCTTTGCCATCTAACCGGACTTGGCCCTCGACAATCTTGCCCGAACTGGGGAGCAAACGCATAATCGAAAGCGACGTTACACTTTTGCCACTGCCCGATTCACCGACCAGCCCCATCACTTCGCCAGGGTGAATGGTGAAATCTACACCATTGATCGCCTGTACGACGCCATCTTCGGTGTAAAAATAAGTTTTTAATCCCTGTACTTCTAGGAGCGGCTGTTTTGCGCTAGCGTTGTTGGTCGTAGACATAAATCTTTGCTAATCAATCTTGGCTAAACTTGATAAAGAACTGCGATAATAGGCATTCCGGCCACTGTTCCAGCCGGTAGAGGCGTAGTAAAGGCTTTAGCCTTTGTCCGGATCTAGGGAAAGACTAAAGCCTTACTACACTTGCTTACAGTGTACCTAGCGCTTCAGCCGTGGATCCAAGGCGTCGCGTAGACCGTCACCGACAAAGTTGAAGGCCAGCGAAACCAGCACCAGCGGAATCCCCGGCACCAGCGGCAACCAGGGGTGCTTGAACATATAATTTTGCGACTGCGCCAGCATATTGCCCCAGGTCGGCGTTGGATCTTGAATGCCCAAGCCCAAGAAACTCAGGGCAGCTTCGGTAATGATCACGCCGCCCAGATTGAGCGTAATATTGACCCAGATTGGGGCCAGCCCATTGGTAATAATGTGGCCAAAAATAATGCGCACATCCGAAGCCCCCAGCGCGCGCAGCGATTCGACAAAGTCCTGGCTGCGCAGCGAGAGTGCCATGCCGCGCATCAAGCGGGCTGCGCCCAGCCAGCCAAAGACGATCAAGATCATCATGAGCAGGACAACCTGCTGTGACTCACGTTCGTTGGTCAGTAGAATGGCCCCAATGCCGCTACGGATAAAACCGGGCAACGGAATCAACTCGCTATTATCCAGCGAGAGTTTGGAAAGGATCAGCAAAATGGGCAAGGTGGGCAGCGCCAACATAAACTCGATGATGCGCGAAATTAGCGCATCTACCCAGCCGCCATAGTAGCCAGCGACTGCACCAATAACCACGCCAATCACTTCAGAGATGAGCGTAACGACCATGGCAATGACAAGCGAGATGCGGCCAGCATAGAGGACGCGCGTAAAGAGATCGCGACCCAGATTATCAATGCCCAGCCAATGGGTGCGGCCCGCATTATTGACGATGCCAGGCATAGCGGGCCGTTCGTTGCTGCTGAGGTCAATGAGATCGCGCGGAAAGGTTGTGATCAGCGGTGCCAACAGCGAAATGAGCAACAGGAACGCAATGATAAAAAGCGAGACAACAGCCATGCGGTGACGCAAAAAGCGCCGCATCACCACTTGAAATTGGCTTTCTGGTTCGGGCCCGATCGATTTTCTTGTAGCGCTAAGCGCGCCGGCTGCGGTTGCCATAAGCTATGCCTTCATCCCTCAATCCATGCCGAACCCAGATAAATGCTGACCAGTAGTCAAGACTTTAGTCTTTGTCCACTTGAGGGAAAGACTAAAGTCTTGACTACCCTTATGAAAATTTAATTCTTGGATCAACAATTGTGTACAAAATATCACCCAACAGGGTGGCAACCACAGTCAATGTGCCGGTAATAAAAATGATGGCCAGCGCAATCGGATAATCACTGCGGTTGAGCGCGTCCCAATAGAGGCGACCCATTCCCGGCCACGAAAAAATGGTTTCTGTAATAATGGCACCCGCAAAAATGCCCGGCAAAGCCAGCACCAAAATGGTGACAAAAGGAATCAGTGCATTGCGCAGGGCATGCTTCACCACGACCACCCGCTCGGTCAACCCCTTGGCGCGCGCGGTGCGCACATAATCTTGGCGCAACACTTCGAGCATAGACGCGCGCACAAAGCGGCTCCACTGTGCGGTGTTAAAAAAGGTGAGGACCGCGAGGGGCATAATGAAATGCAATACGCGGTCGGCAAAGGTGCCTGCGCCAATCGTGGGCAGCCAAGTGGCGATTGCATAGTCGCGCACTGCTTCGCGCGAGCCGGACGGCATACGCGGAATCCACGGATAGGTATCGGCCAAAAAGACGGGCGTGACCGAGAAAATTAGAATGAGTAAGATGCCAAAGAAAAAGACGGGCATGGCCGACCCAAAGAAGGAGAGACTGGTAACAAAATAATCGAAGCGTGAATATTGGCGGACCGCACCGATAATGCCAATTGGTACACCAATCAAGAGCGAGAGGAGCAGGGAACCAATGCCCAATTCGAGCGTAGCTGGCAAGCGTGACATAATTTCATCGTACACGGGCTGCCCGATGCGTACCGTGGTCGATTTGCCAAAATCGCCGCGCAAAATGCCCCGGCTACTCCTGACTGCGGGATGAATCTGTGGAATCTCGGCCATGTAGACATAATCATCACAGGTGCCCGTTTGCTCGTTTGGTAGATAGCAACCGACTGCGACATCGGCAAAGAATTCGCGCCTGCCGATGACAAGCGGCCCATTCGGGATCCCGATCAACCAGCGCGAGAAGCGCACCGGCCAATAGAGATCAAGTTCATATTGGGCGCGAATGCGGGCTACGTCCAACGCACTCACGCGTTGTTGGGACTGGCGCAGACCAGTGAGGGGACCGCCGGGCGAAATGCTAAATAAGAAATAGGTGGCAACCGCAACCAACAGTGTCACAAAGGCCATTTGGATCAAACGGCGAATCAGATAGACGGTCATTGCTACTCCTTACCCCTATTCCTTACCAGCGGCGGCATTCTACACAGCAAGTAGTAAAGACTTTAGTCTTTGTCCTATAGATGAAAGACTAAAGTCTTTACTACCACTTCTACTTATAGATAAAACCCTTAAAAGTCATAGATACGCTCTCGTGCATTACCGGGCTTATTGGTATGACTTTTAAATGGTTTGTCCATTACTTCTGCTTGACAAACATATTCATGTCAATGTGTTCCCAGGTGGGGCTAGGAATGATCTCGAAGTTGATCTTGCCCTCAGCCGCGGCATCGGCCACCAATTGAACTTCGGCGCCACCGGCCAACGTTGCCTTCTCCACATAGTCCACATCGCCACTCAGCAACTGCGCTACGGCTTGGTTGGTGTCTGGGATGAAGAGCACGATGATCTTGGCAACGCCCGTGCCCGCTTCGTAGTACGGGTTGGTTTCCATGGTCAAGCTCTGACCCTTGATCCACTCGGTGATCATGAAGGGGCCATAGCTCAATGGCATTTCGGCGATCTCGGGTAGGGTGGTCCATTCGGCTGCCGGTACATCGGCCAAGTTACGGCCATCGGCCAAGACCTGATGGCTAGGGTAGATCGGATTGCCAAATGTGAATGGTGCTGCATAGTAGGTCGGATCTTGCACGCCCGGCCAGTAGGTGATCGTGTATTCTAAGGCATCTTCGCTAAAGGCGATGTTGCCAATGGTGTCTTCCTCCGTGCCCCAGCTATCGCAGCCAGTAAAGGTAGTTGCGCCTGATTGGCGGTCGCAGTTGATCTGGAAGGCCAGGCGGAAGTCTTCAATCGAGCCAGGGGTGCCATCGCTCCAGGTATAAGGATTCCATTGATAGGTGACAACCAGTTGGGGCAGTTGCAATTCGCTGCTGCCATCATAGGCCACAGTTTCGCCATCAACCAGCACTTCGACCCCTTCGGCCAATGCAACTGGATTGCCATCGGCAGCGTAGACTGTATCCCCTGCCGTTACCGCTACCAGTTCATTCGTGGCCAGGCCAGATTCGACCGTGCTCAGGCCACTCTGCAACACAGGTTGATAATCATAGCTGTATTGGGTGATACCAACACCAACGCCCATCTGCGAAATCTGTCTTTGCACGGCAGCACTTTCGACCAGACTCCACATGCTGGCCGGCTCTTGCGAGAAGCCCAACACAATCGTGTCGCCACCGTCAGTCAGGGTCCAGCCAGCGGCGCTAGCTGTACCATACTCGGTTTCGTTGGTGACGAGACCTTCCAAGTTCAAGCCCCAGGCTTCGGCTTCGGCGCGCTGGAAGAGGGGCAGGGAGATCATATCCTTGCCAAATTCTTCTTGCACAATGTTGTAGGCGGCAATCCGCTCGTCGCGGTTCAAGGTATTGGTGGCGAGGACAATCGCGGCGCTGGCCGTTTCGTTGCACCAACCCATGCCATTCTGACCTTCCCAGTTGTTGCCGGGGGTTGGAATTTGATCACAGGCATAGAGTGTACGGCCACCCGGATCAGCCTGACCGACCCAAGCAAAGGCACCCAATTCAAAATCGCGGCGGGCCAAGCCGGTGGTATCACCAAACCACCAAGAGGCCGGCGTATGTTGGCGAATCACCAAGATGCCGCATGCGGCCAGTTGCTGCTCAACCACGGCGGCCCACGTTTGGCGGAACTGCGCATTGGTGGTGGTCAGCGACAGTTCCAGGGTGTCACCTTCGGCATTGACGCGATAGGTCGCACCTTCGGGCAGCGTCCAGCCGGCCTCTTCGAGCAGCGCGCTGCCACCTTCTACGTTGTATTCATAATCTTGATAGGGACCGCTGTAGGCCCAGTGAGACTTGGGCAAGAAGCTGTCCATGCGCAGGGATGCTTGGATGTCTGCCGGTACATAGGTGTACGAAGCGGCGATCAAGGCATCGCGGTCGATGCAGTGCGCAATCGCCTGGCGGATGCCCAGTTGGCTGAGCAATGGATGGGGTTGGCTGAGATCCTCGGAAGCGGCGGCATCTTCGCCGGCTGTGCCGGGCGCTGCGCCGGGAACTTGCCCTGGTGTGGTGCAGGCGCTAAACAGCATTGCCGCAACCACCAGGAAGGCCAACAGGGAAAACCGTGTTGTTTTCATGTAAGCTACTCCTTTGTTAAAAACGTTGAATATAGAAATTGGCCGTACATCGAACCGTGTAAATTGCAAAATGCTTGGGGACAAATCTACTACATACTTCCTGCCTATTGCTAGGACTTGCAGGGAATTTATCTAGCCTCAGAATGCTAAACTCTGCACGATTCGAGATATACCGCCGGAAATACGAAAGAAATAATGAGCGGCGACTTTCCAGAAACTTGGCTCTTGATCAAGCGGCCTGTTGCCAAGTAACACAGGGGACATAGATAAACACAATCGATGTGCCTCAGGTGCGTGTCACGCTAGCTGTAAGGGGGTATTTACACGCGACATAGGGTAAATCTGCCCATGATCCGCAAATCACACTGTTGTGAATCGGCGGGCGTTGGCGGCAAAAACAATGATATTGGTGTACTCTGTTCCTCATCTACGGGATCAGCAACCGCTTTGCCCATCGGCCTGGTTGGTCGGGACAGGTGGGCAATTGAGCCTTGATTCACCGATCCTGCGATACCTACGGTTGTTGATGACCGATCCAATGACCGATCCGTTGATGCGTTTGGGTGTCGTGCAGAAGTCTGTACTGGCAGTCTTGCATACGATTGTGCATGAAGTAGGCTGGATAAACTGTAAGTGCTCACCCATAAAAGCAGTAAGCAGGCTAACAGAACTACCGTACCCTCAATCCAGTGGCTAATGCCATCATTTACTCGTGTATAGGAGAATAGTCTACCCTTTTGTAAAGAATCGACCAAATTTAGACATTGCTTGTGCAGTGGATCTGTGCCCGGCAAAGTGGCTAACCAGTTGTCAAGGCGTTGTGAGCTTGTTCTGTGGTGAAGGCCTAGGTGCGCATCCAAACACGGCGCAGATTGGGGCGGCAGCGCAACCGCAGCACGTCCCATGAGCAAAGTCAGGGTTTCTACCTCTTCGCCAAGCGCAGTTGCCAATTGACATAGCAAGGGAAAATCGATCTGCGAGTAAGGCAATAATCCGTGTTCCAGCGCATAAATTTCCACTTCCGATTTATCGGTTTGTTGGGCCAAGGCGGCCCAAGTCAACCCCTGATGACGGCGCGCTGTATGCAGATACTCGCCTAGATTGGCCAGTGCCTGACGCTGCTGCGCGGGCGGCACATGATCGATTTGCTCGGTCAGCAAGTGACCCATATCGGCGAGAAATTTTGTGGGTAGTTGAAAATTTTGCATTAGAGAATGGTCATGCGTCCTTTGTCATGGCTGCTTTGGCAATTGCCATACGCGTTCTGATTGATCAGTGACTAGTGACAAAGAACTACTTACAGGTCATCTTCGACAGTCTGTTCCAGCAAACTACGGAGTTTCTTGAGCAGACGATGATGCTGTACCTTGACTGTCCCTTCGCTTTTGCCGAGATAAGCCCCAATATTGGCAAAGGACATATTGCCATTGTATCGTAAACGTAGGAGCACCTTTTGTTCTGGGGTTAGATCTTTGGTCGTACTGTAGAGCAAGGCGCTTGCTTTGTTTTTAACCGCCGGTGCAAAGAGTTCGTACAGTGTTGTATCTTCGCCACTCAGGCGTGCCCACAAAAATCCTTCCACCAAGTCTAGCGGCGTTTGCGCATGTTTTTCGCGGTAAAATTGCTTGACGCGATTGGTGGCGCAGCGAAAAAGCCAAGCGCGCAGTGGATCCCCCGTGACTATGTCCAAGCGATATTCAAAAGCTTGTAGTTCTTCCAGCGCAACCAGCCACACTTGCCCAAAGATATCTTTGGCTTCGGCTTCTGCGCCATCCACCTGCCGATAGATATATTCCCAGATGCCTTGACAATAGCGGTTGTAGAGCGCAGAAAAAGCCTCGGTCTTTTCGCTACCCGTGCCATGTTGAAAGATGCGCACCAAGTCCAGCGTGTCAAACGCAATCCATTGTGTGTTGCGCAGGAAGGCTGTCGGCGGCCAAGGTACGGGTAGCTTTAGATCACTTGATGACATAGCTTGCGCTTTTTATCCAACCATAGTGCGCTTACTGCCCATAGTGCGCTTACAACTGCAACGTCTGTTTAGGTGCATCCTAGATTGCGATAATCCTAAGTGCCATATAAGGAAACAACGGAGAAACAAGCCCTTGATGTTGCCTCTGACATATCTGTCACATCAAGGATGTTTCCCCGTTGTTTGTGATGATCTCCTCTGTAATGAGGAAACCCTTATCTATATAGGCAAACGCGTTACAGGTTTGCCGGGATCCTAAATGCAACTGTTCAACAGCTGCGTACTGCTCACGCGGGCTGTCTATTCGTACAAATAGCAGGCCACATAGTGACCCGCTTCATACTCTTTAAAGGGCGGATCCGCTTGGCGGCAGATGTCCATCACGCGCGGACAACGCGTGCTAAAGTTGCACCCTTTGGGGGGATTGGCCGGGCTGGGTACATCGCCCTCTAGGATAATGCGCCGCCGCTGACTTTCAATCTGTGGATCAGGAATCGGCACCGCCGACAACAGCGCTTGGGTGTACGGGTGTTTCGGATCCGCATACAGTTCCTCGCGATCGGCTAATTCGACGATCTTACCAAGGTACATCACGGCAATGCGATCCGAGATATGACGGACAACCGAAAGATCATGGGCAATGAAGAGATAGGTCAAGTTCAACTCGTCTTGCAGATCTTCCAGTAGGTTAATGATCTGCGCCTGAATGGATACGTCAAGCGCAGAGATGGGCTCATCACAGACAATGAAGGCTGGGTTGACGGCAAGTGCACGTGCGATCCCAATCCGTTGGCGTTGCCCACCCGAGAATTCATGCGGGTAGCGGTTGACAAAGTACGGATTCAGACCGACTGTCTTGAGCAACGCTTGCACACGTTCCTGGCGATCTTTGCGACCAGAGCCAATGTTATGTACTTCTAGCGGCTCACCGACAATACTACCCACGGTCATGCGTGGATTGAGCGATGCATAGGGATCTTGAAAGATCATCTGCATCCGACGGCGCATTTTGCGTAATTCTTCACCCTTGGTTTTGGTCAGATCTTTGCCATCAAAGATGACCTCGCCATCGGTCGGTCTGTGCAATTGCAAAATTGCGCGCCCTGTGGTCGATTTGCCACAGCCGGATTCACCGACCAAGCCCAGGGTTTCCCCACGGAAGAGCGTAAAATCGAGGCCATCGACGGCTTTAATTGCCCCCACCTGGCGCTGGAAAAGCACGCCACGGGTAATGGGGAAATGCATTTTTAGATCCTTGACTTCAAGGATCGTTTCACCCTTTTTTAGCGTTTTCGTTGTGGCGCCATGGGTCGTGGTCATCAGGCCGCCTCCTCTATTTCAATTTTTCGTGTCTGCAAAACGGGGACATCGGAAATGTCTGCCCAACAGGCTGCTCTGTGATCGGGGCCAACCAATTCGAGTGGCGGATTTTCTTGCCAGCACTTGTCAAAGACAAATTGACAACGTGGAGCAAAAGGACAATGGGTGGGCGCTTCTAATAGATCCGGTGGTAACCCTTCAATCGGTACGAGCCGTTTTTGGCGACCCAAGTCCAGGCGCGGAATCGAACGCAGCAGGCCAAGCGTGTAGGGGTGGCGCGGTCGGATATAAATCTGATCGATGGGTGCCTCTTCCACAATAAAGCCTGCATACATGACCAGCACGCGTTGGGCCATACCCGCGACCACACCCAAATCATGCGTGATCCAGATAATGGCCATGCCCAATTCATCCTTGAGGCGGGCCACCAAGTCCACGATCTGCGCTTGAATGGTTACATCCAAGGCCGTTGTGGGTTCATCTGCGATCAACAACT
>Ga0105048_10001576_pt1 | contig 36849 bp, 33 predicted proteins | sample MAT05_FD_78382 | JGI IMG/M metagenome (GOLD analysis project Ga0105048, IMG submission 78382) | Freshwater microbial communities from Lake Fryxell liftoff mats and glacier meltwater in Antarctica - MAT-05 | ecosystem: Environmental > Aquatic > Freshwater > Ice > Liftoff microbial mat | place... | reverse complement strand
GTCGGCACGCGCGATGGTGACTCGCGTCCGCTGCCGCCGACGTGCTGCTCGTGGAACTGCGCTCGCGGCTGCAGTTCCTCGTCACGCGTCGACGTCTCGGACGCGCCCGTCTGCTGGTCAGGCACACCGAGAGCCTGGCGGCCCCGCACCTTTGCGTCCTGGCGTTTTGCCGTCTGCCGTCTGCCGTCCGCCGTCCGCCGTCCGCCGTCCGCCAGCACGGCAAACGCCCCGACTCACCCTCGATCCGGACCATCGCGCAGACCGCTTTGTGCCCTGTCAGTTCCTTGGCGCCTTTGCGTCGATGCTGTTCGACGAACGCAGCCCGCACCCAGCGCTCGTGCCCCCGGCACCACGATCTAGAGCTCTGCCGTCGGATTCCGGCGCAACTCTTTCGGCAGCCCTTCGAACAGCGCCGACAGCTCCGCCGCCCGCTCGAGCGACGTGACGAACGTGACCCCCGGCAGCGACACCACCAACAGCGAGTTCACGCCGTACACGACGACGCGCCCCGACTCCGTGTGCACCACGTTCGACTCCGCATCCACCAGCAGCGCATCGCCGATCACGCCGTTGCCCGTGTCGTCCAGTTCGCGCACGCGGCGGAGGCACGCCCATGTCCCCACGTCATCCCAGCCGAATGACGACGGCACACAGATCAGGTTCTCGACGCGCTCCAGCAGGCCGCGTTCGATCGAGATCGACTGCACCATCCCGAAGAAGCGGTCCACCTTGCCCGACTGCAGGTACGACATCCCATCCTGCAGCTCCGTCGTGTGCTGTTCGAGCGCATCGATCACGGCACCCGCCTGCCAGCAGTAGATGCCCGCGTTCCACATTGCACCCTCGCCGATGAACTCCTCGGCCTGCAGCGGGCCCGGCTTCTCGACGAAGCGTGACACCGCGCACGCGCCACCCTTGGCCAGTGACAGCCCCGGTTCGAGTTCGGCGCCGCCGAGCATGTAGCCAAAACTCGTGTCGACTCGCGTGGGACGGGCCCCGATCGCCACCAGACATGCCTCGTCCTGCGCCGCATGGGTCGCGGCACGCCGGATCGAGCGGCGGAACTCGTCCTCGTATTGCGCCGACAGGTCGGCGTGCAGCGCGCAGAACACCGTGCTCCGGCCAGCGCGGTTGATGATCTCCTGCGCGGCCCACGCCAGTGCCGCTGCCGTGCCCAGCGGCCGCGGCTCGATCAACAGGTTCTTGTGCGGCAGCTCTGGAATCGCCGCATGGATCGCCTCGGCGATGTCGGCGCTCGTCATGACCAGCGTGCGTTCCGCCGGGATCATCGGATTGAGTCGGGCGAGCGTGTCGGCAATCAGCGGACGGTCACCGACGAGGCGGAGCAGCGGCTTGGGTCGCTGCGGTGTGCTCAATGGCCAGAATCGTGATCCGATGCCGCCGGCAAAGACCACTGCCCACAGCGTCGTGTCCACCTCCAGCTCGCCTTCCATCTCGGGTTGCTCGGATGGCAGAAATCCGAGCGTCGGATCGTCGAATTCCATACTCGAAACACCGGGCGGCCCGTGATCAGGCTGCTGCCCGGGAAACGACGAATTTTGGGTGTCGGCCATCAGCGCTGCTCCTGGCTCGGGCCCAAGCGGTGTTCCGGACGGGTAGGCACCCGCGCGGTGGAGGGTCCGTGCGAGCGGGAATGAAAGCGATGCTGGCGCCGGTGCACCAGTGATCCGCATTGCCTCGACCCCTCACTCGACCGATCCTTCGGTCGTCGCGCAGTCCAATCCCCGCCAGGCCAGAGCGCAGCGACACACTGCCCGCCCAACGACGCGCGGCGCACCGGATCGGTCCGGTACGCCGCGCTGCCTGCTCGAGACCGGCCGTGCCGCCGAGCCTACGGCCGGAACGTGATGCCGAACGAGACCGGGATCAGGCGCGACGCGGCGCCATCGGTAAACACGTTGTGCACGCGGGCCTCGGCAAAGGCGTCGAACCCCGAGAGGCGGAAGGTCACGCCGCCGCCGCCATTGACGCCAAAGGCCGACCCGACGGGGCCCGAGCCATTGTAGACGCCGACGCCGCCGAGGACGTAGGGAACGAACGTCGCGTCACGCGCACCCTGGAAGTTGTACACGACGTTCGCGTTCGCGGTAAACCAGTTGACGCCACGATTGTTCTGCGTGGCACCACCGCCGATCGGGGTGATGCTCTTGCCTGGCGTGGTCCAATAGCCGAGGTCGCCGCGAAAGCCGAATGGCAGACTCGAGGGTCGGATCGTGGCATGCCCCTGAATGTTGAATCCGGTGCCCTGCGTATCCCCAAGTCTGCCCACGGGCAGGGTGGCGCCCAAGGACGCGCCGAAGAGGATGGCACTGTCATTGGTGGACTGTGCCTGAGCCGCCGGAGCGGCTGCAATCATGGCTGCGAGAACTGCCGCGCCAGTGCGAATCTTCATCATCTTTCTCTGCTCCTCATGTTCGGTGATGGTCATGCAACCAGCCGTCGGAAACGAGAACCTCGACTGGACTGCAAGGCTTCCATTGCAAGTTCCGACCCCCGGAAGTGCGGAAGGTCAGCCGCCTCGGCAACTCAGCCACGGATACTTTCGTGCAAGTGTTGTGCTAGTGTGTCGATACTGAACGGATGAAAGCGCGTTACTCAGCTATTTCTTTCCCTCGACGACCCTGCCGGCTGCATTGGAACTTCGTCTGATACTCGTCGGTCGGGAGATGGGTCCTCGTCCCCGCACGCTGACCGACGCCTCGACCCGACACCGCCCCTCCCGATCGACTGGAGCGGTCGAATCGGCTGGCGAATCGTCGGCTCGATTGTGACTCGTCGCGACGGTACTAGCATTCGTTCCGTCGACACTGCTCAGGCATCATTCCGTGCAGCGACAGGTTCGCCGATCCCGGCGCGTCACCACCGTCCGCCCGACTTCGTGCTCTTTCCTATCGTGTGCCCACGTGCCGAGCCATCCAGCACATCCGAACGACGGCTCCGTCAGTTGCGCATGGTAGGACGTGGATGCGGTCCGGAGTGTGATCGATGAGCGCCGCCCAATCCATCGGCGTCTGGATCGACGGTGAGCCCGTCGCCGATGCGAATCGTGCCATCAGCGCCTTCGATCGCGGACTCACGCTGGCCGACGGGGTCTTCGAGACGATCCGCGTCCTCAACGGCGTCGCGCCGATGGCGGTCGCGCACCTCACGCGGCTCGCCGCGGGCGCGGAGCGACTGGAACTGGTGCTGCCCACCGGGCTGGCCGACCACATCGCCACTGCCGCTGCTGCCGCTCGCCGCATGCAGATCCCCGACGCGGTACTGCGCCTGACGCTCACCCGTGGCGACGCTCTCCCCGGCATGGCCGGTCTCTCCGGCGGTGCCGCGCGCACCATCGTCACCGTCACGCCGCGCATCGCGGTGCGCGACGAGGTCATCGAACGGGGGCTCACACTCGTCACCAGCCATTGGCGCTGGAGTGCACGGCGACCCACCGCCGGCATCAAGTCGCTCGACTACACGGCCAACGTGCTCGCCCTGCGCGAGGCACACAGTCAGGGCGTGGACGACGCGCTCGTCCTCGACACCGACGAGCACATGGTGTCGTGCACCGCCTCGAACATCTGCTGGTTCTCCGACGCGGTGCTCTTCACCCCTGCCGCGTCCACCGGCGCCCTGGCCGGCACCACGCTGCTCCTGCTCCGCGAGCTGGCCCCGTCCCTCGGCCTCACGGTGCGCGACGCGGTCGCCCCGGTCGACGCCCTGCTCCATGCCGACGCCGCCTGCGCCTGCAGCGCCATCCGCGGCGTCGTGCCGATCACGCAACTCGATGGCCACACCATCGGTGGACTCGGCCGATCGCCGCGCTTCCGCGCACTCCATGACGCCTGGCGCGTCGAAATGGCGAGGCGAGCAGGGGTCGACTTCGTCGTCGACTGACTCGGTGCTCGGCACACCGTTGACAACGAACGGCGAACAGCACTGGCGCAAAGGCGCCACGCAACAGAACGGACATAGAGCGGTCTGCGCGGGGCTCCGATGCCAGTGAGGCTCGGGGCCTTTGCCTGTGCTGACACCAGCAACGAGCGCAGCAACCTGCATGACTCGAATGCGCAACGCAGGAACGCGATCGCTGTTGCAGTTCCAGGAAAAACGTTGCCCCGAACTACCCTAGAGCCGGAGCATCGCGCAGACCGCTCTGTGCCCTTTCTGTTCCTTGACGCCTTTGCGTTGATGCTGTTCGCCGTTCGCTGTTCGCCATTCGCTGTTCGCCGTGCACGACCTCCGCCGCGCACACACGTTATTTCGGCCCGCCATCCTCGAGCAGAAACGCCAGCGGCGCCTTGAGCGACTCGGCAAGCACATAGCGGATCCCCGCGGCTTCCGTCAGTGAAATCGGACTGCTCCGTGTCGGCGACCCGTACGCCCGCAGGTCCAGTTTCCACGCCGTCAGCAGCAGCCGCAGCATGTGGAATCGATCGCTGACGAGTACCACGCTTTCGATGTTCCGGGCGCGGGCGATGCGGGACACGGCATGCATCTGCTCGGTCGTGCTGTGACTCTGGCTCTCGAGGATGATCGCCGATGCCGGCACGCCGTGCTGGCGCGCGTAGCGGGCGCTGGTGGCGGCCTCGCTGCTGATGTCTCCGGCCTTCTTTCCTCCGGTCACGATCAGCACGGCAGCAATGTCGCGGCGATAGAGGCGAATCGCATGGTCGAGTCGGGCCTCCAGCACCGGCGAGGGTCGACCCGCGTATTGCGCCGCACCGAGTACCACGATCGCCCCTGCCGGCCGCGCGCTGTCTCGATTGCCCGCCAGCAGTACCGCCGCCACCGCCACGGCCCACAGCGTCAGCAATGCCAACAGGGCGCGCCCGGTGACGCTGCGGATCCTGCGAGGAGACGAGCGTCGCCTGTCCACGTCGACGAGTATCCCGCTCAATCCGTCAGACCGAGCGTCGCGAGCCAGAACACGTCGAACGAAATCCGCGCATTGCGCTCGGGCGCCACCACACGGTCGAGGGCGAGCCCGTCGACGAACGCCACGAACGCGTCGGCGATCAGCACGACCGGCACTCTCGAGCGAAGGCCGAGCGCGTCGAACAGCGCCGCGGTCACGCTCGCGGCCGCCTCGCGTCGTGCCGCCGCCGTTGCCCGCACCGCGGCCTCCACCGCATGACCCTGCACCAGCGTCAGGTCGAGCAATGCCCGCAGGTCGCCTCGCTCCAGTTCATCCGAGAGCCACTGCCAGAGTGCGTCCAGCGCCGCCGACGCCGGCACGCCCGTCAGCGCCTGCTCCTGCCGCGCCACCAGGCCGACGCGAAGCCACTCGACCAGACGCGCCAGCAGCTCGCCCTTGTCGTGAAAGTGGTAGTGGATGAGCGCCTTGCTCACTCCCGCTGCCTCCGCCACGTCCTGCAGGCTCACATCGGCCGCGCCTTTCAGGACGATGCACGCGCTCGTCGCCTCGAGAATCCGACCGGCGGCGGCGCCGCGCGTGGAGGTCGTGGCGGCGGGTTCACTCATGGTGTAGTCCCTCGGCAGGGCGGGTCATCAGAGCTGACAGCGGTCGCCGGGAGCCGGCGCGGTGACATGGTACCCGCCTACCGCCAGGCGCTGCAGCATCGCCTGCTGTGCGGGTGGTTCGCCGTGCACCAGCAACACGCGCGGGCGCACGGGTCCACCGCGGCTCACCGCGTCCAGCCACCGCTCCAGCTCGTGCCGGTCGGCGTGCGCGGAGTAACCGTTCAGAATCTCCACCTGCGCCAGCAGTGGCACCTGGGCGCCGAAGATCCGCAGCGACTCACGCCGCTCGACGATCCGTCGTCCCAGTGTGTGTTCGGCCATGAACCCGACCACGAGAATCGTGTTCCGGTGGTCTGACGCGCCATGCGCCAGATGGTGCAGCACCCGCCCCGACTCGGCCATCCCTGACGGCGAGATGATCACCATCGGACCACGCGCCGCATTCAGCGCCTTGCTCTCGGCCGTGTCGCGCGTGAAGTGCACGAGGTCGAAGTGGAAGAGCTCGTCCACCGCCTTCACGAGATCTTCGGTGTGGTCGAAGCACTCGGGGTGCAGCTCGAAGACCTGCGTCGCACTCGTCGCCAGCGGACTGTCGATGTAGATGGGAAGCCGCGGGATCTCGCCGGCGCGCGCGAGGGCGTGCAGATCGTACACGAGTTCCTGCACCCGGCCCACGGCGAAGGCGGGGATGATCACGCGTCCGCCCCGCTTCGCCGTCTCACGCACGATACGCCCAAGCTCGGCACGCGCATCGGCGATCGGCAGGTGATCACGATTGCCGTACGTGGACTCCATGATCACCACGTCGGCGCCACCCTCGGGCGGATGGGGGTCCCGGATGATCGCCAGACCGGAGCGACCCACGTCGCCGCTGAAGACGAGGCGCACCGTGCGCCCCTCCTCCATGCACTCCACCGTCACCGAGGCCGAGCCGAGGATGTGGCCCGCATCACTGAAGCGGGCACGTACGCCGGCCACCACGTCGAACCAGCGGTCGTACGGCAGCCCGATCATCTGCTGCAGCACGCGGGTGGCGTCATCGGGATCGTACAGGGGCTCCGCGTGTTCAGCGCCGCGCCGCGCAAGAAACTCGGCATCCTTCAGCTGGATCCGGGCCGAGTCGGCGAGCATGATGGCGCACAGATCGCGGGTGGCGGCGGTGGCGTGGATCGGTCCGTCATAGCCCTGCCGCACCAGAAACGGCAGCCGCCCGGCATGATCGATGTGCGCGTGGCTCAGGATGATCGCGTCGATGCGATCCACCGGCAGGGGCAGCACTTCGTTCTTGCGCCGCGATTCGGCCCGGCGTCCCTGAAACAGGCCGCAGTCGAGGAGCACGGTCCGGCCGCCCACTTCGAGGATGTGACACGATCCCGTCACTTCCTGCGCTGCCCCCGAAAACGTGACGTGCATCGACGGATGGATGAGTGTGAGGTTGCGTGCGAGGGTGTGCGAGGCTGCGTGCGAGGGTGTGCGAGGCTTCGTGCGAGTCGGCCGACGCGTGGCACGGCCGGAGGTCCCGACTGCGTAGCTACACCGAAGCGGCGCGCGCGGGAAGGGTCGCCGCCCTTCCGCTCGTCGTCCTCCGCCGCATCTTGCCTGTGTGTCCTACGACGACCTTCCCGATATGGCTGGCGTGACCCTCGTGCGCCACCCACTGGTGCAGCACAAGGTGACCCGCCTCCGCGATCGCAGCGGACCGACGAAGCTCTTCAAGGAGCTCGTCGACGAGATCGCGATGCTGCTCGCCTACGAGGCCACCTCCACGCTCGGCCTCGAGCCCTATCCGGTCGAGACGCCGCTCGAGTCGCACGTGGGCGTCACGGTGCAGGGAAAGAAGCTGACGGTGGTGCCGATCCTGCGCGCAGGGCTCGGCATGGTCGAGGGTGTGCTGCGCCTCGTGCCCGGCGCCCGTGTCGGTCACATCGGCCTCTACCGCGACCACGACACCCTCGAGCCGGTGGACTACTACTTCAAGGTTCCCGGCGATGCGTCCGACCGAGCCTTCATCCTGCTCGACCCCATGCTGGCCACCGGCGGCAGCGCGGCCGCGGCCGTGACGTCGCTGAAGAAGGCCGGCGCCGAACGAATCACGTTCATGTGCATCGTCGCAGCGCCCGAGGGGATCCAGCGCCTGCGCGCCGCGCATCCCGACGTCCCGATCATCTGCGCTGCGATCGACCGAGGCCTCAACGCCTCCGGCTACATCGTGCCCGGACTCGGCGACGCCGGCGATCGGCTCTTCGGAACGCGCTGAATCGACCGGCCGAACTTCGGCACGCAGAACGGCCGAAACACGGCGACACCGCACCTGGGTCGCCGAACACCCCACTTCTTCGCGTGCGCGATCGGGCACACCGACGTGCAACGAATCAGGCTCCGGTTTCGGCGAAGGGAGGCGCCGCGTCACGACGTGCGCGCTCGATCGCCACTGATGGAGTCGCTTGCTCCCTTGTACGTGTCCCCGTCAAGCCGTAGAATCCGGCTTCGCGACGGCCGTTTGGGCCTTGCCAGTCTTCCGCACAGACACGCCGATGCTCATCAACCTCCTCCCCGACTTCCTCGCCGTGCTTCAGAGCGCGGATCGGGTGGCGGCGTACGAGCGGTACTTCGCGGCGAACCGGGCGTTGCTCACCGCGTACTGGGACAACTACGTCGTGGATCCGACCGGACCGCACGTCGGTGAGATCATCCGGAAGACGGTCGCCGCGGATCGCACCGACCTGCTCGGCGTGCTCGACCGTGAACCGCTGGTGCTGCGGGCCCGTCAGACGATGGCGCAGGCCATGAGTACCCTCGAGATCTCCGAGGAGCCCGACGTCGTGCTGATGGTGGGGGTGGGCGCCGCCAACGCCGGCGAGCTGGTCATCAACGGCCGGCCGGTCGCGTTCGTCTGCCTCGAGCACTTCACCGGCGAGCGGAACCCCGAAACCGATTCGCTCGGGCTCGACCCTGCGCTCATCCCGCCCTGGCTCGCGCACGAAATGGCCCACGGCGTCCGGTACACCGCCACGGACAGTCAGGCCACCATGAAGCAGCTCGTCGCAGAGCATCGCGGGTACTATTCGTTCTGGGACACGGGCAAGCGTGCGACCCTGCGAGAGTTGCTCGTGAACGAGGGGCTCGCCGTCCACGCCGCGCAGCAGGTCTGCCCGGGATACGCGGCATGGGAGTACCTGGGATACGGACGCCGGCAGTACGCCCGGATCCGCGAGCTGGAGCCCCTGCTCGCCCGCACGATCGGCTCGGATCTCGACCGCAACGGCCTCGGACTCCGCCTTCGCTGGCTCTCGGACGGCACCAGTGAAGATGCCCGCACGATCGAGCGCCACGTCATCCCCGAACGCGCCGGCTATTACCTCGGGCACTCCCTCGTCGGCCCTGCCGTCGCCGAACGCGGCATCGCCTGGGCACTCCGCGCGAGCACGGCCGAGCTGATGCAGGTCGGGCGCGACTCTGCCGCAGCGAGCGCGTGAGCCCGTAGCTCTCGCCGCGGATCGGCGAAACAGCAGAACGCCAAGGCGCCAAGGGACAGAAAGGACACGGAGAGGTCTGCGCCATGCCCTGACTCACATGTGAGTCCGGGCATCATTTTTTGTGGGAACAGCAACCGCGACCGCGACGGCAACCGCAACAGCGAGCGCCAAGGCGCGGAGGCGCGGAGGCGCGGAGGCGCAACGACGTCGGCGCGCACGCGAGAATCGCTCGTGCGCTCACGATGGCCAAGGCACTGCTCTGGTCACTATTCCCGCGAGTGCAGTTCCTGCAGCGTTTTCACGCACTCACCCACGCGCACCCGACTCACTCGTGCGCACCGAGCCCGTTGCGCCCCCGCGCCTTTGCGTCCTGGCGCTACACGGTTGCGGTTGTGGTTGTCGTTGTGGTTGTCGTTGTCGTTGTCGTTCCCATAAGAAAACCGATGCCCCGACTCACTTGTGAGCCGGAGCATCGGGCAGACCCGACCTCTCTGTGTCCTTTCCGTTCCTTGGCGCCTTGGCGTTCTGCTGTTTCGCGGTTTCGCGGTTTCGCGATTCACCGCCGCACACCGCTCCCGGACGCTCAGGCCTTTCTTGGCCGTGCCGGCGCACCCTTGTTGTCGTAGACGACCGGCTTGTCCTTCGCCTTCAGCCGCTCGTTCGCGATCAGCCACTGCTGTGGCAGCGCCGCCAGGTTCTGCACCATGTAGTACAGGTTCAGCCCCGCCGCCGCGCTGAAGAAGAACGCGAACATCATCGCCGGGAACATGTACGCCATGATCTTCGCCTGCGGGTTCGGCGGCACGCCGCGCATGCCGATCCAGCTGAGAAGGAAGGCGCTCAGCGCCATCAGCAGCGGGATGATGAACAGCGGGTCCTTCTGCGAGATGTCGGCCAGGTAGAGGAACGGCACGCCACGGAACTCGATCGTGTTCTGGAACACGAAGAAGAGTGTGATGAACACCGGCATCGGCAGCAGCATCGGCAGGCAGCCCGACAGTGCGCTGAACGGTGACATGTCGTGCTCCTTGTACACCTTCATCACCTCGGCCTGCATCTTCTGCGGGTCCGCCTTGTACTTCTCCTGCACCGCCTGCAGCTCCGGCTGCAGGACCTGCATCTTCATCGACGTGCGCATCGCACGCTGGTTGAACGGCCAGAGCAGCAGGCGCACCGCGACGCCGAAGATCACCAGCACCCAGCCGTAGTTCAGCTTCAGGACCTCGTGCATCCAGAGCAACGATTTCATCACCATCGTCGCGAACGGCTGCACGAAGCCCTGCAGCCACCCACCGTACGGGTTGCTGTTCTCGAAGTCGCGCCCCAGCGACACCAGCCGCCGCCACTCCTGCGGGCCGGCGTACAGCTCGAAGCGGAAAGTGCCGTCCTGCAACGACTGCAGCGCGGTCGCGTCCACTCGGCTCTCCACCTTGCCGGTCTTCGGACCGCCGATCACGGTCACTTCATCGAAGGGCCGGTCGCCGGATGCCGTGAGCAGGCCGATGATGAAGAACTTGCTCTTGCTGGCGACCCACATGAACGGGCCTTCCTTCAACTCCCGCTCGCCTGGGTCGAGCGACGTGAACGCCACGCTCTGCGTGTTGCCCAAGGCCGGCTTCATGGCCACCGCGAGATGGGTCTGGTCCTCGCTGGTGTCGGCTTCGGCGGAGTTGAGGCCCGTCGGCAACGTGATGCGCAGGAACGCTGGCGACGTGACACCCGTCACCTTGCCCCCGACGCGCACCAAGAAGCTGTCTGGCTGGAAAGTGTATGTGATCTGCACGTTCGCGGCGCCGGACTGGCCGGTGTACGTCACCGTGCGATCGTTCACCGTGGTGGTCGCGAACGGCACACTCGCGAGGTCGATCACGCGATTGCCGGCCGGCTCCTTCACGATCACGGCGTAGCGCAGCAGCGCCTCACCCGGCCGCACGAGCTGCACGCGCTTTTCGGCGCTCGAGTTGGCCGGCAACTGGTTGTAGCCGTGCAGCTCCACACCCACCGGCGCGGCGCCGACGCTGCTGATGCGCATCGTGCTGCGCGGCCCCGAAAGCGCGGTGGTGTCGATCATCAGCGGCGTGGAGCCGGCGGTTGCCGAGTCGAGCCGCGGGATGGCGGCGGCCGGTTGCGGCACGGCAGCGGCCACTCCCGGCACGACCGCCGGCGGCGCGACGCTGTCCGCCGTCACCGCCACCGTCACGGGCGGCTTCGCTGGCGGGAACAGGAATTGGGTGAGACCGATCACCGCCGCCGAGAGGGCGAGGGCGAGCAGCATGCGCTTGTTCATACGGGAGTGTGAAGGGTCAGGCGTGGCGCAGCCGCGGGGCGCATCGCTCGCGCACGCGTTCGGCCGTCGTGTACGTCAGGGAACAGGGTCATCTCCGCCTGGGCGGAACGGGTGGCATCTGGCGATTCGCTTGGCCGCCAGCCACGACCCGCGCGCGACGCCGTGGCGCTCGATGGCTTCCACGGCATAGGCAGAGCAAGTTGGAGTATAGCGGCACGAGGCGGGAAACAACGGCGAGATGAAGAGCTGGTACACCCGGATCAGCGCAGTGGCCGACCACCGCGCGGCCTGCCCCAGCGGCGACGGCGGTGTCGGTACCGGATCCATGCCACTCATGACGCCTCGGCCGGCTCGATGGTGTCAGCGAGGCGCGTCGGCATCGCAACCGGCGGCAGCCGCCTGAACAGCGTTGCGACCTCTGCCGACAGCCGCTCCCACGTGAGCGTGTAGGCGCCGGGCAGTACGCGGATCACCACGTCCTGCGGGAGTAACGCCGGCAGCGCCGACGTGCGCACCAGCTCGCGCAGACGACGCTTCAGACGGTTCCGGTCCACGATGTCGCGGCCATGCTTGGGCACGATGAATCCGACCCGGGCGCACGACAAAGGGGAAGCCGCGACGCGGAGCTCGAGCTGAGCCGTCCGCACACGCTTCCCCTCGCGACGCACCCGTTCCAGGTCCGACTTTCTCGTGAGACGCTGGTCTCGCGAGAAACGGAACGACTCAGGCGCCGGCGTACTTGTCCGGCAGCATCACCGTCAGCTGCTTGCGGCCCTTCTTGCGGCGACGGCTCAAAATGGCGCGGCCCCAACGATCGGCCATGCGGGCACGGAAGCCATGCTTGCGGATACGACGCTTGTTGCGGGGGCGGTACGTGGGCTTGCCCATATGTACTCCAGGTGCGTTCGCTGTATTCGGGGAAAGAGTCCCAAAGCTATTCAGGACAAGGACTTCGGTCAAGCGACGTCAGATGACGCCTGACTTGCCTGGACTCACGTTTCGATCCCGCCCGTCGTTTGCGTCCCGCGTCGCGAAACGGTAAACTCGCGCTCCCTTCGTGAATGTCTCCCCGCCGCACGTAATGCTCACGGCTGCAGAAACCTGGGCTCGACTGCTCGACCGCGCACGCCTCGAACTTCAGGAGCAGACCGTCCGCACCTGGCTCGAACCGTGTGAGCCGCTGCGCGTGGACGAGCGCGCCCTCACGGTCGGCGTTCCCGACCAGTTCGCCGCCGACTGGAACGAGTCGAAACACTCCGGACTCCTCGCCAGCTTCGCCCCCGTCGCCCTCGGCCATCCGCTGCAGGTCGAGTTCGTCGTACACGAATCGGCGCGCACGAAGCCGCAGATGGACCTCTTCGTCTCGCCAGCGGAGTACACACCGCGCCCCCCCGTCACGCCCAATCCGAACCTCGCGCCCCTCTCGGAGCGCTACACGTTCGACCATTTCGTCGTCGGCAAGAGCAACGAGCTCGCTGCCGCCGCCGCGATCGCATCCGCAGAGGCGCCAGGCAAGCTCTACAACCCGCTCTTTCTCTACGGCGACACGGGGCTCGGCAAGACGCACCTGATGCAGGCCGTCGCGCACGAACTGCTCAAGCGCGACCCCGGGACCCGCATCACCTTCGTCGGGACCGAACAGTTCACCAACGAGCTGGTGGGCAGCATCCAGAGCCGTACCACGCAGGACTTCCGTCGCCGCTACCGCGAGACCGACCTGCTGCTGGTGGACGACGTGCAGTTCCTGAAGGGGAAGGAGGCCACGCAGGAGGAGTTCTTCCACACCTTCAACGCGATCTACGAAGCGGGACGCCAGATCATCCTCACCTCCGATCGCCCGCCGTCGGAGATCCCGGGACTCGAGGCGCGACTCGTCAGCCGCTTCCAGTGGGGCATGGTCGCCGACATTGCCCTGCCCGACGTCGAACACCGCGTCGCCATTCTCCGCCGCAAGGCGCAGCTCGATCATCTCGAGCTCACGATCCCCGATGACGTCATCCAGGTCATCGCCGACAACGTGCGCTCCAATGTCCGCGAACTCGAAGGCGCCATCATCAAGCTGCTCGCCTACGCCTCCCTGAAACACGCCGACATCACGGTCGAGCTGGCCAAGGAGGCCCTTCGGGACCGGTTCCGCAGCGAAGGCGCGCCATCCGGACCGGCCGGCATCACCGTCGCCGCGATCCAGAATGCCGTCGCGAAGGAGTGGGGCGTGACCGCTGAGGGCCTCAAGTCCAAGACGCGGACGAAGATGCTCACCGTGCCCCGCCAGGTCGCCATGCTGCTCTGTCGCGAGCTCCTCGCCCTGCAACTGGTCGAGATCGGCAACTCCTTCGGGGGACGTGACCACTCCACCGTCATCCATTCGCTCGAGCGGGCGGAGTCGGCCGCGAAGGACGACATCACCTTCGCGGCCCGTGTGGAAAAGATCAGACGGCTGTTGGAAACCGGCGAATGATCCACACTGCTCCACGCCAGCCGGCCGCTCTCCACACCGCGGCGCACGCCCGTGGTGACGAGTGCGGAAAAACGGCGCGGTTGTACAGCACCCTCCACATCATCTTGGCTTGGCTTACGCGTTGTCGCGGCGTAGCTTCCGGCGTTCTTCCACAGTCCGGACGCCCTCTACGACTACGACTGTTAAAGATTTATAGAACAGCATTACAGCAGGGCGTCCACACTGCAGGACTGACGTTGGTCCAGACCGCAGGATCGATTGCCACGCAGGGCGTTCGCCCGGCGTCGGTCCTGTGCACTCCGAGGAGCTGATGCGATTCACCATCGCGCGCGAAAAACTCCAGGAAGGGTTGGCGGCGGTCGCTGCCAGCATTCCCGGCAAGACGACGCTGCCCGTCCTGTCAAACATCCTGGTCGAGACCACGGAGCGCGGGATCCGCTTCTCGGGCACCGACCTCGACATCCACGTCAGCCATGAAGTCCAGGCCGACGTCGAGCGGCAGGGTGGCATCACGATCCCCGCCAAGAAGCTCCAGGAGCTCGCCCGCGAACTTCCCCCAAGCCCGGTGAAGATCGAATCGGTCGGCGAGCAGAAGGTCAGCCTCGAGTGCGGACGCGCCAGGTTCAAGCTCAATGGCCTGCCGAAGGACGACTTCCCGCAGTTCCCCGCCATCCGCTTCGGTGATGGCTGGCGCGTGAAGTCCGCCGACGTGCGCAAGCTGATCCGCCACACCTCCTACGCCGTCAGCACCGAGGAATCCCGCCCCATTCTCAACGGCGTCCTCTGGGAGCTGAAGCCGGACCGGATGCGCATGGTCGCCACCAACGGCCACCGCCTCGCCAAGATGGACATCGCCGTCAGTGGACACGGTGAGCAGGCGAGTGACCTGATCGTCATGCCGAAGGCGCTCGATCAGGTGAGCAAGCTCTTCCCCGATGAAGAAGAGCTCGAGGTCGCCCGCGGCGACAACCATCTCGCCTTCAAGAGCCCGTTCACGACGATCTTCACGCGCCTCATCGAAGGGCCGTACCCGAATTACGAGCAGGTCATCCCGAAGGACAACGACCGCTTCGCCATCGCGGACAAGGATGCCCTCCAGTCGGCACTGCGACGCATGGCCACGGTCGCCTCCGACCAGACGCACCGCATCAAGCTCTCGTTCAACGCCGGCATGCTTCGCTTCCAGGTCACCACCCCGGACCTCGGCGATGGCCAGGACGAGATCCCGATCCGCTACGAAGGTGACCCGATGGACATCGGCTTCAACGGTGCCTACCTGCTCGAGATCCTGAAGAACATCCCGACGCCGGAAGTGCGGCTCACTTTCAAGGCCCCCGAACGCGCTGCCACGGTGGAACCGGAAGGGTGGAACGATCCGGCGACGTACATGACGATCCTCATGCCACTGCGCCTCTCCGACTGATCGCCGGCCTCCGCGCAGTCCTCTGCCCGTGCGCGGGTCGGCAACGCCGACGCTGTTCACACGGAGTCGACGATCCCGACCACGCGGAAAAGCGCCAACACGCGCTACGGAACGACCAGCGTCGCCACGTCCGCGACCTGCTGCACCAACCGGCGCACCTGCTGCCCGTTGCTGATCTCGAGCTCGAGTGACTGCGAGCCACGCCACGACACCATCCGGCGCGTCGCCAGCGACACCACGGCCAGCGACTCCCCGGTACCGCTGCCGTCGAGCGTCACCGTCTGCGCGCGGAGCACCGCCACGCCATTCGCTCGCAGGACTGCGCGGCGCTCGAGCAGCAGCGAGCCAGCGTCCATCCCGGTCAGCGTGCGGTACGTCGCGATCGTCTGCAGCACCACCGGTAGCCCAGCGCGGCAGGTGATCACCGTCACCGTATCGCTCCACTGCTGGTCGGCACGCAACACCGCCGGCAACAGCGGCAGCAACTCGGGCAGCAAGCCAGCGAGCGGACGCTCGGTGGCACAGGCCGTCGCGGAATCCCCGGTCACTGGCGGACGCCCTGCCACCAGCCGCGCGGCCACTGACACACCACCGGCGGAGGCATCCGGCAGTCGTCGCACCATGCCGGTCGACGTCTGCTGCAACGAGTCCACCAGCATCGTCGCAACGGTGTCCATCCCCGCCATCACCTGAATCGAGACCAGTGACGTCGTCGTGATGGTGTCCACCAACGCCTCCTGCCGCGCACGGCTGAGCGTTACCACCGAGGTGGACGTCACGCGATAGCGCACCGGTTCGGACATCCCCTGCGCAGCCAGCGGCGACACCTCGCACGCCAGCGCGCATGACACGGCGACGGTCGAGCACGCAACGTGCTGCAGCGCACGGGTGACCGCGATCACGACGGTCCGGAATCGGACACGAACTCCTGGAACCTGCGCAGCAACGATGAACACGAGTGGCGGATGATGACGAACGATCCCGATGCGACGACGACGTGGTGACATGCGCCGGCCTGTAAGCCGGGTTCTGTCATCGCAAAAAACGCGATGGATGATCATTCCTCTCGGCACACAATCACTTGCGCGCTCCAGCAGCCTACCCGCGGCGTCCTGATCGGGACGGGCCGTCCCTCGCCGCTTATTTGGCCTTGCTCCAGCTGGGGTTTACCCTGCCATCACCGTTGCCGGTGACGCGGTGCGCTCTTACCGCACCTTTTCACCCTTACCCGATCCGGCGCGAACGCCGGCCGACGGCGGTGTCTTTTCTGTGGCACTTTCCGTCGCCGCGGCGCGACCCTCCGCACCACGACGCCCAGGCATTACCTGGCAGCCTGCCCTGTGGAGCCCGGACTTTCCTCGAGCAGACATCCTCACGGACCTGTCTCGCGATCACCCGGCCGACGCACATCACCACCTGCAACGTACCGCAAGCGAGCAACGCATGGGAGACACGGGTCGAGCGCACATCGCGTCACGAGCCAGACCCTGTCCTGCGGCGGACCGCGACGTTTGCACACTGCGGCAGACACCATTCCTGACAGCCCGATGACGCCGCCACACAGCTTCGGTGCAACTCCAGCACGAGGCCGCACGGCATGGTCGATTCCGAATCGCTGCGCACGATCTCCACCGGACCCGTTCCGGTCTCCACCATCCTCACTCCCGCCGAACGCAGCGCCGTCGACGCTGCCGGCCACGGGCTGTATCGCACCATGCACCGCTCCACGCTCGACGAGGTACGACGCGACCTGCGCGATCAGTCCGCCAACGTCGTGCTGCTCTCGCTCGCCTGCTGCTCACCACGCGACGCCATCAGAATGGCCGCCATCCTCCGCGAACATCCCCGCACGCCGGTCATGGGACTCGTCACCAATGCCGAACGGGTCCACCCGCAGTCGCTGCTCTCACTGGGCCGCAGCGGCATGCGCATCGTCATCGATGCCCGCGAGTCGAGCGGCTGGCACCTCCTGCGAGAAACCGTCGCCACGGTCGAACGCGGCGCATTCACGATCGAGTCGGTGATGGCGGACCTCCGGCTCCGCCTCATCGCTGCCGGCGACGACTGTCTCGAACTTCTCGAGCTGTTCTTCACCTCGCGCCCGCCGATCCACACCGTCCGACAGCTCGCGGTGCAGCTGCATCTGCACCCCGGAACCCTGATGAGCCGGTTCCTGCGGGCTGGGCTCCCGTCGCTCAAGCGCTACCTCGACCTGGCCAACCTCGTGCGCGCGGCACAGCGGCTGGAAGACCCGCGCCGCTCCATCGCCGATGTCGCCACCAATCTCGACTACTCGTCTCCCCAGAGCTTCGGTCGACATGTGCAGCTCGTCCTCGGCCTCACGGCCTCCGGATTCCGCGAGCGGTACGACTGCGAGGGCATGTATCGCCGCTTCTGTGACGACCTCGTCACACCGGTCTTGCCGCAGCTCTGCCGCTTCCGTCCCCTCCGGCCCGTCAGCGACGAGATCCCGTGAGCGCGCGGTCGGTCAGGCGTCGGGGATGAGACGCCTGAGCTCTGCAGCCGTCGTGAAGGCGAGCAGCGGAATTGCGGCGGCAGCGAGCGCCTCGCGGGCCCCCTCCTCCCGATCGACCAGTGTCAGCGCACCGACCACCACGCCCCCTTCGGCTCGAATCGCCGCGGCGGCATCGAGGGCGCTTCCGCCCGTCGTCATCGAGTCTTCGATCACCACCACGCGGTCACCGGCGCGGAACGACCCCTCGATCCGTTTGCCCATGCCGTGGCCCTTCGCCGCTTTCCGCACGGCGAAGCATCGCATCGGCGTTCCCGCGAGCGCGCTCGCATAGGCGATGGCGTAGCTGACCGGGTCAGCACCCATGGTCAGCCCGCCAACGCTGTCCACGGTCCAGCCAGACGCCAGCACGAGGCCATGCGCGAGCGGACCGACCAGCACCAGACCATCCGGGCTCATGGTGGTCAGCCGGCAGTCCACGTAGAAGTCGCTGACACGGCCCGAGGCCAGGGTGAACGTGCCGCGACGGGCCGATCGCGACGCCAGCAACGCGACCAACGCGTCGCGGCGTGGGGGCCCCACGGCGCTCAACTGTCCCTGGATCCGAAGAGTCCCTTCACCCTGCCGAACAACCCGCCGGATTTCGGCGCTGCGACAGCCGGCATCGCCACCAGCGCCGTCTCGAGCGCCGAGGCGAAGTCGGTGATGCCGGGGTATCGATCCGTCGGCTGCCGCGCGAGCCCCTTCATGACCACCCGCTCCACGTCGTCACTGAAGACCAGTCCCGGCACCGCCTTGTTGAGCGGCGTGGGCGGCTGCGTCAGCAGTTGCGACAGCATGTCGCGCGTGGAGCGCGCCGTGTACGGATGCACGCCCGTCAGCAGGAAGTACGCGATCGTGGCCAGGCTGTACTGGTCGGCGGTCGGTCCGACCAGCACCCCGCTCAGCGCCTCGGGCGCCACGTACAACAGCGTGCCCACGAAGAATCCGTCACGCGTCAGACGCTGGTCGTTGCCCTGCTCGGGCTCGGCCGCAATCCCGAAGTCGAGCAGGCGAACGCGGTCGTTCACGCTGTCATACATCAGGTTCTCGGGCTTCAGGTCACGATGCACGATTCCCTGACGATGCGACGCATCCACGGCGTCCCCGATCTGTCGCACGATGCTCGCGACCTGCGCGCGCGGGAACGCACCAGTGCGCTTGGCGACTTTCTCGAGCAGTTCACCCGGAGCCCACTCGATGGCCAGGTACTTGAGCCCGTCCGCTGCCCCGATCTCGATCGTTCGCACCACGCTCGGGTGCACGACCCGGATGCCGAATTCCGCTTCACGCTCGAAGCGCGTCACGGCCGTCGGGTCGTTCCGGAGCTTCGTCCGGAGCACCTTGAGTGCCACGATGCCGTGCGTCGGGTGCAACGCGCGATAGACCATCGCCGTGCCACCTTCGCCCACCATGTCCTGCACCGCATATTCTGCGATGACCGTTCCTACGAGCGCGTCTCGGATCACGGGGGTAAGCCTACGTGGCAACCGGGAAGGCGGCAAGCGCTCAGCCCGTCGGCGGGAGGCGCAACGCTTGCACAGGTCGTGTGTATCGTATCTTTCCCTCCTCCTGCGACCCCTGCCGTTCGGGCGCCGGGACCTTTCGAATCGGTACAACACGCGTGATCGCGGCGGATGTCATGGGACAGCTGGAAACCCCTGTTCGGCACAGTGTCACCGGCGCGCGGCCCCACCGGCGCGCGGTACTCGGCCTTCTTGCCGTGCTCGTCGCCGGGTGCGGTCCGGGACGGCCGTCGGGCAGCGAGCCGCCATCTGGCGCGCCGACCCCCGATGGCCCGGTCGGGGTGCGACGTGGTGACCTGGCCGCCGGATCTGATTACGTGCGGGTCCTGCAGGGCATCGGGGTGATCGCGAGCGGCCTCCCCCTCCCCTTCACCGGACAGATCGCGTCCCTCGCCGGACCGACCCCGGACAGTGCGCTCGTGCTCGTCTCGCTCTCCTTCCCGACCCAGTCGTTCACCTTCGTTCGCGAACAGGACCGCTTCCGGGCGTTGTACAACGTCACCGTCGAAGCCCGGCAGAACGGAACCGTGGTTGCCCGTGCCGAATCGAACGAGACCGTCCGGGTGCTGGCGTTCAAGGAGACCCAGCGTGCCGAGGAGAGCATCCTCTTCCAGCAGCAGCTCTACCTGCCGCCGGGCACGTACACCATGACGGTGCTGGTCCGCGACGGCAGCACGTCGCGCTCGGTGCAGCAGGAAAAGCGCGTCGTGGTGCCACGGTACGGCTCGCAACCCTCCACGCCGATCGTCGCAGTGCAGGCCACTCCCCGTGCCAGCACCGCCAACCCGCCCGAGATTCTCGCCAACACCCGTGGCACGATCATTCTCGGTCGTGACGCGGAACTGCCGCTGTATCTCGAGGTGCGCGACTCGGCACAGGCCGGCGTGCCCCTCGAGATCGCCATTCGCGACGAGAAGGGGAACGCCCTCTGGCAGAACGGGGTGACCCTGCCGCATCGCGGTGAACTGGCCAGCAGCGTGGTGCGCGTCCCCGTCGGTGCCCTCGGAGTGGGGATCGTGCAGGCGGCGGTCTGGCGCCCCGGCCGGCCGGACACCGTGTCGCAGTCGCTGCTGATCAGCTTTGGCGAGGATGTGCCCGTCACCTCGTTCGACGAGATGATTGCCTACCTGCGCTACTTCACCAGCTCTGCCCGCCTCAACACGCTCAAGACCGGCACCCCTCAGCAGCGTGCCGAGTCGTGGGCAGCCCTGCTGCGCGAGACCGATCCCATCTCCATCACGCCGCAGAACGAGGCGCTGCGCGACTACTTCCAGCGAATCCGCGGGGCCAACGAGCGCTTCCGCGAAGACGCCGGCGCCGGATGGCTCTCCGACCGCGGCTCCGTGTACGTCGCCTTCGGTGAACCCGACCAGATCACCAACAGCAACGGCCAGATGTCGGCGGACATTGCGGTGGGGCAGCGCGGACGTATCCAGATGTGGGACTACGCGAGCCTCCGCACCCGCCTCTTCTTCATCGATCAGAGTGGCTTCGGCCGCTGGCGCTTCTTAGGCAACAGCAGCGGCGAATTCATCTCTGCGCTGCAGCGCCGCCTGAACTGATGACGGCACCGGGCGTTGTGCGTGGGCGTGAGCTGCCACGCAAGACGCTCCACTTCACGACGGCGTCGGTGCCGGTGCTGCTCTGGTTCGGACTGTCGCAGCGCGTCGTGGCGACGGGGCTGCTCTGCCTCTTCGGCATCGCCTGTGTCGTGGAGGTGGCTCGCCGCCGTTCCAGCGCCGTGGCGGCGCAGTTCGATGCCACGGTCGGCACCATGCTCCGGCCACACGAGGTCGCCCGCGGCATCACCGGCGCGACCTGGCTGCTGGCGGCTCTGACGCTCGCCTGCCTCGCCGCGCCGCTCCCCGCCGCCATCGCCGCCACCTGGGCCGGCGCGGTGGGCGATGGGTCGGCCACGATCGCAGGCCGGGCGTGGCGCCGGCGGCATCCCGGTACGGGCAAGACCCTCGCCGGCAGCGCCACCTGCCTCGCGATGACGGCGCTCGGCGCGTGGTGGCTGGCGGGTTTCGGCGCCGCTGCTGCCGTGGGAATCGGCACGGTCGCAATGCTCGCCGAACGGCCGGATGTGGCGCTCGATGACAACGTGCGCGTGACCCTCGCTGCCGCCATCATCGCCTCCCTCCTGCTGGCACGCTGACACACCGGCTGGGCGCCGCGCGGTTTCGATAGATTGGCCACCATGACTGCGCCCGTCTCCACCGTCTCCACCGTCCCGACCGTCCCTGCCGCGCCGCGCCTCTTCCTGGTGGACGGTTACGCGCTGATCTATCGCGCGTTCTTCGCGTTGATCACCCGCCCGCTCAAGACCAGTCACGGTGTGAACACGTCGATCGCGTGGGGCATCGCGAACTTTCTCAACCGGCTCGTGAAGCAGCACCAGCCCGACTACCTGTGCTGGATCCACGACTCGGGTGCGACGTTCCGCGACGAGATGTACGCCGACTACAAGGCGACGCGCGAGAAGCTGGCCGACGACCTGCAGGCCGACTTCGACCTGGGCCTCGAGCACGTGCGCGCGTTGCTCGAGGCGTACGACACGCCGATCATCGCGCTCGAGGGCTTCGAGGCCGACGACGTGATCGGCACGCTGGCGCACCAGGGCGTCGCTGCCGGGCTGAACGTGGTCGTCGTCTCCGGCGACAAGGACTTCCACCAGCTCGTGCGCCCGGGCGTGTGGTTGCTGAACCCAGGCCGAGGCGGACCGGCCAGTGTGGATGAACATTGGGTGGGTGTGGAGAACGGCAGTGAACGCCTGGGCGTGCCGCCGGAACGCACGGTGGATTTCCTCGCGCTCGTGGGCGACGCGAGCGACAACGTGCCTGGCGTGAAAGGGATCGGCGAGAAGGGCGCGCAGGAGCTGATCGCCGAGTTCGGCGACCTCGAGCAGATCCTCGCCAACGTCGACCGGATCACGAAGAAGCGACCCCGCGAGGCGCTGCAGCAATACGAGGCCGAGGCGCGGTTGTCGAAGAAGCTCGTGACCATCTGCACCGACTGCAACGTGACGCTCGAGCTGGACCGCGTACGCTTCCACCAGCCTGATCGTGCCGTGCTGCGGCAGGTGTACGTCGACCTCGAGTTCACGTCACTGGCGCGGCAGCTCAGCGACGAGCCGTCGATCCCCCCGGCCCGCAGCGACGACGCCCCACTCGATGTCGTGGCGGCCGATGCCCCGCCGGCGATCCCGGTATCGTATCGCACGATCAGCACCGTGGAGCAGTTGCACGAGTTCATCGCCCGGGCGCGCGCGGCGACGGTGATCGCGTTCGATACGGAGACGGTGGTGGACCCGGACTGCCCGATCGCGATCAACGCCATGCGGTCGCGGGTGGTCGGCCTGTCGTTCGCCACGGCACCTGGCGAGGCGTGGTATCTGCCGTTCCTGCATGCGCGCGCCGGTGCCCTGCAGGGTGACCTGCTCGATCCCGAGGCACATCAGGTGCTGCCGGTGCCGGAGAACCTCCCGCCGCTGACCGGCGAGGCGTGCCGCCCGCTGGTCGCGCTGCTCGAGGATGCGGCGGTGAAGAAGGTCGCGCAGAACGCGAAGTACGACATGCTCGTGCTGCGTCGTGCCGGCATCACGGTGCGCGGACTGGTGATGGACCCGATGCTGGCGAGCTACGTGCTCGACCCGGGCCGTCGCTCGCACGGTCTGGACGCGCTCGCGCTCGACATCTTCAGCCACCGCATGATCCCGTACGAGGAGGTCGCGGGAAAGGGCCGACACCAGGTCACGTTCGACCGCGTCGCGGTGGACGTCGCCACCACCTATTCGGCGGAAGACGCAGACTACACGCTCCGACTGTACGGACATTTCGATCCCCTGATCGAGCTGGCGGGGGCGCGGCCACTGCTGGATGGCATCGAGCTGCCGCTGGTGACCGTGCTCGCCGACATGGAATGGGCCGGCATGGCGATCGACCTCGCATGGTTCGCGTCGCTCAAGGAGCGGTTCACCGTCGAGCGGCAGCGCGTGGAAGCGCAGATCTACGAGGCGGCCGGCGAGACCTTCAACATCAACTCCAACCCGCAGCTGCGCGTCATCCTCTTCGAGAAGCTCGGCCTGCCGGTGAGGAAGAAGACGGCCACGGGCCCCAGCACCGACGTGAGCGTGCTGCAGGAGCTGGCCGACGACGGACATGCCCTGCCGGCGCTGCTGATGGAATACCGTGAGATCTTCAAGCTCGAGGGCACGTATCTCGACTCGCTGCCGACGCTGGTCGATCCGCGCGACGGGCGCATTCACACGACGTTCAACCAGACCGTCGCGGGCACGGGCCGCCTGTCGTCCACCGATCCGAACCTGCAGAACATCCCGATCCGGCGTGAGCTGGGACGTGCCATCCGGCGCGGGTTCGTGGCGGCACCGGGCACGATCTTCCTCGCCGCCGACTACTCGCAGATCGAGCTGCGGCTGCTGGCGCACCTCTCGCAGGACCCCGCGTTCGTGACGGCGTTCCGCGCCGGCGGTGACATCCACAAGCAGACGGCGAGCATCATCTTCGGCGTACCGGTGGAGGCGGTCACGGGCGAGATGCGGGCGCGCGCGAAGACGATCAATTTCGCGACGATCTACGGCCAAGGGGCGCGTGCGCTGAGCCTGCAGCTGAAGATCGGCTTCGCCGAGGCGAAGGAGTTCATCGCCACGTACTTCGAACGGTTCGCGGGTATCCGTGCCTTCCTCGACTCGCAGGTGGTGAAGGCGCGCGAGACAGGCTACGTGGAGACGATCTTCGGTCGCAAGCGCTTCATCCCCGAGGTGCACGACCGGAACTTCAACACCCGCGCCTTCGGTGAGCGGATGGCGCAGAACTCGCCGCTGCAGGGAAGCGCGGCAGACCTGATCAAGATCGCGATGCTGAAGATCGCCGATCGCCTGCCGGTGGATGGCCACGGCGCACGCATGCTGCTGCAAGTGCACGACGAACTGGTGTTCGAGGTGCCGGTCGGCGCGATCGAGGCGGTGCGAGCACTCGTGGTGCACGAGATGGAACACGCGGCCGAGCTGAGTGTGCCGCTGGTGGTTGCCACGGGCTCCGGTGCGAACTGGCTCGACGCGAAGTGACCGCCGCCAACGCCTCGCGCCGGGGCGGGACGGGTCCACTCACCTGGCATGAATTCGCCGATCGCCGCGACGGGATGCTTCACGCGATGGACGGCGGGCTCTGGCTGCATCGGCACAGCTGGTTCGGCACACCGATGGCACATCTGGTGAGTACCGACCGCGACCTGCTGCTGGCGTACGGCGAATCGGTCGGCCTCCCCGCGCACCGCCTGCAGGAGAAGCCGCTGAAGGATCCGCGCACGGGGGTGCGCGGTCCGGCGTGGCACTGGGACCTCGTCGGTCGCTTCCTGCCACCGGTGCCGTGATCGAACGCTGCCGAGTACCGTTGCCGTCGCCGTCGAGGCCTATTTCTCCGCGACGGCCTTCAAGGCGGCGAGTCCGCGTTCGAAGTCGCCGCCGATCTGGTCGTCCATCGTCACGAACACCTGCATCAGTTTCGAGACGAACGGCGAAGCGCCAGACATCGCCCATGTGACCCGGGTCGAGTCGCCGACGGGCGTGAAGGTGTACTCGGCGAGGTTGGTGCTGGCGATCGGCTTGGTGAACGCGATCTCGGTGATGACGCGCGTCACCGGGGTCGATTCCTTGATCTCCATGCGGCCCGCACCCGCCTTGCCGTTGCCACTCCACCGGTAGGTGGCTCCGACACCGGTGGCGGCGCCTGCGATGGACCGCTCCATCGCCGGATCGAGCTTCTCCCATGGCGACCAGAGGCCGAAGTTGCGGAAGTCGTTGACGAGCGGGAACACCGTGGTCGGTGGGGCGGCGATGGTGATGCTGCGCTCGACACGGAACCTGTCTGGCGTGCGCAGGGCAGCGATCGCGATCATGCCGCAGATCGCGAGGCAGACGACGAGCAGCTGCTTGATCATCGGAAAGACTCCTGGCGTGGCGCAGTGACGGCGGGTGTCCATCGCCGCGGTGACGAGCGACGTCGCGGCGAGCCCCTATGCTACAGCGCGGCGGCGCCTGCCGCGATCCCCGCGGCCTCTCGCCGCAGTGCCGCCAGCTCGCCGGAGAGGCTGGCCTGCAGCGCTGGGTCGTCACGGAAGTGCCGCCAGGCTCGCGCGCGCATCAGCAGCCGGCGTACGCGCTCGGAGTAGCGCAGGTCCCACGACGCACTCGGGATGAGCGACGCAGCGTACAGCGCCGCCCACCAGCCTCGCGTCAGCCACCAGACGAGCACCGTCTGCAGCGCGTAGAACAGCGGCACCAGCAGCAGGCCGAGGACGACGGTGTTCATCGCCACGTTCGAGCGGGCGCTGGCCGTGCGGCGGCCGAGCGAGCGTGTGAGCCAGAACGGGAGCTGGTGATTGAGTCGGCCCCAGAGTGCGAGCGGCACGCCGACGGCGGCCAGCAGCAGCTCCCGGACCACGAACCGACCGGCCGCCGGCAAGCGCGTGTCGAGCGTCACGTCGTCGAGCCGGATGCCGAGTGCCGTTGCCGTGCGCTGCAGCGACAGCAGCCGGCGTTGCACGCCCACGACCTGATCGGAAACCGCCGGCGCAAGCTCGCCGCGTCCGAGGCGCTGCCGGATCGCGTCGGCCTGCCGCGCCACACCGACCTTGACCGCGATCGGCGCATCTGCGTCATCGAGCGGCCGGATCTCGTCACCCGCCGACGCCAGCACGGTGGCCAGGTCGAGCGCCTCGGCCGCCTCCCTGGCGTCACCGAAGTTCATCGTGACGGCGTGCAAGCGGCGCGCGACGAGTGTCGTCAGCGCGTCCACGGTCGCCTCCGTCGGGGGCAGCGCATCGATCGTGATGGGCGCTCCCACTTCGACCAGGACGCGCGAGCGGAGCGCGTGCTTGAGCTCGTAGTTGATCCCGACAGGCACGATCGTCACGCCGACCACGCCGGCCGACTGCGCTGCCAGGGCGATGCGCGCCGTGCCCGTCTTGATCGGCGCGAGGCGTGGCTCGTCCCAGCTGCGTCCCTCGGGGAAGATCAAGACCACCTGTCCAGCCGCGAGGGCCCCGTGGATCGCCGCGAATGCGTCGGTATTGCGTGACGCTTCGAAGGCAGCACCGGCTTCGGGCGCTGCCCCGGCGGTCGCACGCTCGTCGGCGACACGACGGAGCGGCACCACCCGCATGTGGCGAAGGAATGCGGCCATCATGGGGTTGGCAAAGAGGGTCGCCTTGCCGGTGAAGGTGAGCTGACGCGGCGTGACGAGTCCGGCGAAGATGGCATCCATCAGCTCGTTCGGATGGTTCACCACGAGCAACACCGGCCCAGTCATCGGAATACGTTCGCCACCGTCGATCACCACGTCCCGGTAGAACCAGCGCACCGCGAGCCGCGCCGTGCCGCGCAGCACCCGGTACGTCAGCGAACCGGGATCAGACGACATTGGCATCCGGTGCAACCGTTTCGCGATCGGACGCGCGCGCTGCCGCTGCGCCGGCCTGCTCATCCACCATCGTCAGGAGCCATGCGCCAACGACGAAGAAGATGATCACCGACAGGATCGCGACGCGGCTGTTCCCGGACACCTGTGCGGCCACCGCGAATGCCAGCGGACCGAGGATGCCGCCGAACTTTTCGAAGACGCTGAAGAAGCCGAAGAACTCGCCACTCTTGTGCCTGGGCACCAGCGTCGCGAAGAGCGAACGACTGAGCGCCTGCGTGCCACCCTGCACCAGACCGACGGCAATCGCGAGAATCCAGAAGTCGCGCGCCGTTCGCAGGAAGAAGCCGAAGATGCAGATGCCGGTGTAGACGAGGAGGCCGATGAAGATCGAGCGCTTTGCGCCGATGCGCCCGGCCAGCCCTCCAAATGCGAACGCGGCAGGAATCCCGATGAACTGGACCAGCAGGATCGCCGCGATGAGCTGCCCCTGATCGATCCCGAGCTCGGTGCCGTACACACTCGCCATCTTGATGATGGTCTGGATGCCGTCGTTGTAGATCGTGAACGCGAGCATCATCAGGAAGGCCTGCTTGTAGTCGCGCAGGTCACGCAGCGTGGTTCCAAGGCGTCGGATGGACGCGCGGATGGGTGCCATGCGCGTGGCCTCATCGAGCTCGTGGGCGCGTCGGGGCTCGGCCACGGTGCGCAGCACGGGGATGGCGAATGCGAGCCACCAGGCCGCCACCGCGATGAAGCTGAGCCGCACGGGCAACGTCGCCTGTGATGGCGTGAGACCCGCACCATGCGGCAGGCCGAAGAGCGCAGGCTTCTGGATGACGAGCAGCGCGAACGCGAGCAGCAAGCCGCCGCCGACGTAGCCCAGGGCGTACCCGGCCGTGGAGACGCGATCGATCTCCGACTCGTCGGCGATGTGCGGCAGCAGCGACTCGTAGAAGGTCATGCTGCCCGTCGCACCGGCGAGAGACAGGATGAAGGCGATCGAGGCGTAGGTGATGTCACCGCGCCCGATGAAGAACATCGCCGCCGTCGCACCCGCGCCGAGCAGCATGAAGGCGACCAGGAACTTCTTCTTGGCCGCCTTGAAATCGGCGAGCGCACCGAGGATCGGGGCGAGGATGGCGATGAGCACGGCGCCGATCGTGTTCACGTAGCCCCACCACGCCGACGCCCGATCAGGCTCCATGCCAGATGCCGCGACCTTCACGAAGAAGATCGGGAAGACGGCGGTGGTGATGATCGTCTGCATGCCCGAGATGCCCCAGTCGTACATGGCCCAGGCGCGCAGTTCGGGACGGTGCAGTCCGATCGCAGTCAGCCAGCGGGGACCGGTGCGGCCGGGGGACTGCTGCCGGCTGGTGGGTGTTGTGGACACTGGACCGTGGGCGAGAAGGTGGCGGGACGGTGCGTCGGAAACGCTAACGTGCAACGTCGGGTCCGGCAGGGCTCGGCGCGATACGTCACCTGACGTATCATTCCCCTCATGTCGCCGCTCACGCCGATTTCGTCCCCTGTTGCAACGCCGGGTGCCGCCCGGTGGTGGTTCAGCCTCGGCGGTGTGTTGTGGCTGGCCGGGTGCGGCGGCGACAAGCCCTCCACGACCACGAATTCGACGGGTGTGGCACCGAGCCTGATCACGGAGGTGACCGATTCGGCCGTCGTGCCGGCTGCCGACCTCTGGGCCGTCGTCGATGGTTCAGCGGTCTACCTGCCCGCCGACGGTGGTTCGGCGCAGGTGGTCCTGCCCCCGGTGCATGACGACAGCGTCCCGCGCGCTTCCGCCGTGACGATGCCCGCCTCGGTCGCCCCTGCCTCGATCGATCTGTTCTCGCCATCCGGCAAGGTCGCCACGGTGGCAGTCGGGGAGTACACTGCCGGCGCCCAGCGCGAGGTCGCCGAGGCCTGCGACGCTTGGCCGGTGGTCCCGCTGCGCGACGCGCCGACGGGTGACGGGGCATGGACTGTGGCGCTCCTGGCCGGCACCGCCACAGCGATACCGGCGGATCGGCTCGGTGGATTGTCCGCGACCGACTCGTCGCGACTGGTCGTCGAGATCACGAAGGCTGCGTCGCTGCTCCCGCTCGACAGCGCCGGCCTGCTGCGGCGCGTGCCCTTCGGAGTGACGCTCGCCTATCGAACCAGACTCGACGCGGGGGTCGAACTGGTGGTCGCCGTCGTCGAACGACGGCTGAACATGGAGGCGTCACCGAAGACGGAGCGCACGGTCCTGCTCCTCGAAAAGCAACGGGGCGCCCGGGCGTTTTCCACGGTCTGGCGCGAGACACAGTTCGCCACCGAAGACGACCTGATCGCCATCGACGTGCTGGCCATCGTGACGTTCAACGAGGGCACCCCCCGCCCCTCGGTCTTCCTCGGCGAAGACTTCGGGGATGGCTCCCGGGTGCAATTGCTGCAGCGGTCGGGGGCGGGAACGTGGAGCCTGCGCTGGTCGAGTGCGTATACGGGCTGCTGACGGGCAGCGTGACTGCTCAGGTGGGACCGGCGCTGGTCGAGCACTCAAACGGGCTGCCGACGGGCAGCGTAACTGCTCAGGCGGCGACGTTCGGCCGCACACCGAGCGCCGCCGGTGCCCGGTATCGACCCGAGGCGATGCCGAGCGCGGTGAGGGTCAGGACGTAAGGGATCGCCAGGAAGATCTGGTACGGGATCGTCAGCCCGAGAGCCTGACCGAGGAATTGGAGTGCGCTGGCCATGCCGAACAGTAGCGCCGCCATCAAGGCACCAACTGGATGCCATCGGCCCAGTGCAACGATTGCGATGGCAATGAATCCTCGGCCGGCCGACATGCCTTCGGCGAAGGTTCCGACCTGGGCGAGGACGAGCGTGCCTCCGGCGAGTCCGCCGCAGGCGCCGCCGAAGAGGGTTGCCCACAGTTGGATTCGTCGTGGTCTGGCACCGGCTGCGCGGGCTGCGGCGGGATTCTCGCCGGTGGCTCGGAGGGCGAGTCCGGCGTGGGTGCGGTAGAGCCACCACCAGACGGTGGGGACGAGCAGGAAGGCGACGTAGGTGGGCAGGGGTTGCTGAAAGAGGGGGCGCCCGAGGATCGGGAGGTCCTTCAGCAGTGGGATTCCGATCGGCCCGAGCGTTGGTGCGGAGAGTGCGGCGCCGGAGTCGCCGTAGATCACCCGGTAGAGCGTGCTGGTGATACCGAGCCCGAGCATCGTGATGGCGGTACCCGTGATGATCTGGTCAGCCACGAGTCCGATGGCGACGAGGGCGAACACGGCCGTGATGGCGACCCCGGCCGCTGCCGCGGCGAGGAGTGCGGGCGCGGGTCCGAGTGTGGAGGCGGTGGCGAGTCCGGCGAGGCAGCCGACGATGATGGCGCCCTCGAGGCCGACGTTGATGACTCCGCTGCGTTCCGCGATCGTTTCGCCGAGTGCGGCGATGAGGAGTGGGGTGGCGCTGCGGATGGAGGCGTCGAGGAAGTCCGCGAGTGGGGCGGCTGTCATGGTGAGGGTGGGGTGGGTGCGGCGGACACGCTCGAGGGTTCGGGCGTGCGCGGGGGCGCCCCCCGATTCCATGATGTGGTCGAGGCGAGGCGTTCTCCAACCCATTCCGACGCCAGCAGCATCAGGATGACGCAGGCTTCGACGACCCCGACCATTCCTGCGGGCACGTGCGCTTCGCGCTGCATCGCGCTGGCTCCGGCCTCGAGGGCTCCGAACACGATTGCCGATCCGACGGCTGCGATCGGGTTGAGTCGAGCGAGGAGGGCGACGGCGATCGCCGTAAAGCCGTAGCCGGGCGACAGGTTTTCGTAGAGTGCGTAGGTGACGCCCGTCACCTCGACCGCGCCGCCGAGTCCGGCGAGAGCCCCGCTGAGGACGAACGCCAGCACGGTGACGCGCGTGACGTCGACGCCACCAGCGCTGGACGCTGCGCGTGAGTTTGCGCCAGTCATGCGGAGCCTGAAACCAGATGCGGTGGCATGGAGGAACCAGGCCATGCCGATGGCCAGCAACACAGCCAGTGCGAATCCGATGTGAAGGCGCGTGCCTGTCATCAGGCGTGGCAGTCGCAGCGCCTGCTCGATGAGTGGTGACTGCGGGAAGGTTCGTGTCGGCTCCTGGAGCGGGCCACGGACGAGCAGTCCCGTGACGTTCAGCGCCACGACGTTGAGCATGATGGTGCTGATGACTTCGAGCACGCCGAAGCGCACCTTGAGCAGTGCGGGCACGAAGGCCCAGGCACCGCCCGCGATCAGTCCGGCGCACAGTGCGAGCATCGTGCCGATGAGGCCGAAGGATGCAGGCACCGCGATTGCCATCGCGGTTGCCGCAGTGGCGCCCAGCAGGAGCTGACCTTCGGCCCCGATGTTCAGGATGCCGGCGCGGAAGGCAACGGCGACGGCGAGGCCTGTGAAGAGCAGCGGTGTGGCGCGCAGCAACGTGCCGGATGCGATGACGGACCAGGAGCTGAATGCACCCTGCCACAGCGCCGACAGCGCGTCGCGTACGGAGTATCCGCTGATCGCAAGGAGGGCGGACAGCACGGCGACCGCCAGAACGCCGGCGAGCAGCAGGTCGAGTAGCGGGCGTGTGACGGCGTGTGTCCTGGTCATCGTCTGGCGCGTCTCAGGCGTCGAGCATCGCGCGTCCGACGAGGTCGCGGTCGTTCGGTACGTCGTACGTGCGTCCGCCGGCGACGACGATGATGCGGTCGGCAAGGGCGAGGACTTCATCGAGATCGCTCGAGTAGACCACGACGGCGGTTCCAGCATCGCGCGCTGCACGAAGCGCGTCGTGCACGCTGGTGGTGGCGCGGATGTCGAGTCCGCGCGTGGGATTCTCGACCACGAGCGCGCGCGGGTCGTCTGCCAGTTCCCGACCGATGACGAACTTCTGCTGGTTCCCGCCCGAGAGTTGGCGCATCGTGGTGTTTGGCTCGGGTGCGCGCACATCACGTTCGCGCATCATCGCGGCGGCCTGGCCACGCAGGGTGTTCCACGCCACGAGTCCCTTCCGCGAGCCGGCGCCGCGCAGTGCCAGGTTTTCGAGCAGCGTGGCGTCGAGGACCACGGCGTCCCGATGTCGATCCTCCGGTACCCAGCCGATGCTGGCTGGCAGCGTCGCGGTACCGCGGAGCGGGGTGAGTCGACCAGCCATGACGCGGAGCAGCTCGCGCTGTCCTGCCCCCTCGATCGCGGCGATACCGAGAATCTCGCCGGCGTGCACGCCAAGGGTGGCATCACGCAGTCGTTCGGCGCCGTTCTCGTCGGTCGCGGTGACACCGCGCAGTGTGATGATGGGGTTGGTCGGCCGGAGAGCGATCGATGTGTGTCGACGACCGTCCTTGTCACGGACGGCGAGTGGCGTCAACCCCAGCATCGCGTGGGCGAGCGCCGTTTCGGTAGTCGCGTCGGCGCGGGTTTCGAGTATTGTGCGGCCGCGTCGCAGGACCGTGATCCGATCGGCGATGCTGAGGATCTCTCGCAGCTTGTGCGCGATGAGGATGACCGTTCCGCCGTCGTCGGCGAACCGTCGTGCCCAGGTCAGAAGGTCGCGGGATTCGTCGGGCGAAAGAACGGCGGTCGGCTCGTCGAGGATCAGGGTGTGCGTGTTGCGTGCCAGGGCCTTGACGATTTCCAGCCGCTGCTGCGCGCTCAGCGGGAGCGTGCCGACTCGTGCGTGAGGGTCGAGTGGCAGTCCGGCATCCGCGGAGATGCGCGTGATGAGCGTCGCCGTCGCATGCAAGTCGAGCGTTCCCGTCCCGCCGAGGGCGACGTTCTCCGCGACCGTCATGGCGTCGACGAGTGCGAAGTGTTGCTGGACCATCCCGATGCCGGCGCGCATCGCATCGCGTGGCGAGCGCGGGGCGAGTGGGGCGCCGTCCAGCGTCATGGTGCCGGAATCCGGTGTTTCGAGTCCGAATGCGATTTTCATCAGCGTGGTCTTGCCGGCGCCATTCTCGCCGACGAGTGCGTGGACTTCGCCTGCTGCGGCGTTGAGTGATGCGCCGTCGAGCGCCTGCAGTCCGCCATAGCGGCGGCTGATTGCGTGCAGTGCGAGGCGCGGTGCGCCGCTGGTCACAGTCCCGTTGGTGCCGGGAGGAAGGACCATGGCAGTTGCCAGTGTTCGGCTGTTGCGCGCGCGAGGGCCTGCACGCCGAGTGTTTCGGTCGCGTAGTGGCCGGCGTAAATCACCACGAGGCCGGACTCCTCGGCGTCGATGGCCGTGTGGTGCGGTCCTTCTCCGACGACGAGTGTATCGGCGCCGAGTGCGATCGCTTCGCGGATCGAGTCGGTCGACGCGCCTCCGCCGGAGCAGATCGCGACGCGTCGGGTGCGGCGTGTGGCGTCGTGTGGCGTGACGACGACGTGGTGTGCGTGTGTGGCGGCGAATGCGCGGGCACGATCGACGAGCGTTGCCGTGGGCAGATCGGTGTCGGCAGTGACGCCGATCGGTACGCCCTTGTACGGGAGCCAGGTCGAGGACGGCGTCAGTCCCAGCGTCGTCGCGAGGAGCACGTTGTTGCCGAGCGAAGCGTGTCGGTCGAGAGGCAGGTGGGTGCCGTAGACCGCGATGTCGTGCTCGACGAGGATGCGCGTCTTTTGGTACTGTGCGCCACGCACCCGCTGTGCGCCGGCCCAGAAGAGGCCGTGGTGCACGAGCAGGAGGTTTGCGCCGGCGGAGGCGCACGCCTCGATCGTCCGGAGAGAGGCATCGACCGCGGCGGCTATCCGGGTGACGGGTCCCTGATGGTCGAACTGGAGGCCGTTCAGTGCACCGGTGTAGTCCGGCGTGGTGCTCGTCTCGAGGAGGTCGTCGAGCCAGGTGGAGATCGCGTGGGCGGCTGGCCTGGTGGTCATGGGCGGGCGGGAGCGACTGCGGGCGGCAGTGGTGCGGTGAAGGTGCCGGCGACCATCAGTTTCGTGACCGAATCGACGGTGGCGAGCGCCGTTGCGGGGATCGAGGCGCGCAGTGCTGGATTGATGACGAGTCTGACCACGTCGGTCTTCATGCCGAGCGAGATGACGCGGGGTTTGAACGTGCCGTCGCGGACTTCGCGGGCGACGAGGAGGAGGGCGTGCGGGAGGTCGATGACGACGCTCCCGAGCACCACTTCCGGCGCGACGGCGTTTTGGTCGCTGTTCGCTCCGAATACGCGGATGTTCGGGGATTGGCGTGCCGCCTGAAAGATGCCGAGTCCGGCGGCATCGGCGTTCTGGAAGATGATGTCGACGCCCCGTCCGATCTGTGCGAGGGCCTGTTCCTTTCCGGCGGCGGCGTCGTCCCAGTTGCCGAGGTAGGAGGTGATGACCCTGACGTTGGGATTGACGGAGCGAGCGCCTTCGGCGAAGGCGTAAAAGCTGCGTTTCACGGGGGGGATTTCCTGTCCTCCGATGGCGCCGATGACGTTCGATTTCGTGGTGGCACCGGCGACGATTCCAGCGAGGTAGGCACCGTCTTCGAAGGCGAACTCGAGTCCGGCGAGGTTCGGGCCGGTGCGGGTACCCGAGGTGGTGACGTAGATCGTGTTGGGGAAGTCCGGGGCGACCCGTTCAGCGGCGTCCTGGTACTCGAATCCATGTCCGAACACGAGGGCGTACCCCTGCTCACCGTAGAGCCGGAAGTTTTCATCGAACTCGGCCGGGGTTTTCGTCTGGATGTGCGAGGTTCGCGAGCCGAGTGAGTCGCGTATGCGCTCGAGTCCGGCGAAGGCTCCCCCATTCCAGGCCTGATCGGAGATAGGTCCGGGTGTGAGGAGTGCGATCCGGACGGTTCCAGCAGGGTCAGCCGAGTCAGCGGTTTTTTGGTCCGACGACTGTGCGCAGGCTGACACGAGGAGCGTCAGAAAGAGCGCAGCAAATGTGGAAAACCGGGCTTTCGACCCGGTTCTACGGAGGTAAACCATTGGTGTATAGCGAATTACGGTTTTGTGCAGAACATCGGAGTTGTCTACACCGACGGTGCGATGGGAGCGTCTGCAGCGTCGAGGGTCATCGCTGTCAGTCGTTGGTGGTACCGAGGATGAGTTCGAGGACGCGAGCGAGATCATCGTTCGAGTAGAAGTGGATGCGGAGTTCGCCTTTCGGATTTTTGCCTTTCCCGAGGTGAACGCTGGCATCGGTCTGAAGGTGTCGTCGCAGTTGATCTTCGATGGCGCGTGCTTCGGCGGAATGCCGGGATGCCGTTTTGGCGGACTCGGGTTTTGCGAGTTGTTTCGCGGCGGGGCTGCTCTGGACGCGTCGTTCGACGTCTCGGACGGAGAGTCCTCGTGCGGCGGCTTCACGGGCGAGGTCGGTGATGGATCGTTCGTCGCCGAGTCCGAGGAGCGCGCGTGCGTGTCCGAGGGAGATGTTGCCGTCGGCGAGGAGTCGTCTGACGGCGGCGGGGAGTTGGAGGAGTCGGAGGAGGTTGGCGACGGTGGAGCGATCTTTTCCGACGACCTCACCGACCTGGGTATGTGAGAGTGCGAATTCATCGACGAGGCGTTTGTAGCCTTCGGCTTCTTCGAGCGGGTTGAGGTCACTCCGCTGGAGGTTTTCGATGAGCGCGAGGGTGAGGAGCGTTTTGTCGTCGATACTTCGCACGACGGCGCTGATGGTGGTCCATCCGAGTGCTGACGCGGCGCGGAACCGGCGTTCGCCTGCGATCAATTCGTAGCCAGCGCCGTTGGGAGCTGGGCGTACGGTGATTGGCTGGAGGAGTCCGGAGGCTCGGAGGGACGCTTGGAGTTCAGCGAGTTCCTCGAGCCTGAATTCTTTCCGTGGCTGGTACGGGTTGGGTCGGATTTCGCTCAGTCGGAGCTGCTCGAGTCCGATGCTGTTCGCGTCGCTGGATGCCGGTCCGGTGTTCCGGGGTTCCGGGTTTTTCATGGCGAGGAGCGCTTCGAGACCGCGTCCCAGTCGTCGGGGTTGTTCAGGGGTCATGGTTGTCCGTTATCGCGGCATCGACTGCTGTCGCGTTCCGTGGGGGGAGGACAGGGGATGGCTGTTCAGTTGCTTCGACGGTCGTCGGCGGGAGTCGTGGCGCGGTGTCGAGCGATCAATTCCTTGGCGGCGGCCATGTAGGCTTGTGCGCCGACTGATGCGAGGTCGTAGAGGATGATCGGTTTGCCGAAGCTTGGGGCTTCGGCGAGTCGCACGTTCCGTGGGATGACGGACTCGAAGACTTTGGGTCCGAAGTATTCACGGGCGTCGGTGGCGACCTGTCGGGAGAGGTTGAGTCGAGCGTCGTACATGGTGAGCAGGACGCCATCGATGCCGAGCGAGCTGTTGACGCTTCGTTGGACCAGGTGGACCGTATTGAGCAGTTGGGAGAGTCCTTCGAGGGCGTAGTATTCGCACTGCACGGGGATGAGCAGGGCATCGGCGGCGGCGAGCATGTTGACGGTGATGAGGCCGAGCGATGGTGGGCAATCGATGAGGATGTAGTCGTAGTCGTCGCGGACTTCTGCGACGGCTTTGCGCATCATCGCTTCCCGTTCTTCCCGATCGACGAGTTCGACTTCGGCACCGGCGAGGTCGGCTGTGGCTGGGAGGACATCGAGCGTCGGGAACTGGACGTGCCGATGCCGAGATTCCGCGATGGTGGCTTCTCCGATGAGGACGTCGTAGGTGGTGCGGGTGACGTCGTCTCGTGACAGGCCGATCCCCGAGCTGGCGTTGCCTTGGGGATCGCCGTCGATGAGGAGGGTTCTTTGCTCTGCGACCGCCAGGCTGGCGGCGAGATTGACGGCGGTCGTGGTCTTGCCCACACCGCCCTTCTGATTCGCGATTGCTATGACTCGTGCCACGGTAGGTGCGGCGAGGGATGAAGAGAACCTGCGCCGAATATACTCCGCGGCTCCCACTTCCGTTTATCACGGTGTTCCACGTGAAACACTCCTGATGCGGACAGACATGTTTCACGTGAAACAGAACGCCCGCCACGGACTGCCAGAGGCAAGTCTTTGTCACACAACGGCTTGCGCTCAATCACCGAACGAATGCCGAAGCCAGCCGGAGCCAGGGTGAGACGGCTCCCCCCCAACGCACCATACCACCTCATCGGCTCAGCCCGCCCGCGCGCTTCGCACCATCACGCCTTTCCCTCTTCCCCTCCCGCAACGACACCACAACTTGGTCCCTCCCCCCCCTCCCTCTCCGAATCATCACGCCACATGCCCCTCCCCCTCAACGCCGACAGTCCGACCCTCGCCATCAGGAAAGCCGCCTTCGAACTCGCCGGCCTCTCCCGCGCACGCATCGACGACGT
>Ga0105048_10001575_pt1 | contig 36854 bp, 29 predicted proteins | sample MAT05_FD_78382 | JGI IMG/M metagenome (GOLD analysis project Ga0105048, IMG submission 78382) | Freshwater microbial communities from Lake Fryxell liftoff mats and glacier meltwater in Antarctica - MAT-05 | ecosystem: Environmental > Aquatic > Freshwater > Ice > Liftoff microbial mat | place... | reverse complement strand
CCCGCGCGCGGCACGTGGTGGCGCTGGAACGGGCGAAAACTAGGCTCGCCGACGCGCGCGAGCACGCGTTGCACCTCGGCCAAGGCGAACTCGCCGCCGAAGACCTGCGCCTAGCCCACGAAGCCCTCGGTGAAATCCTCGGCCGCTACCATAGCGATGATTTGCTTGGCGCCATTTTTAGCTCGTTTTGTATAGGCAAGTAGGGTCCCGACCAGACCTGCTTGGTGCGCCGGGCGTACGCGGAACTCGTGTCGCAGGCGCGCAAGCTCGGGCGGGTGATCGCTGGTGCCGATGCTTATATTGCTGCCACTGCCGTGAGCATGGGCTTTGTCGTCGCGACCCCTTGATCCTGCGCCATTCGATGCCGCTGGTTTGCAGGTCATCAACCCCTGGCTTTTGTGAGCGCCCACAGGACGCTCGATTCATGCCAGCGCGCCGCAGATTGCCTAGCGTCCGTGGCATATTGACACCAAGCAGTCCTGACCGGCCCAATCGATGCTCAAGCTGTTCCAGCGCCTTTCGGCGGCGCCTACCAATCCGAAACCGGTGAGTGCGCCGCGTCGATTTGACGTTGCTGATCTGTATCGCGGTCCGGCTGATGCCGTGGCAACACCGCAAGCGGCGGCGCTGCCATTGGATGAGAAACTGCGCCAAGCGTATTTCTGGATCGTCAACACCGCGATCATTAGTCCGCATTACGACATCGAATATCTGCATGGCCCGCCGCAGCAATATCGGCTGGGTGATCGCAAGGCGCTGCTGACGCTGCCTAGCGCGCAGAGTTATTCGAGCTTCGTATTGTTGCCGTTGCTGACCTTTGCCACCCAGCGTAAGTGTCTGTTTATTGGCGGTCCGGGGCGTGGCAAAACGGCCAGCGCGGTGCTCATGGGCGTGCTCGCGGGTTACCCAGTGCGAGAGGTGCGGCGCGGCATGCAGCGCGGCCAGCCGCAAATGACGATTGCGGATTTGCTCGGCCAACCTTTGCCATCGGATTTGATTAATGCCGATAGCATCAGCAAGGTGCGCGTGGCGTGGCGCTCGTGGCTGGCGATGCGCGTCAAAATCATCGATGAATACAATCGTATTCCCACCCGCACCCAATCGGCGTTGTTAACGCTGATGGGCGACAACTACGCCGAGCAATTCGATCAAATTTACGAGTGCCCGCCGGCGGCTTGGTATTTGACCGCCAATGACGATCAGGGTGGCGGCACGTATCAGGTGATTGAGGCGCTGCGCGATCGAATTGATGTGATCGTGCAAGCGCTGGCTTTTAATCCGCGTTTTTTGGGCGATTTGCTGACGCGCATCGAAGAAGACGCGCGTCCCGAAGAATTTGTGCCGCGCGAAATCATCTTCACCGAGGATGAAATGCGGCGCATGGCCAAAGAAGTGCGCGCGGTGCCGATGGCGGCGCCAGTGCGCCGGCGTCTGGAGTTTTTCGCCAGCCAATTTGAATATATGGACGTGGCGGGCGATCAATTTGAGTACAAGAGCAAGGATACCGCTCGACTTGCGGGTACCGATTGGGGCTGGCTGACTGCGCAGGATGATGGCCGTGATCGTTTGAAGGACTTGGGCTGCCATACGCGCAATGGCTTGTCGGTGCGCAATCTGATGACGCTGATCAGTTTCGCCAAAGCGATGGCGTATTTCCGCGGCGCCGATCAGGTGGCACTGGATGACCTGCGTCAGGTGTTGCCCTTTGTGTTGAATGACAAACTCAAACCCGATTTGGAATCGCCGTTTTTCCAAGCCGCCAGCAGCACCGGTTTTCGTAGCGATCGCATCGGCTGGTTGCGCCATTTATTTGATTCCAGCTGCAAAGAATACGATCGACTGGAACTGGACCGCAAAGATCCGGTTGCCGAAATGGCCAGTGAACTGCAAGGTGGGCTGGATGGCGTGGAAGACGCCGAAGTGCGCAAGCGCCTCGCGCGGATCGAAAGGCAGATCGCCGAGATCGCCAAAGGCGGCAAAATTTATGGACACCTGCACGACGATTTACTGCTGCTGAAATCGCTGCATCAGCGCTATACCAACTATTTGCATTGGTTGGTGCAGGGGTGAGCCTGAACCCCGCCCTGGCCGATGTGCTGCGCGGCGGTCGCAGCGAGTTCAACCGGCGTTTTGAGCTGGCGCAGGCGCGCTATCCCGGTATCGAGCCGGCCGCCTTTAGCGAGATCTTGAGCGGACCGGTCGATCGCATGATCGGTAAAGTTGCCCGCGTCGATGCGGCGGCGGTGCCCGCGCTGGTAGATACGCTGTATGAGCTGAGTTTGATGCTGCTCGGGCAGCGCTGGATTGGTCCGGGCGGTCGCGCACCAGCGCTGTTGGCCGGCTGGGAGTTGCTCGCCGAAAACGCGCCGGTCTTGCTGGCCAAACAACCTTTGGCGTTGGCCACGTCGATCGCCAACGCGCTGGTCCATTGGTCTAGCCACGGCGGTGGCGATGATTGGCTGTTGACGCTGAGCACGTTGGCGCAACGTGCGCGCAGCCCGGACGAACTTCTGCGCGCCGGGCAAATCGCCGCCTGGCGACATGGTATGGCGCATTATCGCGAAAGCGCATTAGAGCGCGCCCGCGCGCTGGATGGCGAATTGCTGGCATTGGCGCTAGGTGTGCCGGTCGGCGATTGGCACGACCGCATGCGGGTGCGTTTGATCACCGATCGCTGGTATCGCCCTGACGTGCCCAGCGCTGCGCCGCCACGGGTGATGTGCAGGCTTGGCGCATTTGTCGGTTTTGGTGGCCGCTTTAGCGAACCACCGGTGGCCGGATTGATCGATGGCGAACTAATCCTCGATGCCGGCGGCACGCGTTACACGGTGCACGCCGATGCCTATGGTGCCAATGTGCAAACGCACCCAGACGGCCAGCGCCGCGCCGCGCAGGCCTTGCCCAGCGGCTGGCGTATTGAAGCAGGTACGCTAATCTCACCAACCCAAGGTTTCGCGTTCGCCGAATACGGCGCCATTACCGGCGCCGCGCATAGCGCCGACACGCTTTTGCTAACCCACGCCTGGTCGCACAGCGCGACACTGCTGGCCTTGGTGTGAACGGCGATAAAGATGGCCACCAACAAGCCCAAACCACCCACGCTTGCCGAGCTCTGGTGCGCAGCCTTCCCGGCCGCGTTGGCGGCCTGGAGCGCCTACACACGCTTGAAGGCGCCGCTGCTGCTGGAGACCAGCAAGGACGCCGCCAAAGAGGGTTTGACCGGTAGTTTCGCGATGATCCGTTTGCTCGATCAGACCGTGGTCATCGATCTGCAGCAGGTGGCTGAGCTCGGCATCCAAGATTACGCGGTCGAAGTGCTCGCTCACGAGATTGGCCACCATGTATACGCGCCGGCGTCGATTTCCGACCACACACGCTCATTAGCACGGATGTTGCCGGCGCTGCCGACGGTGACCCAGCACGCGCCAATGATTGCCAATTTGTACACTGATCTGTTGATCAATGATCGCTTGATGCGCAGTGCCGGCTTGCGCATGCCGGCGCTGATGCAAGCCGTGGTGGCTGGCAACACACGTGGCAGCGCCAGCAAGTTGTGGATTTTGTACCTGCGCATCTACGAACTGTTGTGGGGTATGGAGCGTGGCAGTTTATGCGGCCCGGATTTGCCAGCGCGACCGCCGCCGAGCGACGAATCGAGTTCTGCGCAAACTGCCAGTGCAGACACCTTGGACGTGGACGCCCGTTTGGCAGCGCGTTTGGTACGCCATTACGCGCGCCATTGGTTGGATGGCGGCGCGCGCTTCGCGGTATTGGTGTTGCCCTACCTGATGGACGACGGTCAAGCCACCGAACGCCTGCAGACCTTGATGGATACCAAAGACGCCGGTTTGGGCGGTCAGCCCGAAGGTCTGACCGGCATGGATCCGGAAGAAATGCAGCGTCCGACGCATCCGGCCTCAGACGATGGCATGAACGCGCAATCCGAAGAACAACAAGCCGCCGCCGCGGCAGCGCGTGATCGGGCACAAAGTGCGGCCAAACAGGGCAGCGGCCAAGCGCGCGATCCTTTTCAATATGGCGAATTGCTGCGTTTGGCGGGCATCAAACTGGATCAACAACAAGCGGCGATGCGCTATTACGCAGAGCGCGCGCGGCCCTATCTGGTGCCATTCCCCAGCCTGCCCACCCATCAAAGTGAAGATCCGCTGCCCGAAGGCCTGGATCCCTGGGATGCCGGCGATCCGATCGACCGCATTGATTGGCGCGAGTCGCTGGTGCTGTGCCCGGTGCCCATTCCTGGCTTGACCACCGTGCAGCGTCGCTACGGCACGCAGCCGGGTGTTGAGCCCGCCCGGGTGCCACTCGATCTAGACCTGTACGTGGATAGCTCCGGTTCCATGCCCGATCCGCGCTCGCAGCTCTCTTGGCCAGCCCTGGCCGGTGCGGTAATTTGTTTGTCGGCGCTCCGTGCCGGCGCATCCGTGCAAGTCACGCTGTGGGCCAGTCGTCGCGAGGTGACCACCAGCAAGGGCTTTGTGCGCTGCGCGGACGATTGTCTGCGCGTGCTCACCGGCTACTACGGCGGCGGCACGCAGTTCCCGTTGCCCACCTTACGGGACACCCATGCGGCGCGCGTCAAACTGAAAAAACCGACGCACATCCTGGTGGTTTCGGACGATGGTGCGTCAAGCATGTTCGATAGTCCAGACGAACGCGGCACCAGTGGTATGGAAGTCTGCGCGACCGCACTGCGACAAGCCGCCGGCGGCGGCACGCTGGCGCTCAATATCCATCCCAATTGGGACAAAGGCAGCAAGAAGACCGATTGGAGCAAGAGTGCCTTTGGCTGGCTACTGCGCGCCCGCAATGAACAAGGCTGGAAAATCAGCACGGTGACCACACTCGCCGACTTACTGGGTTTTGCGCGCGAGTTCAGTCAGCGCCATTACGGCGAAAATGAGTAGCTGCTTGGCTACGTTGCGCTGCGCGGTGCGCTCAACACATAGATCGCGGAATCGGCAAATTCGTCACCCACACGCCAGCGCTGCGGCTCGATACGTTCTAGGGTGAATCCCAAACCCTCCAACAAGCGCCACGACGCTTGGTTACGCGGGTCCACATCGGCCTCAACCCGCTGTAAACCATGGGTCTCAAACGCTTCGCTGAGCGCCAAACGCAGCGCCTCTTGCGCCAGTCCTTGGCGCTGATACGCGGGTATCAGCGCATAACCAATCTCTCCTCGTCTGGGCTCACCGGACAACAAGAACAAGCTCACCGTGCCGATCAACTGATCGTTATGAAGGTGCGCAATCGCCCAGGAACTGACGCTTTGTGGCGGTAGGGACAGCCTCAGCTGGATGAAAGCGGTTGCCTGGGCGGGTGTCGTCCAGGCCGCAAAACTCCAGAAACGGGTGATCTGCGGATCGCTAAACAAGGCATACAAGTGCTCAGCATCGTCCATTCGAAACGCACGCAATCGCAGCCGTGCAGCCATTTCAACCCCATATGTAAAAGGTGGGTCGGCAATCGCCGCCATGTTGGCGGAGCAAGTTCAGCACCTATACTGCGCGCTTGTCCAGGCTGGGGAGCCCGGACTTTCCCTCACTTAAGTGCTTGTACATGAAAAAGACCCAGCTCTACGCTCTGGCGTTGCTCGTTTCCCTGATTGGTCTCAGTTGGGCCTGGTACAAATGGCAGGTTCTGCAGTTTCCGCTCAGCCCACGCGAGGAAGTGGAGGTGTGGTCCATCGAAGCGCGCCTAGAGTTTCAAGGCAGTGGCGGGCCCAACAAAGTGCGGCTGCAATTGCCGTCGCGCGGCCCCGGCGCGGTGCCGGGTTTTGCGGTGATTGATGAGCGGCTCATTTCGCGTGGTTACAGCGAACAGGTCACCAAGGGCAAAGAAGGCCGCCAGGTGGAATGGGTGGTGCGCCGCGCTTCCGGACGGCAGGTGTTGTATTACCGCGCCAATATCGTGCGCGACAGCGCCGAATCGGTGGAGTCCGGCGAGCCCAAACTGCTTACGCCGCCCAAGTTGACGGAAGTCCAAGCCGCTGCAATCGATACCATCTTTGACGATGTGAAGGCGCGTTCGGCCGATATCGCCACCTTCACCCGCGAATTTGTGCGCGAATTTATCGCCGAACAACCGCGTGATGAAGCGCGCGTGTTACTGGATAGTTTGTACACCGCCGAGGATCGCGCGCAGTTTTTCGCGCGCGCGCTCGCCATCCGCAGCATTCCAGCACGGGTATTGCACGGCATGTCTTTGGGTGAACCCAAAGCCTTTCAACAGTTACAGCCCTTCTTGCAGGTCCACAACGGCAGCGCCTGGGTGACGATGAATATCAGCACGGCCGAAGAAAGTCTGCCGGAAAACTTCTTCCTGTGGACACGTAGCCCGCGCGATTTACTGCTGGTGGACAGCGATAAACGACCCAAAATCGAATTTGCGGTACAACGTAATCTGGCTGACGCCGTGGCAATTGCCACCCGCCGTACCGAAGTGCGCAGCGAAAATCTGGTCAAGTATTCATTGCTAGGTCTGCCGGTCGAAATGCAAGGCGTGTACCGCATTTTGCTCACCGTGCCGATTGGTGCATTTGTGATGCTGATTTTGCGCAATGTGATCGGCTTCAAAACCTTTGGTACCTTTATGCCAGTGCTGATTGCTTTGGCATTCCGTGAAACCAAAATTCTGTCCGGTGTTATTTTATTTACCTTAGTGGTATCACTTGGACTATTGGCGCGTTTTTATCTAGAGCGTTTGCGCCTGCTTTTGGTTCCGCGTCTGACCAGTGTACTCATTCTGGTCATTTTGCTGATGAGCATGGTCAGCGTGCTCGCCCATCAATTGGATATTCCCGTTGGTTTGTCGATTGCCCTGTTCCCGATGGTCATCATGACGATGACCATTGAGCGCATGTCGATCGCCTGGGATGAACGTGGCCCCGGCACAGCGATTAAAGAGGGCGTAGGCACGCTGGTCGTGGCATCACTTGCCTATATGGTCATGACTTGGGCGCCGCTTGAGCATTTGGTGTTCGTGTTCCCGGAACTGCTTTTAGTGCTGCTCGGCGCTACCTTGTTACTGGGCCGTTATTCTGGATATCGTTTGCTGGAATTGTTCCGTTTCCGCGCACTGGCGCGCGAGCGCGACGACGCGATAAAAAAGGGCAGCGCCAATCCGGTTGGCGGGCCTGTCGTATGATTTTTCCAAGCCCAATCAATAATGGCAAGAAATTCGCAGGCAAGCGGCCATGATGAACCCGTTCACCATTGTTAAACGCCTGCGGGAAATTGGCCTCGCCGGTATTAATGAGCGTAATGCGGATTACGTATTGCGCTACAACCCGCGTAAGTTCTACCCACGCGTGGATGACAAAGTGCTGACCAAGCGCCTAGCCATTGAGCATGGCTTGCCGGTGCCAGAGCTTTACGCGGTGGTACGCGAAGAGCATGAGATCGAAGAGTTGCACGCACAGATTAAAGATCGCGAGAGTTTTGTTGCCAAACCGGCACATGGCTCCGGTGGGGATGGTATTTTGGTCATCAGCGGTAGGCGTGGCCCAAAATACCGGCGCGCCAACGGTCAGTTGATGGATCAAGAAGATTTTGAGCATCATTTGTCGAATACGCTTTCTGGCTTGTTCAGTCTGGGTGGTCAGCCTGATGCGGTATTAATCGAATATTGCGTGCAATTTGATCCCATTTTCGACCACGTCAGTTACAAGGGCGTACCCGATGTGCGCGTCATTGTGTTTCGCGGTTATCCGGTCATGGCAATGATTCGATTGCCGACCCGCATGTCCGATGGCAAAGCCAATTTGCACCAGGGCGCCATTGGCGTCGGCATCGATATCCCTACCGGATTAACCCGGCGCGGCGTTTGGGGTAATGAGCCGATAAGGGAGCATCCGGACACTGAACATTCTATCATCGGTTTGCAAATTCCACGCTGGGAGGAATTGCTGCATATTGCGGCGCGCGCCAGTGAGATGAGTGGATTGGGTTATGTCGGCGTTGATTTGGTGCTGGACAAGGATTTGGGTCCGCTAATTCTGGAATTAAATGCCCGGCCCGGACTGGCCATTCAAATCGCCAATGGCAATGGTCTGGTGCATCGACTGAAGAAGATTGAGGCGATTGCCATTCCAGATCCTGATCCTGCCGAGCGGGTCGCTTTTTCGCGTCGCGAGTTTCCGACGCTGTAGCTCCACAGAAGGGGCTTATCCATCGTCACTGGCGCGCCGCGCCAACAAGGCGCGCAACTCGGTTTTTTCGTCAGCGCTCAAACTTTCGCCGGTCTTCTGTTTAGCCATCAGCGCCGTCCGACGGTCGGCGTAGCCCTGCAAAACCAAGCGCGCCAGCGCGCTTTGCAGATCCTCGCGCCAGGCGCCCTCATCACCCGGCAAATCGGCCAGCGATAACTTCAGCAAGGCGCTGTGCGCTGCGGTGTCGGCAAAATCGTCAATCAATTCAGACGGCGTGATTTGTGGCCGTTTACGAATTAAATCAATCATTTGCCGTAAAATGTCAGTGCCGGGTTTGTCGACCAGCGCCAAACCGGGTGGCACTTGCACCTCGGCAACTAACTGCGGTTTGGCCAGCAGCAAGGACAGCGCGCTGCGCACCAAGGTGCGTTGCACAACTTGGCGATGCGCCCGCGGTGGCGGTGTGGGCTCAGGTTTAGGAATGACGCGCCGCGCGCCGGTACGCTCGGCCAGCGCCTCGCGCATCAGATCGCGAAACGCACCGTCGGGCATTTGTTCGATCAAGGGTTGGGCGCGCGAGGACAAACGAGCGCGGCCATCGAGCGAGGTCAAATCGACCTCGCGCGCTAGGCTGTCAAACAAATAGTCCGACAGCGGCATGGCTTCCTGCATGCGTTTGCGAAACCCAGCAGCGCCCTCTTTGCGCACCAGGGTATCGGGGTCTTCGCCATCAGGCAAAAAAGCGAAATAGGCTTGCCGACCGTCGGTCAAACGCGGCAGCGTGGACTCCAGCGCGCGCCACGCCGCCTGTCGGCCGGCTCGATCACCATCAAAACAGAACACCACATCTTCGGCGCTGCGAAACAGCAGTTCGGCGTGTTCTTTGCTGGTTGCCGTGCCCAGGGTGGCGACTGCCTCATTGACGCCATGTTGGGCCAGCGCGATCACGTCCATGTAGCCTTCAACTACAACCAGACGCTGCAATTTCTGCGCGCTCTGCCGCGCCTGCCATAAACCGTATAGTTCGCGACCCTTGTGAAATAGCGCGGTTTCCGGGGAATTCAAATACTTGGGTTCACCTTGATCCAAAATGCGCCCGCCAAAAGCAATCGCACGCCCGCGCCGATCGTGAATAGGGAACATCACCCGATCGCGAAACTTGTCGTAACTTTGACCGTTGTCGCGCTGTGATAACAAACCCGCGCCGGCCATCACTTTGACGCGTTCAGCGCTGTTGCCGAGCTTACTGGACAGACCATCCCAGCGATCCGGCGCAAAACCCAACGCGAAACGTTCGATCATCTCAGCGCCAACTTCACGCTTTTCAAAGTACGCGCGCGCACGCGCACTGTGCGTTAGTTGCTCGCGAAACCACGCCGTTGCTTCCGCCAATACCGCGTAGAGCGGCGCCAATTTGTCATCCGCCCCGGCGCGCGCCGCATCACGCGGCACTTTCAGGCCAACTTGCGCGGCCAATTGTTCGATGGCATCCGGGAAACTTAAGCCCTCGTACTCCATTAAGAACTTCAGCGCGCTGCCATGCGCGCCACAGCCAAAGCAGTGATAAAACTGTTTTTGCGGCACCACGGTGAACGATGCTGAACGCTCATCGTGAAACGGACAGCGCGCCTGATACTCCTTACCCGCCCGCCTTAACTGCAGACGTGCGCCGACCACGTCGACGATGTCGGCGCGCTGCAGCAACTCGTCGATAAAGCTCTCGGGTATCAGGCCGGCCATGCTTGTTTGCCGTCATCCGCTCAAATACTCGTCTTTCAGCTTGCAATAGTTTGCTGCCGAGTAATACAGCGATTCGATTTCTGCGCTGCTGAGCAGGCGCACAAAACGCGCAGGATTGCCGACCCACAGGGATCCGGGTTCGATGATTTTGCCGGGTGACACGACCGCGCCGGCCGCAATCAGCGCGTGTTTGCCGATCACCGCTTTGTCCAATACCACCGCGCCCATGCCGATCAGACAGGCATCTCCCACCGTGCAGGCATGCAAAATCACGCCATGGCCAACGGTGACGTCGGCGCCAATCAGCAACGGCGATCCACCGGGCGTATAGCGGCCATCGTGCGTAACATGCAGTACCGAGTTGTCTTGAATATTGGTACGCGCGCCGATCGAAATGTGGTTAACGTCGCCGCGCAGCACCGCCATTGGCCAGATCGATACATCTTCGGCCAAATCCACTTTGCCAATGACCTGCGCCGATTCGTCCACAAAAACACGCGCGCCCAGGCGCGGCGTGTGCTCTCTAAACCATCGAATAGACATGCGCTGAACCTAAGATTTGACCAAGGCGTCGATGCTAGCAGCCTGTCGGGCTTTCCTCGCGAGTGCGCCGGAAGTCCTTTTGGCGATGGTTTTCTACTCACTCTCGGATTACGCATCTCACGCGCAAAGCCCGACAGAGGCTGCTAGCTCATACCAAACGCGCGTCGCGCCGATACAGCCAGGGCCGCAAGGTCAGCGCCAGGAACAAACCATTGACGAAGCCAAACACATGCGCCCACCACGCAACCGCGCCCGAGCGCGAGCCCAGCGTTTCCAGCACTTGGAACAACAACCAAATGCCAATCAAATGGATGGCGGGCACGCGCACCAGTTGAAAATACATACCCAGCGGCAAAATGACGCCCAGATGTGAGGTGGGGAACAACAGCACATAAGCGCCGATCAGCGCCGAAACCGCGCCGCTAGAACCGATGATCGGCGCGTTGATTAACGGTGACATCAATGCGGCAAACAAATTAGCCGCGGCGCCAGCGACCAAAAATAGGATTAACAGTCGAATCGATCCTAAAGAGCGCTCCACGCCGGCACCAAACAGCGTGAGAAACAATAGATTACCGAACAAATGCGTCCAATCGGCATGCACGAACAAGGCACTGAACAAGCGCAAACCCGGGCCGCCGATCAAGGCCGAGAAATCCAAGCGCAGTTCCGATGGCACCATTCCCCAGCTTTGCAGCAAAGCGTAGCGCTCGGCGGGCAGCATCAAGGCCTGCCAAACGGCAATGATCAGGCAACTGGCGACCAGTGCCGGCGTTGCCCAGCGCCAGCGGCGCTTGGGCTTTTCGTCTACGCGAACAAACATGATGGCTTTCGAGGAGCGATAACTGAGGTTTCCAGGATCAATACGTCTGGCGCGGCAGCACAAAACGCTGACCGCGGAACTCAAATACTGCGCCGTCACTGAGGATTTCCAGCAAGGCCAGATCCGGGCCCGGCGGCGGCATGTCCAGTGTCAGACGCTTGCCGTTGAGCACCACGAAACGCTCTGCGCGGATCGGGCTGTAGACGTGCATCGACATTTCGAGCTTCGGCAAATCTTTGCGGGTGGCGTACGGCAACTGGAACACCATCGGCAGCACTTCTTCCGGTTTGGCCGGCGGCGCTGGCTCGGCAATCACGGCGATGGGCTCTACCACCGGCGGAGCAGGCGCTTGCGCTGCTGCAGCGGGCGCTGGCGCTGCCGGAGCGGGCGCCGGGACAACCGCAACGGGGGCCGGCGTCGGCACCGCAACGGGCTCAGGTTTGACCGGTTCAGCGACCATCGCAACCGTGGGCGGCGGCGCGACAGGTACTGCGGCAATCTGCGGCGGTTTGGGTGCCACGGGCGCGGCGGCGACCGATTGTGCGGCTGCAGGCGGCGCTGCACTCACGGGCGGCTTGTCGGCGGCAGGTGCTTGCACCAAGGCCGGCTGCGGCGTCAGGGTTGGGGTGAACAATCCGGCCCGTTTGGGGACTGGCAAACCACCGCCGCTGACACTCATGCCACGACCGTCGCCCGATAATCCTCCCAAGCTGCGGGCTTCGTTACTCATTGTGCCCGTTTGCGCAAAATTTACCGCGCCATTGTCCACTTGCGGCGGCGCACTATCGGCCGGTGCAAATCCCGCAACCACGTCCGTCCGGTCGACGTTAGCCAGCGTATTGGCCGGAACCGCAGGCACGGTGCGTCCGCGGGCCAACATCAGCCAGCCACCCGACAGACCGGCGACCAACAAGACAGCGCCGGCACCCGCCACCCACGGGGTACGCCGAGTGCGCTTGGGCGTCCGATGGTGGGCGTACAAGCCCGGCGGCAGCCCGCGGTTACGCTCAGCTTCGGATTTTTTTAGCGCGTCAAGAATCAGTGACATACATCAACCTCGTGGCAGTTCTAGGCGCGCAAGTCGCGGACCTTCGACATCAAAACTGGCCAAGGCCATCTGTGTTTCGGGGCCGGCGATGCCGTCCGCGATCAGGCCTAAGCGAATTTGCAATCGACGTAAGCGTCGCTCCAAATCATTATCGAATTCATCACCCTGTCCAATCGAACCATCCAGGCCTTCTTGGGCCTCCGCGCTGGCCAATCGTTCGCGCAGCCAAATGACACCGGGACCCTTGTCGCCAGCACGCAGGGTAGCGGGCACCCAATCGGGTGCTCGCCACAGCACACGATAGTCGCCTAACCAATGTAGCTCAATCAAGGACCGCGGTACGCTCAGGGTCTCGCCAGACAGCGCTATGCGCACACTGTGTTCATCCATACCCAGCAAAAGTGCCGATGCAAAGCCCGTTTCGGTGCGCAAACGCAAGATCACCGGCCGGCCCAAGGCGCGCAATCGCCCCAACGGACCTGAGCCGCGCAGACAATTCACCCCGCCGACGATGCGGCCAGCGCATTCACTGAGCTTGGCCAACTGCTCAGGCCCAGCGGGCCATTGCCATAGTTGCGCAAGTTGCGCCCAAGGCTGCATATCGGTCTCATCATGGCCCGCTAACAAGCGTTTCAGTGCCTGATCGGGCGCTTCTGTTGGAGCTGCAGGCGCAGCTGTTGCGTTGGCCTCAAGCGAGCCATCTGGCACGCGTGACCATTGCCAAGCTGCCAGCGACAACGCGACCAGCATCACGCCGGCCGCTAAACCCAGCCACAGCCGGCGGCGCCGACGCGAGCCACCAAATAGCGCTTCATCGGCAGCTTCATCAATGACCCGTTCATTCACGCTATCGAGCGAACGAGCGTAGCCGGCGACCAAGGCGCGATCGGCGATGATGTTGATCAGGCGTGGCACACCGCCGGAGCGCTTGTGCACGGTGCGCAAGGCAAGTCGCGTGAACGGCAGGCGCTCACTGCCCGCCACATGCAGACGATGGCGCACGTAAATTTCCGTTTCTTCGACGTCTAACGGGGTCAGGTGGTAGCGCGCGGTGATGCGTTGCGCCAGTTGACGAAGCTCCTGGCGATCCAGCAAATCGCGCAGCTCTGGCTGCCCCAACAAGATGATCTGTAACAACTTTTGCGTCGCGGTTTCCAGATTGGTCAGCAAGCGCACCTGTTCGAGTGCCGAAACCGACAGGTTTTGCGCCTCGTCAATGATGACCACGACGCGCTCGCCGGATGCATGGGCGTGCAATAAATACGCATTGAGCCGATCGGTCAGCGTTTTTAAGCTGCCGTGGGCGTCGCTGATATCGATGCGCAATTCTTCGCAGATCGTTTCCAGCAACTCGACCGGGCTGAGCAGCGGATTGAGCAACAAGGCAACGCGGGTTTTTTCCGGTAATTGTTCGAGCAGCAAACGGCACAGTGTGGTTTTTCCAGTGCCCACTTCGCCGGTCAGCTGCACAAAACCGCCCGATCCGCCCTGGCCAACGCCGTAGAGCAGGTGCGCAAGACCATCCCGATGACGCTCGCTCAAATAGACAAAGCGCGGATCAGGGGTGATCGAAAACGGTGCCTCGGAGAGGCCATAGAAATCGAGATACATCGGTGCATTCTAGCCCGCAACCCACCTATGGACCGCGTTGCGCTCTTTAAAGTTCGCGGCCGCCCGTTGGCCCGCGGCACACAGTGAAACTCCCTACCGTGCACTGACCGCAGGCTCGCGAGCCAGCGCGCGCTCAACCAGGGAATACACGCTCGGTACCACCAGCAATGTCAGCAGTGTGGAGCTGACCATACCGCCAATCACCGCGACCGCCAGCGGCGCGTTGACGTCTGCGCCAGCGCCGACGCCCAAGGACGCCGGTAACAAGGCCAAAATCACCGTTAACGAGGTCATCAATACGGGGCGCAGACGCTGCGGGCAGGCTTTGCGAATCGCCGCGTCGATGCTGTAGCCCTCTTCACGCAATTGATTGGCCAGATCGACCAACAGGATCGAGTTCTTGGCGACCAAACCCATCAACAGAACCAAGCCGATCATCGAATAAATGTTCAGCGTATGCCCGGTGATCCACAATGCTAACAAGCCGCCGATGATCGCCAAGGGTTGCGCGACCATCACGATGAGTGGCTGGATCATCGAATTGAATTGGCTGGCCAGCACGATGTACACCAATGCCACCGCCAAAATGAATGAAAACTGGATGTAACCGAGGGTTTTTTCGAACTCACGCGCTTGGGCCATCAGTTTCACTTCATAGCCGACCGGCAACACCGCGGCGGCGTCCTCGCGCATCAGATCGACCGCTTCGCTGAGCGTAATGCCGGTCGGCGTGGCGTAAAAATTGGCCGAGTACTTGAGGTCGTAACGGGTGATAGCCGCCGGGCCTAGCGTCGGTGTCAGCGCGGCAACGGTATCCAAGCGCACCATCGCGCCATTGCTGCTGCGCAGGTAAATACGCTTCAAATCCTCCGCTGCGGTGATTTGGCCGGGCGCGGCTTTCAGGCGAATGTCATAACGCTCGCCATCGCCTGGATCGTCGGAAAACTTTGCCACATCCAAACCACCGGCCAACACATTGAGCGAACTGGCGATATCCACGCTCGCCAATCCCGCTGCCGCGGCGCGCGTGCGATCAACACTGAGTCGCAAAGTGGGCAGATCAAGCTGCAAGTCCAGATCCACGCGACCCAGTTCAGGGCGCTGCTGCAATTTCGCAAACAGCGCTTGGCTAGCGCTGGCCACTTGTTCCAGCTCCGGTCCGCTGACGTTGAACTGCAGCGGTTCGCCGCGACTATTGCCACCACCGACGGTGGGCGGCGGCGACACAAAGGCCTTCAAACCGGGAATATCGGCCAGCCGCGCGCGCAAATCGTTGATCACCTGTGATTGCGAACGTTGCCGATCGGCGCGCGGCACCAGAGTGACCGACGCAATGCCACGGTTGACCTGACCCAAATCACCCAAGCCGATCGCGGTAAACATACGCGCCACCTCAGGGGTCTCTTTCAAGGCTTTTTCGACCGCGCGCAGGCCTTCATCGGTCTGCGTGATGGATGAGCCTAGCGGGGTGCGAAAGCTGACCACAAATCGACCGTCGTCGGGCTGCGGCGAGAACTCACCGCCAATCCGACCGAGGATCAAACCGGAGGCCAGCACCACCGTCAGACCCAAGCCCACCACCCACCAACGATACGCCAGCGCCCAATCGACCAGACGCGAATAGCTGGCGTCCATACGGGTGAAAAACGCCATCACCGGCGCACTGACGCGGCCGTGATGCTCACCGACGGTGAGGAATCGTGAGCACAGCATTGGCGTCAACGTCAGCGATACCAACAAGGACACCACCACGCCGACGGTGACCACCACCGCGAAGGATTCGAAAAACCGCCCGATGATGCCGCCCAAAAAAATCACCGCCGCAAAGATGCTAACCAAGGTCAAACTGGCGGCGGTGACCGCAAATACCACTTCGTTGCTGCCACGAATGGCCGCCAGCGTGCGCGCCGATGCGGCGTGCGCCGTGACCGGCGATCCATCCGCGCTGGCCTCACGCGCTAGATCGCGATCAAACTCCAGGTGGCGGTGGATGTTCTCTAACACCACGATGGCATCGTCGACCACCACGCCGATCAGCAGTAACAGCGCCAACAAGGTCATCGTATTAAAGGTGTAACCGGCGAAATACATCACCGCAACCGCGCCCAGTAGCGATACCGGAATGGCCAGCGAAATGATCAGCGTCGAACGCATGCTCTGCAAAAACAACCACACCACCAGCGCCGCCAAGAGGGTGCCTTCGATCAGATGATCCTCCAGCGAGGCGACGATCGCGCGGATCGGCTGCGAGGAATCGACCACTACCTTGAGCGTCATGCCGGCCGGCAATTGCGGCGCAATGTCGCGTTCCAGACGCGCCAGAACATCGTCGACGATGGCCACCGTATTGCCATTGCTGACTTTGACGATGCCAATGCCCACTGCCGGTTCGCCGTTGACCCGCGCGATCTGCCGGAAATCGGCCAAATCATCGCGAATCGTCGCAATATCGCGCAGCCGCACCGGTAAGGGATTGGTGTAGCGCACCACCAATTCGCCGAGCACTTCGGGCTGGTGATATTCCAAATCGAGCTCTAGCAATTGTTCGGTGCGCTCACCGACCACAAAGCCACCGGGCAGCGACAAATGCTCACGGCTAAACGCGGCGCGCAAATCGCGCGCATCCACACCAAATGCCGCCATTTTGGCCAGATCCACATCCACCCGAATGGTGCGGTCACGGCGTCCGCCGAGGATCACCTGACCCACGCCATCAATGGTTTCCAGGCGTTTTTTGATGGTGTTGCGCGCGTATTGGTTGAGCTGCTGTAGGGTGCGATCACCCTGCAAGGACAGCCACAACACCGGTTCAGCGCCGAACTCCACTTTGGCGACCACCGGTGGGTCCGCGTCGTTGGGCAATTGGCGCAGCACCGTGTTGACCTTGGCCTGCACTTCGTTGAACGCCACGTCGATGTTTTTCGACAGATCGAACTGCAAAACCACCTGCGACACGCCCGGTTGCGAGGTCGAAGCCACAAAATCGATGCCGGGAATCGCGTTGACCGCGCTCTCAATGATGCCGGTCACGCTGGTATCTACAATCTCCGGATTGGCACCGGGCAGCACCGTCACCACGGAAACCAGCGGAAATTCGATCCGCGGATACCGATCCACACCGATGCGCTGGTAACCAATCAAACCAAACAGCACCAGCACGATGCTGAGCATCGCGGCGAAAACATGGCGTCGAATTGACAGACTAGGTAGCGACATGGGGGAGCCAGGTTGGAGTTAGTGCGCAAGCAAGGAAGGAACACAAGGTCATCGCCGGGCGGGTTTGAAACCCGCCCCTACAACGGGCAGATTTCGCTTAAGTTCGCGCTCAGCCCTTGCCGCCAGTCGCTGCGGCTGGCGGCGTGTTACGCACCTCCACCAAAGCGCCATCGGTCAAAAATCCCGCGCCCTTGACCGCAACTTGCTGTCCTGCGCTCAAACCCTCGGTGATTTCGGCGTAACTTGCGGTGCGCACGCCCACCGTGACTTTATTTGCGCTGACCGTGCGACCATTGACGACATACACCACCTGCCCGGCCGGGCGAATCACCAGTGCTTCAATCGGCACCGTCAGCGCGTCGCTGCGCACGTCCATGACCACTTCGCCTAACACGCTGCCACCCGGCTTCCAGCCGCCGGGATTGGCAAATGCGACGATCGCCTCAATCGCGCGGTTGTCGCGTCCAACGATCGGACGCAATTCGTCGATGTGGCCATCAATCACTTGCTCAGGCCGATCCGGCAGGGTCAATTTGACGCTCTGACCGACTTGCACACGCCCCAAAAAGGTCTCCGGGAACGGCAACACCGCGCGCAGCGCCGAGGCCGCGGCAATTTCGATGACCGGATCGCCGATCCGCACCAGATCGCCCACCGCGACGCGGCGCTGTTGCACCACGCCGGCAATCGGCGACACGATTTGCGTCATGCGCTTGCCCCAACGCGCCTGACTCAGCACGGCGCTGGCCTCGTTGACCTGCGCGCCAGCAGCCTGCGCCGCCGCTTTGGCGTCATCCAAGGCCCCTTGTGAAACGGCGCCAGTTTTCTGCAAATCGACCAATCGGGACAAGGTCTTATCGGCGTTATTGCGCTGCACCTGGGCGCGATTCAACGCCGCCTGTGCGGACTGCAATCCCAGTTCTTGCACTTCATCGTCCAAGCGCGCCAGCACCTGGCCCAGCTTGACTTCACTGCCGGCGTCGACCAGCAATTCCGTCACTCGGCCAGTGGCTTCGGCTTTGACCAGCGGTAGTTCTGGCGAGGTAATCAGACCCACGCTGCGTTCAACGGTCATCACCTCGCGTAATTGCGGAGCCTGCGCGGTAATCGGCGTACCGCGCTGCACGGGCTTGGTTTCGTCACTGCCGCAGCCGATCAGCGACAGCAGGAGCGCGCCCAAAACTATGGAGCGGCGGCGTGCCAGTGCCGCTGCATTCATCGCAGCAACGCCCAAAAATGACTTCATGCCAGTTCTCCCGGTGACTTTTGCGCAGGCATTGATGCCTCGGAGCGGCGCACCAGCGCGCCGTGCAAAATGAGATCCGACACGCGCTCGGCCAGTGCTAAGCCGTCGGCACCGAAGGCCATTTCTGGAATCGCGCGCAGGGTCGGCGCCGCCAGAAAACTGAACACATCGACTGCAACCAGCGTCAACGCGACCATCGCCGGATCGACATCAGCGCGCAGATGACCGGCTTTTTGACCAGCCGATACCAGCTCCAACAAACGCCGCTGGCCCTCGCCAAACACTTCCCGTGCCAATTCCGGGCCACGTTGGCCCTCGCCAAACATCTCCCGCAGCAGCAAACGAGCCTGCGGCTCGCGCTCGCGCAAGCGCCGCGAATGCCACACCACAAAAGTCCGCACGCGCTCCGAAAAATCCGGCTCATTGCGCGTTAATTCAGCCAGTTGCACGGAAAAATCTGCCACCGCGTGTTTCAACACCGCCAGATACAAATCGTCTTTGTTGGCGAAGTGATGAAAGATGTTGGCTTTGCTGACTTGCGCTGCAGTCGCCAAATCCATCATCGACACGCCATCAAAACCACGTGCCGAAAACAGCCGCACACCTTCATCCAGGATGCGGTCCAGCGCGCTGCGTTCGTCAGGAGTATTCATGCCTGTATGCTACTGACCGAATGGTCGGTCAGTCAACTACGTGGGCGTCAGCGCACAGCGCCGGCCCAGAGTGCGCTGTCTTGTGCCGCGCAACGCGCTCGCCGCGCGCGACCGAAACCGAGTTGCAAAAAGCGTTTTTGGCATCGATTTGAGACAGCTTTGGTAACCGAGCTTGCTACGCTCTACAAAACCCGCGCCTCACTCCCGCCAAGCGCGCGCGCCGAGGAAGATCAGTCGCAACTGGCGAATGAAGTTCTCGGTGACCTCGCGTTCCAACTGCGCTTGTTTGGCCGGCAGATCCAAAAAGTCAGTCGCGGCATTCATCATCGTGGTGACCACCAAACCGCAGGTCATCTGCAAGGTTGCGGTCGATAAATCAGGCATCAGGCCAAACTGGCGTAAGTCATGACTCATCTCATCGATGAAATGCCGCTCTTCGCGACGCACCGCAGCGCGAATCAGCGCCGAACCGCCGCTGCGTTCGCCGGCGACAAACATGAAGTGCAAACGGTGCGCGTTGATGTAATCGCGAAAGATCTGTACCGAGCGCCGCAAGATGTCTTTGGGCGGCAAACCGGTGCGGCGCGCTTCGCGCAACAAACGCCGCAGCGTCACTCCAGATTCTTCCACCAGCGCCAGACCCAACTCGTCCAAATCCCGAAAGTGTCGATAAAACGACGCCGGCACCACGCCAGCAACGCGCGTGATTTCGCGCAAGCTGAGTGCGCCAAAACCGCGACCTTCGCCCATCAGCTGCAGCGCCGCGGCTAGCAGATGCGCCCGCGTGCGCAACTTGCGATCGCCACGGCTGAGCGCTTCTGGCTCCGCTAGAGCGGAGGCTGCGCTGCTGGATATGCGGGTTTGCTCGGTCATGACCGAAGTATAGGTGCAAGCGCAGGCCGGGCTGGGAGCAGACTGTGCGGGCAAAATTTTAGCGAAAACTTTGCGCGAACTAGGTTGACAGCGCTCGAAACTTGAGTGAACGTATGTTCACCCAGATTGGAGAGCGCAGATGCAAATCAGCCACACCACACCTCGCAGCTTGGGTTTTTCCAGGCTGTTGCGCAGCCCATGGTTGCGCCCGTTGAACGATCCTACCGCCTGGGATCAACTGCTGAGTGCGATCAATCCGATGTGGTCCACACGCGACTTTCCGGCTCGCGTGCTGCGCATCATCGACGAAACTTCTGACACCAAGACCTTTGAGTTGCAGCCCGTGCGGCGCTGGCCAACGCATCAGGCCGGTCAACACGTGGTTGTCGAAGTAGAGGTCAACGGTCGGCGCTTGCAGCGCAGTTTCAGTCTGTCATCGCCGCCCAACGGCGGCATTGTCAGCATCACGGTAAAACGCCAGCCCGGCGCGCGCGTGAGTGGCTGGATGCATACGCAGGTGCGCGTTGGGGATGTGCTGCGTTTAAGCGCGCCAGCGGGTGATTTTGGCGTCGCGCCGGGTGCTGCGCCACTGCTGATGCTGAGTGCGGGCAGCGGCATCACGCCACTGATGGCGATTCTTTCCGAGTTGCACGCTCAGCGTGATCCGCGCGCCATCGTATTTATTCATGCCTGCCGCAGGCCTGCGGATTTCATTTTCGGCGCGCGTTTGTTTGAACTGGCCAAACAATGGCCGAATTTGGACTTGCGCGTGCACTACAGCGCGCAGCAGGGCCGCTTCAATGCATTGAGCTTGGCCGCACAAATCGTCGATTTCCATCGCTACCAAACGCTGGTTTGCGGGCCGCGCGCGCTGACCGATGACATCGACAATCTGTACCAAAGTGTAGCTGCGGCACAAAATCTACGCAGCGAAAGTTACTCCGGTCGCGTCTTGCCGCGTTCCGCCGCGAGCGCTTTGAGTCATCCGGTGCGTGTCACAAATACTAAACAACTGTTCACTGCAAGCGCCAGAATCAGCCTGCTAGAGGCGGCTGAAGCGGCGGGTTTGCAGCCGGCCCACGGTTGTCGCATCGGCATTTGTAAAACCTGCCAATGCACCAAACGCAGCGGTAGCGTCGAAAACCTGCGTACCGGCGAGATCTCCTCGGAGCCCAACGAGCTCATTCAACTATGTGTCTCGGTGGCGCGCTCGCCACTCGAACTCACGCTTTGACTTTTCACAGCAATCTAGGAGCCCCGTCCCATGGCTAAAACCACGCTCACAGCGCTGCAACTTGAGCAATTTCAGTCTGAACTTGATGCCTTACGCGCCGAAGTAGCGGCGGATTTGGGTGAACGCGACGCTACGCATATCCGCAAGGTGGTGCGCGATGCGCGCCTCTATGCGGTGACCGGCCGCAGTCTGTTGATGTTTGGTTTTGACCCAATCAGCTTTGTGGTCGGAGTGTTCGCGCTGGCTAAAGCGAAAATCCTAGAAAATATGGAGATTGGTCACAACGTATTGCATGGCCAATACGACTGGATGAACGATCCCAGTTTAAATTCTCAGCGTTATGAGTGGGATATTGTTTGTACCAGCACGCACTGGCGGCGCACGCACAATTTTGAACATCACAGCCATACCAATATCTTAGGTTTGGATGATGATTATGGTTATGGTTTGTTGCGCATGACCGGCGCTCAGAAATGGACGTGGCGCACCTTATTTCAACCGATCTGGTACAGCATTTTGGCAATTTATTTCCAATGGGGTGTGGCAATCCAGGATTTAAAGCTCGGCCGCTGGTTTAAGGGACGTATGCCGAAAGGCGAACTTGGCCAACGGGCGGCACCTTTCATCAAGAAGGCGCGCAGCCAAATGTTCAAGGATTATGTGCTGTTCCCATTGCTGGCGTTTTGGAATATTCCGCGGGTGTTATTGGGCAATGCCGCTGCCAATCTCATTCGCAGCCTGTGGACTAACGCAATTATCTTTTGCGGTCATTTCACCAGCGACGCCCAAGTGTATAGCAAGGCTGAAGCGGCCGAAGAATCACGCGGCGCTTGGTATTTGCGACAAATTCATGGCTCCAGTAATCTGGAAGGCAGTAGACGTTTTCATTTGCTGACCGGGCATTTAAGCCATCAGATTGAACATCATTTGTTTCCGGACATTCCGGCGCCGCGTTACGCGGACATGGCACCTCGGGTGCGCGAGATTTGCCGCAAATACGGCGTGCATTACAACTCCGCAGGTTTTTGGCAGCAATACGCCGGCGTGTTATGGCGCATCGGCAAATACGCGCTGCCCATTGGGCGGCGGCCAGCTCGGGCCTGAGGGCCAAAGGCGCGGAGCCGTGCCCGCTAGGGCACGGCCCGCGAATCTAGCTTATCTTGAGAGCGGACACTAAAGCGCGGCGATCAAACGGTCGGCAAACTCAGAGCATTTCACTTCGGTGGCGCCTTCCATCAGGCGTGCGAAGTCGTAAGTCACTTCCTTTTTGCCAATCGCCACGTCCATAGCGCGAATCAGCGCATCGGCGGCTTCGGTCCAACCCATGTAACGCAGCATCATCTCGCCCGACAACACCACTGAACCCGGATTAACCTTGTCCAGATTGGCGTATTTCGGCGCGGTGCCGTGGGTCGCTTCGAACACCGCGTGACCGGTCATGTAATTGATGTTGCCACCCGGTGCGATACCAATGCCACCGACCTGCGCGGCGAGCGCATCGGACAAATAATCGCCATTGAGGTTCAGCGTGGCGATCACATCAAACTCTTCCGGGCGGGTCAGCACCTGTTGCAGCGTGATGTCGGCGATGGCGTCTTTGATTAGAACCCGACCGCTGGCCAGCGCTTCCTTCTGTTCGGCATTGGCGGCCGCTTCACCTTGTTTGGCCTTGGTCCGTTCCCATTGGTCCCAGGTGTACACCTGATCGGCGAACTCGCGCTCCGCTAGGGCATAGCCCCAGTTGCGGAAAGCGCCTTCGGTGTACTTCATGATGTTGCCCTTGTGCACCAGCGTCAGCGATTTGCGCTTATTGGCGACGCAATATTCGATAGCGGCGCGGATCAAGCGCTCGGAGCCGTCTTTGGACACCGGTTTGATGCCAATACCTGAGGTTTCCGGGAAGCGAATCTTGCCGTATTCCTTCGGAAAGGCTTCTTTCAGGAAAGCGAGCAGCTTCTTATTGCCTTCCGTGCCGGTTTCAAACTCAATGCCGGCGTAGATGTCTTCGCAGTTCTCGCGGAAGATCACCATATCGACCTTGGCCGGGTTTTTCACCGGGCTGGGCACGCCTACAAACCAGCGCACCGGGCGCAAGCAGACGTACAGATCAAGCATCTGGCGCAGCGCGACGTTCAACGAGCGGATGCCACCGCCAATCGGCGTGGTGAGCGGGCCTTTGATCGACACCAGATAGTCGCGACAGGCTTGCACCGTCGCCTCCGGCAGCCAAGTACCAAATTCATCGTTGGATTTCTGGCCGGCGTAGACCTCCATCCAATGAATCTTGCGCTCGCCGCCATAACACTTGGCGACCGCCGCATCGAACACCCGCACGCTGGCGCGCCAGATATCCGGACCGGTACCGTCGCCTTCGATAAACGGGATGATCGGGTTATTCGGGACAGTCAGCTTGCCGGCTGCATCGATGGTGATCTTGGCGCCATCAACCGGAACTACGGGGGCTCCTACGCTCATGAACTCTTCCTCCTCGAAAAGGTGGCCGATGATAGCGCCGTCAGCTGGGGCTGTGAGCGGGCACGCCGGCGACGGGTGCGAGTCAAACTGATGTGCAGAGGGGCGGCCGAGCGAGCTTGCTCGCGATCGGTGCTTTCGGTGTTCTCATCAGCGCTGCGCGCAACTGCGCTCACCCATAGAGCTTAAGTCAGCGCCGGCGGCGAACGCGCGTCTGTGGGTGAGCTCAAACCGCAAACGCCGCGCTATAGGCCTGTAGCTGATCGAACTGCGCGCGTTTTTGCTCGGGCGACGCAAAACTGGCTTCAAAACTATTGCGGGCCAGCGTCAGCGCATCGCCGACACTCAACGGCAAGGCAGCGAAGGTCTCGACGAAGTTCTGGTTGATGTAGCCGCCGAAGTAGGCCGGGTCGTCCGAGTTAATCGTCGCGACGACGCCCAGTTCCAACATGTGTTTCAGATTGTGCTGACTTAAGTCTTTGAACACGCGCAGCTTGACGTTGGACAACGGGCACACGGTCAAGGCGATACGTGAATTGACCAAGCGCGCGACCAGCGCTGGATCTTGCAGCGCCTGCACGCCGTGGTCGATGCGTTCTACTTTGAGCACATCCAAGGCGCTCCAGATGTATGCGGGCGGGCCTTCTTCGCCGGCATGCGCGACCGCACGCAAGCCGAGTTTGCGCGCCTGCGCAAAAACCCGTTCGAATTTCTCTGGCGGATGGCCAAGTTCACTGGAATCCAAGCCGACGCCGATGAATTTGCCCAAATGCGGCTGTGCTTCTTCCAAAGTCGCGAACGCCGCCTGTTCGTCCAGATGACGCAAAAAACACAGGATCAATTCGGCCTGAATACCCAATTGATGTTGGGCTTGTTGGCAAGCGCGTTTGAGACCGTTGATGACCGCCGCAAAAGGCACGCCACGATCGGTGTGCGTCTGCGGATCAAAAAAAAGTTCGGCGTGGCGAACATGGTCGGCCTTGGCGCGTAAAAAATAGGCCCAGGCCATGTCGAAAAAGTCTTGTTCATACAACAACACGCTGGCGCCAGCGTAGTAAATATCCAGAAAGCTCTGCAAATTGGTGAACGCATACGCGGCGCGCAAAGCTTCGACGCTGGCGTACGGAATGCTCACTTTATTGCGCTGCGCCAACGCAAAGATCAGTTCAGGCTCCAGCGAGCCTTCAATATGAATATGCAACTCCGCTTTGGGCATGCCGCGCACAAAAGCGAGCTGCTCGGGTTCGTAGAGATTCATCGGCGCCATCCGCTGCTGGGAGCGGGTAAGAATGCCACGGCTCGCCGCCCGGAGCTTTGCCTAGCGCTGAAAAAACGCCGGTCGTGATTGCGGTCATGTTGGGGTGTAGGCCGGGCTTTCAGCCCTCACTGTTTGGCGGCGGTTACCTGGGGCGATGCCCCAGGCTGGTATGGGGTCGCGCCGTTGGCGCTGTTTGCCTCGCTGGTTTTCGTTCCGGCGAAGCGTTTGGGGTCGACGTCAATGGCATAGTCACCCACCCCGTTGATCAAGCCAACGGGCCTTTTGATGAAGGACCAACGGCCCGTGCTATACCAGCCTGGGGCAGCGCCCCAGGTAACATCCTGAGCGCTGAAAGCGCGACCCATGTTTCCCTAGACGGCGCTGGATGGGCTGGCCGCCGCACGTTGTCCGTGGTCGCCGTTGCGGGGCATACTCTGCCGCTATGTTCTTCCTTTCGACCAGTCGTTCAGCAATCGCCCGCTCCGCGTGGAAACGCGGCTTGATGCTGTTGCTTGCCTGGATAATGGTGGCCGCGGAGATGCCGCGCTGGGAGCTTCATGCGCATGAGGACGCAACTCATGGCCACGCTCACGGCAGCGTGTTTGCAGAGTTCACTATCCCAATTCAAACTGCCGAAGGCGGCGCGGCGCTCCATTTGCACGATGTGAGCACAGCCAGCGTTACTCTGCCGGCACTGCTGCGGCTCGATTTACACAGCTTGGCACCGAACCGCTGGATTCGTGCCGTGCATTCTGGGCCCGCTCCTGCGGCGGCCTGGCCACCGCCGCACCGCCCGCCGATCGCCTGAACTTTGCCGTGAATCGCGGCCGCATTGCTTGCGGCTGAATCGTGCATTGGGTCGAGAAGATCGGGAGTTGAGCGTGCCTACTCGCAATGGTTGGTCCCTGGCGCTTGCCGGGGTGATGGGTGTTGTGTCGTTGTCGGCCTGCGCGGCCGAAATGACGCTGGAGGCGGCTATTCGCCGCACATTGGAAATGAACCCGGCCCTGCAGGCCGAAGACGCAGCAGTGGATGCACTAAAAAGTCAGGCGCAGCTGGATGGCATGCGCCCGGCCCTGAGCTTTGCGGTTGATCTTGAGAATGTCGCCGGGACAGGTTCGCTATCGGGTCTGCACAGCGCCGAGACCACGCTGCGTTTGGGCCAAGTCATTGAACTAGGCGGCAAGCGCGCAGCGCGGCAGGCTTATGGACGCGCCAACGTCGAACGGCAGCAGAACCTGGTGCGTCAACGGCAGCTTGATCTGGCGGCTGAAACGACGCGGCGCTATATCGCCGTTGCCGAGGGTCAGCTTGAATTGCAGCTGGCATCTCGACAGTGGGCGCTGACGCGCGACACCGAGGCTTCCGTGCGCGAGCGCGTGGCGCGCGGCGTGGCGCCCGAGGCAGATCAGGCGCTGGCGCAGATCAGTGTGGTGCGCGCTGAGATTGCGCGTGAGCACGCCGAACATGAACTGGCCAGCGCACAGTTCGCGCTCGTAGTGCTGTGGGGCGAGTCGGCACCGCGGCCTATTGAAGTGAACGGCGAACTGCTCACGCTGCCTAAACTTCCCAAATTCGATGCGCTAGTGGCACGTCTGGCGGATACGCCTGAACGTGCCGCTTTTGTGCTGGACCAGCAGCGTTTACAGGCTGACCAAGCACTGGCGCGCGCGTCGGCGCGCCCTGATCTGTCGGTGAGTGTGGGCGTTCGTCGCCTGCAGGCGCTGGATGATCAGGGCCTGGTGCTGTCGTTCACCATGCCCTTGGGTACCGCCACGCGCAGCGCGTTTGCCATCGCCCGCAATGACGCCGAGCAAATCGGGCTGGCTGCCCGCCAGCAGGCCGCGGGACTGCAAGCACGCCAACAGCTGTTCGCACGCTTCCAGGAGTTGCGCCACGCCCGCAGTGAGTTTCACGCATTGACGGAACGGATGATTCCGGCCGCAGAACAAGGGCTTGCGCTGACCCAGCGCGGTTACGACGACGCCCGCTACTCCGTTCTGCAGCTGACTCAGGCGCAGGCCACCTTGCTGCAGTTGCAACTGGAACGCTCAGGCGCCGCGGCGCGCTATCACCAATTATTTGCCGATATCGAGCGCTCCACGGCGTCGGCAGGAGTAAGCCCATGAACTACGCCAACATTTTTTTGATCGTGCTGCTCACTGCGCTGGCTGCCGGCTGCGGCGTTGCGCCGGATGAAGCGGCCCACATGGACGAACACGGCGCTGCGGAGGGCGAATTCGAGCGCGGTCCGCACCGCGGTCGTCTGCTGCGCGACGGCGACTTCGCGCTGGAAGTCACGATCTTCGAAAGCGGCGTGCCGCCGCACTACCGGCTCTACGCGTTCCAAGGCGACCAGCCGCTGCCACCCAGCGAGGTCCGCGTCAGCATTGAACTAGCGCGGCTCGACGGCGAGGTGAATCGCTTTGAGTTCGCGGCGCAGGGCGATGTGCTGGTCGGCGCTGGCACGGTGACCGAGCCGCACTCCTTTGATGTGGTGGTCGTCGCCGAACACGCCGGCAAGTCGCATCGTTGGGCCTTTGAATCTTATGAGGGGCGCACGTCGATGCCGGCGGCGGTTGCGCAGGCCGCCGGCGTGCGCACGGACTTGGCAGGTCCGGCCACCATTCATCAGCGGGTACGTCTGCTGGGACGAGTGGTCATGGATAGCAATCGCTTTGCCGCGGTGCGTTCGCGCTTTGCCGGACCGGTGCGCGAGGTGCGCGTCGATTTGGGCGCCGCTGTCAAAGCAGGCGAAACCTTGGCGATCGTCGAAAACCGCGACAGCTTGCGCAGCTTCGCGGTGACTGCGCCGTTGGCCGGCATCGTACTGGCGCGCCACACCCATGTCGGTGATGTCGCCGGCGACGGCCCCTTGTTTGAGATTGCTGACCTGTCGAAAGTGTGGGTTGAGGTGCATGCCTTCGGGATGGACGCGACGAAACTGCTGCCGGGCCAAGCCATGCGTGTGTCGGCGACGGTCGGTGGGCAGGCGGCAGAAACGACGCTGGAGCGGCTGCTGCCGCTGGCCAGTGTCGCCAGCCAGACCGTCGTGGCGCGCGCGTCGCTGCCCAATCCGAACGGCGAATGGCGTCCGGGCATGGCGGTACAAGCCGAGGTCACCATCGGCTCGCGCGAAGTGCCGCTCGCCGTAAAACGCATCGCGCTGCAACGCTTTCGCGATTTCACCGTGGTTTTCGCGCAGATCGGCGACAGCTATGAAGTACGCATGCTGGAACTCGGCGAGCAGGACAGCGAGCAAGTCGAGGTGCTCGACGGGCTCAAACCCAACACGCGTTACGTCACCGAGCAGAGTTTCCTGATCAAGGCGGACATCGAGAAGTCCGGGGCCAGCCATGACCACTGAGGGCACTGGCATGCTGGAACGAATCATTCGCTTATCCATCACGCATCGATGGCTGGTGCTGCTGCTGGCCTTGGGATTGGCTGCGCTGGGCGCCTGGAGCTACCAGCGCCTGCCGATCGACGCGGTGCCCGATATCACCAATGTGCAGGTGCAGATCAACAGCGAAGCACCCGGCTACTCGCCGCTGGAGGCCGAACAGCGCCTGACCTATCCCATCGAGACCGCGCTGGCCGGCCTTGCGCGCCTCGATTACACGCGCTCAATCTCGCGCTACGGGTTGTCGCAGGTCACCGCGGTTTTCGAGGATGGCACCGACCTCTATTTCGCGCGCCAACAGGTCGCCGAACGCCTTCAGACGGCGAAAGGCCAACTGCCGCCGGGCATTGAACCTAGCCTCGGCCCCGTCACCACGGGCCTCGGCGAGATTTTCATGTACACCGTGCACGCCGACGAAGGGGTGATCGGTCCGAGCGGGAAACCGTGGTCAGCCACTGATTTGCGCACGCTGCAGGATTGGGTGGTGCGACCGCAGCTGCGCAATCTGGAGGGTGTCACCGAGGTCAACACCATCGGCGGTTATGTGCGGCAGATCCATATCACGCCGGACCCGGCTCGTCTGGTCGCTTATGGATTAAGCCTGCGCGATCTGCTCGATGCCGTAGCGCGCAACAATGCCAACGTCGGGGCCGGATATATCGAGCGCTCCGGCGAGCAGTATCTGATTCGCGTGCCGGGGCAGATCGAATCGCTAGACGCACTGCTTGATGTGCTCGTCGCGCAGCGCGATGGCCTGCCGATTCGCCTGCGCGAAGTCGCCGAGGTTGGCGAAGGCAGAGAACTACGTACCGGTGCGGCAACCGAGAATGGTCGCGAAATCGTGCTTGGCACGGTGTTCATGCTGGTCGGCGAGAACAGTCGCGCGGTAGCCCGGCGCGCGGCGCAGCGGCTGGAACTGGTCAATAGCAACTTGCCGGATGGCGTGCACGCGACCGCCGTCTATGACCGCACCGAGTTGGTTGACCGCACCATCGCCACGGTGCGCACCAACCTGTGGGAAGGCGCGCTGCTGGTGATCGCGGTGTTGTTTTTACTGCTCGGTAATCTGCGCGCTGCGCTGATCACCGCGGCGGTCATCCCGCTTACCATGCTGATGACCATCACCGGCATGGTGCAAAACAAGGTGTCGGGCAACCTGATGAGTCTGGGTGCACTGGACTTTGGGCTGATCGTCGATGGCGCAGTGATCATCGTCGAAAATTGCCTGCGACGCTTCGGCGAAGCCCAGCACCGACTCGGCCGTCTGCTCCAGCGCGAAGAACGCTTCGAGTTGGCCGCCAGTGCCAGCGCTGAAGTCATCAAACCCAGTCTGTTCGGCGTACTGATCATCACCGCGGTGTACCTGCCGATCTTTGCGCTCAGCGGCATCGAAGGGAAGATGTTTCACCCAATGGCGTTCACGGTGGTCATCGCGCTGATCGCCGCTATGCTGCTATCGCTGACCTTCGTGCCGGTGGCGGTGGCAATGTTTGTTACCGGCAAGGTGGCCGAACAGGACAACCTGCTGGTCGCCAGCGCGAAACGGGTTTACGCACCGCTGCTGCAAGCGGCGCTGCGCTGGCGCGTGGCGCTGCTGTTGGTGGCCACCTTGCTAGTCAGTGCGAGCGCGCTGCTGGCCACGCGGCTGGGCAGTGAGTTCATTCCGAGCCTGGACGAAGGCGACATCGCGATGCACGCACTGCGCATTCCGGGCACCGGCCTTGAGCAGGCGATCGGTATGCAAAGCCTGCTTGAAGCCCGCATCAAACAATTCCCTGAAGTTGACATCGTGGTGGCAAAGATCGGCACTGCGGAAGTGGCCACCGATCCGATGCCGCCGTCGGTGGCCGATACTTTCATCATGCTCAAAGACCGCAGCGAGTGGCCGGACCCACGCAAACCCAAGTCTGTATTGATTGGCGAACTGGAGACGGCGGTTCGTGCCATTCCCGGCAACAATTACGAATTCACCCAGCCGGTGCAGATGCGCATGAACGAGCTGATCGCGGGCGTGCGCGCCGACGTTGCGATCAAGGTATTTGGTGATGATCTCGCACAACTGACGGCGCTCGGAGAGGCCGTGGAGTCGATCGCCCAACAGGTGCCCGGCGCGGCGGACGTCAAGCTGGAACAGCTGACCGGTTTGCCGGTGCTGACCGTAACTCCGGATCGGGAGGCGCTGGCACGTTATGGCTTGAGCGTCGAGGACGTGCAAGAAGCGGTGTCGATCGCGATGGGCGGCCGCACTGCGGGGCAACTATTCGAAGGCGATCGGCGTTTCGACATCGTGGTTCGTTTGCCCGAGTCGCTGCGCAATGACCTGGACCAGCTGGCACAATTGCCGATCACGCTGCCGCTGCGGGCGGACCGCTTAATCTCGCCTACACCGGGCGCATCAATGACCGTGGCGGCGACCTACGTGCCGCTGGGAGAATTGGTCAGCCTGGATATCGCACCCGGGCCCAATCAAGTCAGCCGTGAGAACGGCAAGCGTCGCGTGGTGGTTAGCGCCAATGTGCGCGAGCGTGACTTGGGGTCCTTCGTCGAAGAGCTGCGCGGACGCATTGACCAGGGCGTCGAGCTGCCCGAAGGCTATTGGATCGACTATGGCGGCACCTTCGAGCAGTTGATAGCAGCGACCAACCGCCTGCAAATCGTCGTACCGGTCGTCTTGATCGCGATTTTTGGGCTGCTGTTTATGGCTTTCGGCTCGGCACGCGACGCGCTGATCGTATACAGCGGCGTGCCGTTGGCGCTCACCGGCGGCGTGGCGGCCCTGTGGCTGCGCGACATCCCGTTCTCGATTTCAGCCGGCGTCGGCTTCATCGCGTTATCGGGCGTGGCGGTGCTCAATGGCGTGGTCATGATCTCCTTCATCCGCAAGCTGCGTGAGCAAGGCGATCCGCTCGACAACGCGATCATCGATGGCGCGATTGGGCGCCTGCGGCCGGTTTTGATGACAGCACTGGTTGCCTCGCTGGGCTTTGTGCCGATGGCGCTCAACGTCGGCAGCGGCGCGGAGGTGCAACGGCCGCTGGCAACCGTCGTCATCGGCGGCATCCTGTCGTCTACCTTGTTGACGCTGCTGGTGCTGCCGGCCTTGTATAGGCTGCTGCATCGCGATAGCAACGGCTTGCCGTAGGCGTTTGATAAAGGACCAACGGCCTGTTCTATACCAGTCTGGGGCAACGCCCCAGGTAACAGGGTCAATAAGATTCCAGAGCGCTGAAGGCGCGACCCCTATGCAGTTGGGTGTCACGTAATGGGCCGGGCTTTGCGCCCTCACGTTGTTTGGCGGCGGTTGCCTGGAGCCTTGCCCCAGGCTGGTATGAAATCGCGCCGTTGGCGCTGCTTACCTCGCTGCGTTTTGCCCCGACTAAGTGTTCCTGGAAGGCTCCAATGCCATTGAGCAGCGCTGCAGCCTACTTGCTGGGCCGCAGCTTTTGCATCCAGCTCAAAAAGCGGCGCAAATCCAGGGGTTTGGGCAGAAATGCGTTAGCGCCGGCCTTTTCGGCGGATTGCCGGGTCAGGGTGTCGCTGGCGCCGGAAAACACGATGATGGCGCCGGCAAATCGTCGTAGGCGCAGTTCCTGGGTGATCGCCAGCCCCGAGCGCGCGCCTAAGTCGACGTCGATGACAACCAGCGCTGGATCAAAGCTGGCCACTCGGGCTTCCGCCAAGCTGGGATCACTCAGCATCTCCGGTTCATAACCGGCGTCGCGGAGCGACCAGACCAGAAGCTCGCAGATGTCCACGTCGTCGTCGATGATCAATACGCGGCGATTGTGCAGGGTCAGATCGGGCTCGTCGGAGGGGCGCACGATCGGTGGGCCGATCATTTCTGGCGCTTCCTCTGGCAAACGCACCTCGATGCGGGTGCCGACACCCAGCACCGATTGCAAATGCAGCGTGCCACCCATCGATTCGACCAGTTGCTGAACAATCGACAAACCCAGCCCGGCGCCTTCTCGACCTTGCTGTGCGCCGCGATTGAGCGGTTCGAACACGCGCTTTTGGTACTCCGCGGCGATGCCTATACCGGTATCGCTGACCACCAAGCTGAGCGTCTTGCCGTCCCAATCCAAATTGGCTTCGACGCGTCCGGTCGGCGTGTAGCGCACCGCGTTGGACAGCAGATTGATCAAGATTTGCTGCAGCTTGAGTTGATCGTAAAACGGCGATCGATGCGCACTCGAGCTTGCGCTGACGGTGAGCGCCAAGCCTTTGCCGTCGGCCATCGGTCGAACAATGGTCTCCACATCGCGGGCTAAGTCGTCCAATGCGAAAGCGTGCCGCTGGATATGCGTTTCGGGATGTCCGTGGCGCGCCAGTTCCAGCAGGTTTTCGGCCAAGGACTTCAAATACACGGCGTTGCGTTGGATCGCGCCCAGCGCCCGGTGCAGCGCCAGGTCGTCCTTTAGGTAGGGCTCGAGCAGCGCGGCATATCCGCTGATGGAAGTCAGTGGCGTGCGCAAATCGTGCGCCAGCGTATCGATCAAACGCCGTTGGAAGAGTTGGGTTTCAGTCAATACGCGACTGCGTTGTTCCAATTCGATGCGTGCCTTTTTTAGCTCGCGAATGGTCCGCGATTTTTCCATGCTGGACAGCGCCAGCTCATTGGCGGCTTGTTGGCGCTCGGTCAATTCGGCGTTGCAGACATCCGAATCGGTGATGACAATGTGGTCAAAGGGCTGGTCGGGTATCCATTGCAGGGCCACGTGATGACCGTGCGCGATCGCCACCAGCGGCCAATAACACGGCGACTGCCGATCCGCCCCGACCAACATATCGTCAACCAAACGCAGCAAGACACGCACATCGCCGTCCACGTGGCCATAGTGCGCTGCATCACCCTGCAACTCGCGCACCTGGCCATCCGCATCGACGCTCAGCACCAACGGGTGCGCACGATCAATCAGGTTGCGCTGCAGCGCTGCTGCCACCTTCGGCGGATAGCGATTCATGCTGACACCTCCATGATGCGCCGTGCCAGTTCGGCAAAGGCCTCGTCGACGCCCTGGCCGTCCATTGCGCTGGTGCGCCAGGTGGGCAGGCTTTGTTGTAGCCGCAGAATGTCGCTGGCCGACACCTCCCAGCGATCAATCAGATCCAATTTGTTGACCAACATCACCACTGGCACGCCCGGCAGATGTTTTTGCGATTGCATCCACAAGTACAGCGCGACGCGCAAGCTGGCTTCGCGAGTGCCGTCGGCGACCAACATCAGACCATGTGCGCCGCGGATGTAACTGCGATTCATGCTGTCCAACTCGGACTTGCCGGCCAGATCCCAAACCACCAGCTTGACCGCCAGCTGCGCCAGCTCGATACGTTTACTATCGACTTTGACGCCCACGGTGGTCAGGTATTTGTCCGCGAAGGTGTTGCGCACAAAACGCGCCACCAAACTACTTTTGCCGACGGCGAAATCGCCCAGCAAGCAGATTTTGCGCGCCATCTCAGCCATGACCTTGCTCCAAAACGACGCGTACGCTGACCGACGGCAGTTCGCCATCGCGTTCATCGGACACGATCCGAATGCGGTTTGCGGGGACCGAATGCGTCATTAACACTCCAGCTAGCGCTTGCGCTCGATTGGCGCGCAACGTGGCGTTAAGGCTAGCGCTACCGCCATCATCACTCCAGCCACGCAGCTCGAAAATCGCGCTCATTTCGCATTCTTCGGCCAGCAAGATGGCTTCGGTCAGTTGCGCAGCCAGCGCGATTGCCATGTTTTGCGCGCCGGCGTCTAGTTGCACCGCGCCGCGCGCGAAGCGCATCAACTGGCTTTCAATCTGTGTCTTGAGCGCATGCAATCGCGCCAATTGCTGCGCATCGACGCGGATTTGCAACGCGGAACTGTCCACTTTGCTGATCCCCGTCAGCGCCCAGGCGCGGCTCGCTAAGCGTTGGGCAAAATCGCGCTGAGCGGCGCCGCTGACCAATAGCACGCCCTTCGCCACGCGCAGTTGCACCTCTGCCGGCGCCGTCAAGATGCGTTTGGCGCGCTGCAAAAGCAGCGCATCGTCGAGCGCCAGATAAGGCTGCGTTTTGAAAATCAGTTGCTCGGCGGCCAGACCGGTCTGTGCGCGCAGCTGTTCGATGCTCGGCGCATCGGGATCGCGCAGTGCGCGCAGGTGCCAGACGCCGTCGAAGCGTAAATCCAGCAAGACCCAACCGGGGGTCGCGGCAATCGCTTGGCGCAGTTGCGTGGCTTGTTCCTGATGTTGCCAGCGTTGCCAAATCCAGCCGCAAATCAGCACGACGAGTAGCACGCTGATCAGCAGCAGCGGCCAGCGCGCTGCCGTTGGCGCCGTCTGGCTGGCGCCCAGCCCGTTCAAGTCAGCAACCACCAGCGCCTGTGTCGCGCGGGTTTCCCAGTCAAATGGCGCGCCGTCGGGCAGCGCGTCCCGCTCGCGGTGCAACTGCTCCAGCGCGCTGTGCAGGCGCTCAGCCAACTGCAAGGGTGGCACGCCGCGCACAAAACAGGCGAGCACCGCGACCGGCCCCTCGTACACCTGCAACAGGTGCTCACCAACGGTGGCCGATGCTAAACCGCCCTCGCTGGACGCCGCCTGCACCGAATCACGCACAAAATCGCCGATCGCGGTGAGCATGCCGGCGATCGCGTCGGCATCCAGATCAGGCAATTGCGGCGCGCTGTAGCGGTGCAGCAATAAACCGGATTCGCGTTCGATCAAAAACAAATGATCGATGCGGTAGCGCAGCGTGTGTTTCATCACCACTTGCGCAAACGGCACGCCGCTGCGCCAGGACTCCAAACGCCAAGCCAGACCGCGCGCTGTCAGGCTGTGATCCAAGGCGCGATTCAGATCGACGACAAAACCGCGCAAAGCCTCGGCGATCGCTTTGCGGATGGTCGGGCCGATGATCGGAAATAGCGCATCAACAATGGTATGCCGATCGCGGCGCACCGCATCGCTCAGCGCCGCGGCCACCACTGGCGCCAAAGCCTGCTGCAGCGCCGCGCCACGCTGCGCTTGCGCGGCCTCCAGCATTTCCGGCAAACGCTGCGGCAAGTCACGCTGCGCGCGCTGCAAGGTCTCGATTTGCGCCTGCTGCTGCCGTAAATCGTCCTGCTCGGGCGATAACAACAATTGGCGCAGTTGATCGAGTTTAGTCAAGATCGCGCTTGCGGTAAGTCAAACTCGCCATTCAAGCGCATGGCGACCTCGGTCAGCAGCGCGGCCAGATCGGCGCGGCCAACCTTGTCACCGCGCAAATCCTGATCGGAGCGCGCCAGGGCGGCGCTTAACTCGCTCACCCGGGTTGCCATCAGCTGGCGAAGCTCGGCCAGCGCTTCGCGTTGACGCTCGTCTTTGGCGCCAAAATCCGATTCCAAAGCTTGCAAACCACCCTGCAACTCGCCGCGTAAAGTGCGTTGGCCTTGTTGCAATCGGGTTTCCAGATCGTCGATGCCGGCGGTGCGATCCGCAATTTCCTGGCGCAGTTGTTTAGTCAGCTTGTCAAACTGATCGTCTAGGCGTTTTTCCAACTGCCCAATTCGTTTGTCGAGGTCACTGTGCAGGCTTTGACTCTCGCTTTCCAAGCGTTGCGACAGATCCAGAAAACGACGCTCGTAGTCGCGCATCTGCCCGCCAAACAGGATGTCTCGAATTTGATCGACGTTGCGATCATTGCCGGTCTCACTCATGCGCGCACTCCGCGTGGTGTCAGGTGGCGCAAGTGGCGCCGTGATTGGGGATTTTGCAAGTTCATCAGGCGCTACGATCGCCCCACGTTTGCTTTTGCCAGCCATAGCGCTTTTCCTCGCCGATCACGCAAATTAGCGCAAAGTGCGGGCAAATGCGCGCCGAGCAGCTGGTCGGACTTTCATCGCGAGTAGAGCGCTTCCAAACAATGCGCCCGACCGGCCTTTTGGCAGGCGCTGAGCATGCTGCCGCGACAAGCCGGTTCCCCGGCTGCAGATCAAGATGCACGTCACGCTGGCCATGCGCGACGGACAGTGAGGCTTGACAGCCCGGCCGCGCGCGCTGATCGTGCAGACATGACTGCTCATACTTTTCGACTGAATGATCGTGACATCGCACTGGACGATGTGGACCCGCGCGAATCTTTGTTGCGCTGGCTGAAGCGGCGACGCTTGACCGGCACCAAAGAGGGCTGTGGGGATGGCGACTGCGGTGCGTGCACCGTGGCGCTGATTGAGCGTGACGCCAGCGGATTGGGGCGCTATCGGGCGGTGAATGCCTGTTTGTTGCCGATGGGTCTGTTGCTGGGGCGGGAAATCATCACCGTTGAAGCCTTGGCCGATGGTGAGCGCCTGCATCCGGTGCAACAGGCTTTGGTGGATAGCGCCGGTTCGCAATGTGGTTATTGCACGCCTGGATTTGTGATGAGCCTGTTTGTCGGTTATTACGAGGGCGATTTTGACGATCATGTGATCGATGGCAATTTGTGCCGTTGCACTGGTTACCAGCCGATTCGCAAAGCCGCCGCAGCGCTGGCGGCACAAACGCGCCCCGCTGATCGATTTTCGGCGGCGCTGACTCACCCGCCAGCGGCCCCAGCGGCTGCGGCTG
>Ga0105048_10001574_pt1 | contig 36864 bp, 33 predicted proteins | sample MAT05_FD_78382 | JGI IMG/M metagenome (GOLD analysis project Ga0105048, IMG submission 78382) | Freshwater microbial communities from Lake Fryxell liftoff mats and glacier meltwater in Antarctica - MAT-05 | ecosystem: Environmental > Aquatic > Freshwater > Ice > Liftoff microbial mat | place... | reverse complement strand
CGGACGTCTTCAGTCGGCCCGAGTTGGCACGGAAGATGAGTTTTGAAGCAGAAACGGCAACACTGACGGCTAGCGACTCAAGTTGCTCGCTCCGAATCTCACGAGTTTGACACCGCCGACTTGCTTCGCGTGCCGACGGTATGAAGCTTATTGCATTGCGACCTGAGTCAGTTTGACGACCCACGCCGCAGCCAGAAGAACGATCCAAGCGCGGGCTAGACTCGGCGGCAGCCGCTGGGGTTGGCTAAGCCATGGGCGGATGATGGAGATGAGGAACAAGAGCGTCAGTGGAAGGGCGAAGGCATTGTGCCGCAGCATTCCGCCCAGGTCGCCGACGGCAAGCGCTCGAATAGCCCGTGTGCCGCCGGTGGTCGGGGCGGGCAGACCGGTGACCGTGAGTAAAATCGACGGCGGGATGCGGGCCTGAAGCAGCCACCAAGCATTCCAAAGGACGTAGCCCGTCAACGACAACCCTCCCAGGATGCGGAGCAGCCGGGAGCGCCAGTCAGGTTGATTCCGGGCGGGCGCCATCAGGCGCTGGGCGAGCTTTTCATGCTGTCGATCAGGAACGGAATCCAACAGATCGGGATGCAGAACAGCACCAGCAGGATGAACACAATCACCCCGGTTTGGTTCAGGCCCAAGAACACTTCTTTCCCCTGCGGCATCGTCGACTCCGTGTAACAACGTGTAAGGAGGCACGCGCGAACCATCCGGATTCGCTCGTGAGTTTGCGAGATTAACCCGCTTCGAACGCGGATACAATCCCCGAATTCCGCATCGGCTGAGAATTTTATGCGGTCGACGTGATCGACCTACGCGAAGTGAATGTCGAGGATCGAAAAATCGTCGTCGAGGGTTTCTCTGCCGTTCATTTCGATGATGAGGGCGTGCAGGTCGTCCATGAGTGTCGTCGGCGTCTTGGCCGCCATCTCAGCGACGGTGGTGACATAGTCGGCGTAGGCCCAGTCGGTGCCGTCGGTCTTGTGGATTTCGTGTGCGCCGTCGCTGTAGAGGATCAGCCGCGATTTCTCCGGCACAGTCACGCTGCTGAATTCGAACTCGGGCCAAGGCATCATGCCGATCATCGGCCCTTGGCTTTCGAGTTGTTTGGGCGGCGTCTCAATCGGCACGTCGCCGGGAAAGAGGAACGCGGCCGGGTGGCCGGCACCGGACCAGGTCAGCGTCCGGGTGCTGGTTTGGAACACCCCGTACCAGATGGTGAAAAACTTCTCGCCGTGCTTCTCGCAGGGGAACGCTTCGTTCAGGCCGAACAGCACTTCGCCCGGTTTCTTGAAGTCCGTGTTCGGCAATGTCCCCGTGCGGATGACGTTGAGGACCGTGATGCCCAAGAGCGCTGAGGCCAAGCCGTGTCCGGTGACGTCCAACAGGTAAAGTGCCAGGTGATCGTCGTCCAACTTGTGATACCCGAGCGCGTCGCCACCCATCTCGGCCGTGGAGACGAAGCGCCAATCGATGCTGTGTACGGCCGCGTCCTGCCCCGGCGACCACGGCTTGGCGAGTAGGCTGCGGACGTACTTTTCGCCCGCGGCGAATTCGTCGGCGAGCCGCTTCCGGGCCTCGCTGATTTCCATGACGGCCGCGTTGCGTTGCAGGAGATTCCGATACCCGCGACTGTGGTACTTGATGCGGGCAATCAGTTCCAGCTGCTGCGGCAGTTTCACGAGGTAATCGTTAGCGCCGTTGGCGAAGCTGTCCGCCTTGGTGCCGGCCTCCTCCTTGCTGGAGAGCACGATCATCGGCACGTCCGTGGTCGCCGGGTTGGCTCGGAAGAACTTCACCAGCATCTGCCCATCGATATCCGGCATGACCAAGTCCTGCAGGATGACCGTCGGCTCGAAGGCGTTAGCCGCCGCGATGGCTTGGGCCGGATCGGTGCACGACCGAAAGACGAGCTTGGGTACATCCGCGAGCATTCGGCCGACCGCTTGGGCCACCATCGGCTGATCGTCAATGAGCAATACGCGGATGTCGTCGACATCGGCGAGGGGGGCATTGGGTTGCGATCGGGTGCTCATCGTCTCTCCGCCGTCAGGTGGCTATGTTGGCTTCGATCTGGAAGATCATAAGCCAGACGCGATCCGATTGGCCCCGTTCGATGACCTGAATCGGCGTCTGCCCCTCGAACGCCGGGTTGGACGATCGCATCCACGCCCCCAGTTCCCCAGGAGGGATCAGTTCGCCGAGTGCGATGAGGAGCCTTTTGGTTTCTGCGAGTTTTTGCCGTGCCGAATCGCTGAGGGTCTTTCCGCTTTCCCATCCGGCGATCGAACGCAGCGAGTATCCGGTGACGCGCGACATTTCCGTCTGCGACAGACCGAATTCGGCCCTCATCTCGGCCACAAAGATCGGCAGCGTCCTCGTGATTAGAATTCTCTTCTCCTGCAACGCTTTCTTCGCTTCCAGCCGGGCTTTGACGGAAATCGACTTGCTTGGCTTCAAAACTTCGTACTGAATCGGATGCGGTTTGCGTTTCGCGGCCAAACTTCCCGAGTTTGTCCAGCGAATCGGCATTCAACACTTCGAGCCGGCAGGATTTTGAAAGTCGCTCGGGAAACATCACGAGATTGACACCGTGCGGAACCGGCTTCGAGGGTGCGAGCAATCTCTGAAGCCCCGCGGCAAAAGCCGCCATGCCGATCGCTTGAGACGCGGAAGTTTCCCCACGCGACATCAGGGCACGCCAGTCTTCCGCAAGGAGAATCGAGAGAGTTTCCGGCATAAGACCCATCAAGGACGCATCGGTGAAATCCATCACCCGCTCCGGTTTTACGGAGAGCGCAACAACTACCTTCGGCAAACCTTTCCGAAGCGGCAAGTTGTAGTAGCGGAAATGCTCGCTCGCTTCATGCAGTGCCGTCTCGGGCTGCGCGCTCGAATAAACAAGCCGCATCGCCCCCATCGGGTTCCAGCGCCCGCCCGCATGCAGCCCGCCGTCACCGGAAACGATCTCTTCCGGCGTCGTCCGGCGCGGACCCGCTGCACGATAGGATTCACCGGTGATCGGTGTGGAGGCTTTGCTGTGTTGAACAAACCATGCTGTAAATTCGGCCGTTCGAGGATGTTCCCGCACGTTCACGTTCGGCCTTTCGCACTCGGTCCTTACTTCCGTACCCGCCCGGCGAGATCGCGGCCGATGGCGGCGGGGGACATGACATGCACGGCTGCGCCGAGTTTGATCGCTGCGTCCGGCATGCCGTTGACGGCGCAGGATTCCGCATCCTGGGCATAGGTCGTCCAGCCGAGGCGACGAAGCTTCAGCAGGCCTTCGGCGCCGTCTCGGCCCATGCCGGTGAGCAGCACGGCACTGCCCGGGGATGATGGGCGTCCGTGCGCGATGCTCTCGAAGAAGACATCGATGTTCGGACGAAACGGATTATCCTCCGGCACGGCCGTGTAGGCGAACCTGCCGTCGTCGCGCAGCGTGAGATGGTCGTTCTTGACGGCGAGGAAGACGTTGCCGACTTGGGGCATGGACCCGCTCGTTGCCGCGCAGATCGGGATGGCAATTTTCCGGCTCAGCCATTCCATCAGACCGAGGCTGAACTCGGCCTCGATGTGCTGCACCACGACCACAGCCGCAGGGAAGGAACTGGGCAATGCGCCCAGCAGTTCGGTCAGGGCCAGCGGACCGCCGGTGCTCGCACCGATCGCCACCAGCGGCACCGCATGGTGCGTTTGTGCCGAAGCCGGAGTCGTCGCGGAACTGCCCAGCAGTTTCCTTGCGAACTGTGCGAGTTTAACGCTCAGCGCATCTGCGCCCGCGAGTTTGCCGTCGGCTCCCAACGTCGGCGTCTGCACGGCGTCGACGGCACCGGCGCCGAGTGCGTCGTACACCAGTGTGTAGTTTCCGCTGACGGTGGATGTGACCACGAGAATGGGGCAGGGCGATTCCCGCATGATCCGCCGCGTCGCGTCGACGCCGTCGATCCCCGGCATCACCAAGTCCATGAGGATGAGATCCGGTCGATCGTGAGTTGCCTTGCGGATCGCATCCTCACCACCGTTGGCCGTCCATGCGATGGTGTGTTCGCGGAGGACCACGCGTCGCAGCGCTTCGACTGCCAACGGCGAATCGTTGACGACGGCAATCCTCATGCGTCCTGCTTCCGCCGCTTCACCATGATGATCTCGGTGCCCTTCGGATTGAAACGAACGTCATCGAAGAAGGTGCGGATCAGCAGCAGCCCCCGGCCGGATGCAATACCCAGGTTCTCGGCTTCCGTCGGGTCGGGCAGCTTGCTGGGATCGAACCCGCGGCCTTCGTCCAGCACGCGGATTTCGAGATTGCCGCCGCGTTCCCCGCGGATGGTGACGTAAACGCGCCTCGCGCTGTAAGGCAGTTCTTGGGCGCGTTTCGCGATCATGTCGTGGTACGCATCCCAATCGCCGAGTTTGAGATCGCTGGACACTTCCAGGTTGCCGTGGACCATGGCGTTGACGGTCGCTTCGTGCACCGCCATGCCGATGCGGAGCTGTTCGGATTCATCGAAGAGTTGCATCGATGTCAGAAGCGTTTCCACTTGTTGGACCACCTGTGCGATCAGGTCCGGATTGTTCTCCAGCGTGAAGAGGTACTCCGCCGTCGTCATCCTGGAGAGGAACTCGGACCGCTTCTGTTGAGATGCGGTGACGCTGAGAATCTCTTCGAGAATCGGCACGGCATCCCGCGCCAGGTTCCGCTTGGGAATGTAGCTGCTGGCCCCGGCCCGCAAGGCCTCAACGGCGAGTTCCTCGGTGCCGCGGTCGGTCGTCATGATGACGGGTATGTTGGGAAACTCGTGCCGCAGCGTCTGGACCAAGGCGAGGCCGTTCATCTCCGGCATGTGCATGTCGGTGATGACGGCGGCCGGTATGCGGCTGCGGATCGATTCCAGGGCCGCCATGCCGTTGGCCACACCGACGACTTCGTAGCCCGCTTCGCGCAGGATGAAGTCGATGTGTTTGGCTTGCACCGGGTTGTCTTCCACCACCAGCACGTGGGCCATGGTTTTCGGCTCCCTCGGGAAATCGCCCCTGCCTCGCCCTGGCTCGATCCGTCAGTTCGCGTGATGTTCGGCCGGGCCGATCAGGTCCTCGATCGTGTCCAGAAACTTCCCGTCGTGAAAGCTGCTCTTCGTCAGGTACGCGTTGGCTCCAGCCTGGAGTCCGCGGAGGCGGTCATCGTCCCGGTCTTTGTACGAAACGATGACGACGGGAAGGGATTGGATTCGGCTTTCGATGCGGATCGCCCGCACGAACTCAAGCCCGGTCATCCGCGGCATGTCAATGTCGCTGACGACCAGATCGTATTCGCCCTGCTTCAGCGCATTCAAGCCGTCCAACCCGTCCACCGCGAGATCCACGTCGTAACCCCGACCGAGGAGCAACTGCCGTTCCGCCTCGCGGACGATCGCCGAGTCGTCGACCACCAAGACGCGCTTTTTGCGGACGACGACCGTTCGAACGCCCCGTTCGTGGCGAAGTTGACCGTCCTGCACGAGACTCGCCGCCGAGCGGGCCAAGTCGTCCACGTCCAGAATCAGCACCGGCGAGCCATCGTCCAACAGTGCCGCCGCGTTCACGTTCGGAATCTTCCCGAGCCGGGCATCGAGCGGGCGCACGACGAGATCCTGTTCGCCGAGGAAGTCATCCACGAGCAGTCCGTATTGGTGGAGCCGATCCGAGACGACGACCACAGTGAGGTCGTCCTCGCGGCGCGTCTCCGAGGCGGGCAGATCGAGCAGGCGGTGAACGGGCACCAGCCCGATCGGTTTGCCGTCCGCGTCGAAGTGGGCTTTGCCTTCGAGCGTCCGCACGGCATCGGGGCGAAGCTTCAGCAGGCGGTCGGTGCGGTTGAGCGGCAGGGCATAGGGATCGCCGGCGATGCGGACCAGCACCGCCCTCAGCACGGACAGCGTGATCGGCAGTTGCAGCTCGAACGTCGTTCCTTTCCCGAGGACGGTATGAATGCGGATGACGCCGCCGACGGCTTGGGCCATGGCCTGCACCGCGTCCAGGCCGACCCCGCGGCCGGAGACGTCGGTGATCTGCTCGGCAGTGGAAAAGCCGGGAAGGAAGAGGAAGTCCAACAGTTCCGGGTCGCTGAGGCGGGCCGCCAGATCGCGCGAAGTCAGCCCCTTGGCGACGACCTTCTTGCGGAGCTTCGCAAGGTCGATGCCGCGGCCGTCCTCGGTGACGCGGATATTAAGCATACCGGCTTGGTGGCGGGCTTCCAGCTTCAGCGAACCCGTTTCCGGCTTGCCGGCGGCAAGCCGTTCCTCGGCGGACTCCAAGCCGTGATCGAGCGCGTTGCGGAGCATGTGGCCGAGGGGCGCTTCGAGCTTGTCGAGAATGTCGCGGTCGACGTCGGTCGCTTGGCCGAGGACTTCGAACTTGACCTTCTTGCCGAGCAGCCGGGCGACGTCCCGCACCATGCGTTGCACGCCGTGGGTGCCGTCCGCGAAGGGCCGCATCCGCCCGGCGATGATTTCGCGGTAAAGCCGGGTGTTGAGATCGTCCGATTGACGGGCGTGCGTCTCGAATTCCTCGATGCGGGCGACCAGTCCGCGGCGGCAGTCCGTGAGTTGCTTCAGCGTTTCCTCGCTGGTCCGCACCAGACGCTCGGCCCGCGCATTGGGCACGTTGAGTTCGCGGTGCATGTCTTCGAGCGCTTCGGCGATGTGGTCCTGCTGCTTCTTCAACCGCAACAACGACTGCGTGAACGGCTGCAGCCAGTGGGCTTCGACCAGCGACTCACCCGCCAAGCCGAGCAGGCGCGACAGGCTCTTGGCACTGATGCGCACCACCCGATCCTCATCGAGCGGCGCTGCGACTTCGACGACCGCTTCCGGTGCAGCTTCCTCCAGTGTTGAGGGCTGCATCAGGACGGGTGTAGGTGGTGCCTCGGCCAGGGTTTGCCCGGCGATGGCCGCTTCCAGATTCCGTACGGCTGCCGTCGTGCGGGCATCGTTGGCCTTGGCCCAAGCCTTCAGGTTCGAGCGGCCGAGTTCCGCCAACAGATCGACCGCGTGAAGCAAAGCATCGATGTGCTCGGCCGTGAGGAGGTGTTTGCCGTGTTGGGCCGCGACCAACAACTCCTCCATGACGTGGGCCAGATCGACGCCGGGATCGATGCCGACGATCCGGGCTGCGCCCTTGATGCTGTGGGCGGCACGCATCAGCGGCTCGATGCGCCTAGGGTCGGTGGGATCCTCTTCCAGCGTCACCAAGCCGTCCGCGAGCGTGGCACAAAGGTTCTTCACTTCTTCGCGGAACAGCTCCATCAGCGTCGTCGCACCCGCATCGAGCTGCTCCTCAGGTTCCGGTTCGAGCACCGGTTCCTCGATCGACGTCGATTCAAGCGGAACCGCCTCTCCCGGCAACTCCGTGAGGCGGTCCACAGCCGCGAGTGCTTCGATTTCGCTCAGTTTCGCATCCAGGCTCCGCGGATCGGTCGGCTTACCGCCGCGGCGTTCGGCGGCATAGGCGACTTGCAGCACCGCGGCGATCTCGGCGATGTCCGAACGGCCGATGATCAGCGCAGCGCCTCGGATCTGTTGGGCCGCCCGTTCGGACGACTCGGAGGCTCCGATGCGCACGATCGCGGCATTTGTCTGGACTTCGCTGCGGAACAGTTCGAGCATCGGTTCGGGAATCCCGTTCACGAGAAAGCCCTCGCCAACGTGCCGTAGAACTGCTCCGAATCGAGGTAGCCGATGGTGCGATCCCGCCAGTCGAACAGACCGAGCGTGAAGTTCCGCGATGCCACAGCCACGGTTGCAGGTAGTGGGGCCAAGCCGTCTCGGCGGAAGTGCACGATGTCCTCGACGGCATCGACCATGAGCACCCAACGCACGCCCTCGCACTCGGTCACGAGGAGCCGGCGTTCTTGGTCGCGGTCCTTGGGGAACTCGGCCGGCATCGAGCCGAGCAGTTCGCCCAAATGAATCGCCGGCTGCAGTTCGCCGCGGATGTTGACCAAGCCCGCCAAGATTTTATTCCTTTGATGCGGCACGCGCCGGATCGTCCGCAGCGTGGCGACCTCCACCGCATGCGAAACATCCAACGCGAACCATTCGATGCCGACGCGGAAGAGTACCACCGGCAGGGTGCCGCGCTCGGGTACGGCTTCGACGTGGGCAATCCGTTCGGTCCATTCCGCGGCATAGCCCTCCGGAGAGGGGCGTTCGAACAGCTTGCGGCCCGCATTCACATAGACGGGACAATTGCGGCAATGGGTGTGCACCGCCAATTCGGGGCAGGTGCGGTCGCCGCGGATGCCGATCGCGTTCCAACATTCATCGCCGTGGAGGCGCGAGGCATCGACCGTGACGGGCACAGGTGTCACTGGATCGGCCTCCGCTCGGCCTTGGCGGCGCGCCTACGGAAATTCTCGGCGGCCGCGGTGTCGCCGCGTCGTTCCGCGGACGTCCGCAGTTGGACCAAGGCGTCGTAACAGTTGGGGTCGAGATACAACGCCTGAGAGAAGGCCCGTTCCGATTCGACGTCGTTGCCCAGCATCGAGTAGGCGGTGCCGAGCAGCGTGTAGATCTTCGCGGACGGGCTGACGGCGGCGGCCATCTCCAGTTCCGCGACCATCGGCCGGGCCGACCCGGCGTTGATGTTGCGCTCGACGGACTCGATATCCATCAGCATCGGCGTCGGCTTGGCTTCGTCCGGATACGGCGTCAATTCGTGCGGAGGCAACGGCTTCACGGGTGTGATGAAAGGCGGAGTGGGCCTCGGCTTTACCACGATCGGCGGCGGACTGATGTCGCGGGTCTGCGTTCGACGCCGGAAAGCGAATGCCTGCGCCCGGCCGATCGCCTCCATCGGCAAACCGGCCAAGGCGTTGCCCTCGGCATGACCGAGAAAAAGACAACCCGTCGGTGCCAACACGAGTTCGAGACGCTTCAAGACTTTGACTCGAGCCGCTTCGGTCAGATAAATCAGCAGATTCCGGCAGAATACGGCGTCGAACGGCCCGGGGGGCATACGCTCGCTTTCATCGACCAGATTGAGTTCGAAGAACTGCACGCACTTTTTGATCTCATCAGACACGGCACGCTTGCCGTCGGTTAGGACTGAGACGGCGTTCAGAAGTGCCGTGAAGATCTTCGGTTCCGCCTCGCGAAACGACGATGGCGAGTAGATTCCGGCTCGGGCCTTAGTCACCGCATCGGCACTGATGTCGGTTCCGATGACCTCGATCGCATTCGCATCGAAACCGGCAGAGACCAAGGCGACGGCGGCCGAGTAAGCTTCTTCTCCGGTCGAACAGGGCGAACAGAGCACGCGATACGGCACGGCAATCGACGGGTTTTGTTTCCGCTGTTTCGCCGCCTCGACGAGCATGGCGAACGATTCCGGATACCGGAAAAACCAGGACTCAGGGACGACGATCGCTTCGATCAGGGCTTTCAGTTCCTGCGGGTCCGTCCTCAGTCGCTTCAGGTAGTCGTCCGACGTTGCCGAGGCGGTTTCGCTCATGCGTCGCCGTAGGATCGATTCGACGATGCGATCGCCGATGGACGCCGGCGCGAGGCCCAATCGCTGGGTCAGGAGTGCAGTCACGGCGGGAAGCAGTTCAGTCATCCGGCTTCCCCGATAAAGACGCAGCGAACCAAGGCGTTGACGTCGATCAGGTGGACGATTCCTTCCTCATCCGCGTAGGCGGCGCGGACGTCGGACAACGCGGTTGCGGGTGCATAAGCCCGGCCTTCCAAAACGATCGGCCGCAGGTCGAACACGCGGTCGGCGGCCAAGCCGATGCGACGCGGTCGATCGTCACCCGCAGCGTGCGCCTGGACGACAATGATACGCCGACTTAGCCGCGATTCCCATTCGGAACCTTGCCCGGTCGGATCCACCAGCGGTACGACCTGCCCGCGGTGGCGCAGCAGACCCAGGACGACGACCCCCGGCGGACTCGCGCCCGCCGGATCGAGCTCGACGGCGGGAAGCACTTCCACCACGAATGAGACCGGCACGGTCAGCCGTTCCCGACCGACGACGAAGTAGAGGCCGAGCATGGCTTACCCCGCCGTCTTGAACAGGGCGACCTGCTGCTTGAGTTGATCCGCATTGTCCCGCAGATTTTCCGTGACCGAGTGAAACTCCTTCAGCGAAGCCGAGGTCTGCTGTACGCCGGCGACGAAGGAAATCATGGCGTCGTTGATTTGTTTGGCGCCGCTCGATTGTTGGGACATGCCGTCCGACACGGCGTGGAACCGCTCGTTCAGGCCGTGGACCTGTTCGATGATCTGCGTCATCTGCCCGTTGATTTCGGAGACGCGACCGACCCCCGCCCGCACGTCCTCGGTGAATTTGTCCATCTCCATCACACCGGCGCTGACCGCTGCCTGCATCTGCCTCACCATGTTCTCGATGTCGAGCGTCGCCACGGCGGTCTGGTCCGCCAGCCTGCGGATTTCCCGGGCCACGACGAGGAATCCGCGGCCGTACTCGCCCGCCTTCTCCGCTTCGATGGCGGCATTGATGCTCAGAAGATTCGTCTGGTCCGCGACCTTGGTGATGGTGGTGACGACCACGTTGATGTCGTTGGCCTTCTGGCGGACGACGTTGAGTTTCCCGGAAATGGAATTGGTGCTGTCCGCCAGCCGCTGCATCGTGCCCGCCATGCCGCTGAGTCCGGTACGGCCTGCGGCGGCGAGCTTGTTCGTGGCTTTGCCGCCTTCGGTCACGGCATTCATGGTCGACGACAGTTCGGAACTGGTGGCACTGATCTCCCTCACGGCTGCCGCGATTTGGCTCGTGCTGCTTCCCAGCGTGTGCATCGTCGATTCCTGCTCGCGCGCCGTCGCGGCGATTTCGGTACTTGTTGCGTAAAGTTGGATGCTCGATTCGCGGATGCCGACGACGAGCGTGTGGAAGCGTGCCAGCAGCTTGTTGGTCGCCAAGGACAAATCTCCCATTTCGTCGTTGCTCTCAACCGGGATCCGCGCGGTCAGGTCGCCCGTGCCCTCGGACATGCCCTGCATTTTGCTCGTGAGTCGTTGGACCGATTTCAGAAGACCGCCCGTGATCCACCAGGCCGCGGCGATCGTCGCGAACAGGATCAGTCCGCTGACGATCAGCACCGCGGTCCGCCACCAGGTGATCGTCGACTTGGCTTCCGTTTCAATCAGGGCTTGGTTGGTAGTGGCTGCCTGGGCGGTTTTTAAGCAGGCGACGAGTTGGCGTTCGTAGGCTTCGCGAAGTGGCCCACGGATCGCGGCAATCAGTTTCTCCCGCCCACCGGGCTGAAGCAATGACGCTCCCGCAGGAATGACTTCGCGCCGCAGGATTCGGAAAAAGTCTTCGGCTGCCGCGTGCGTGTCGTCCCGAAGGCTGTCGCGGACCGGGCCGGACGGCAGTCGATTCATCCACGCTTCGTAGCCCGTGCGGTACTCGCGCTCGGCTCCTTCGAGTCGACTCGTCATGTCCGCGATCTTCGCGGGGTTGTCTTCAACGGAGAGGGTGATGGAGAGAATGTACGGGCTGCGGACGAAGAGCGTCGGCGGGATCAACTCGCTGACGAGATCCTTCTCCTTGGCAATCTGTTCGTACAGCGGACCGTCGATCTTGACGGTGTCCAACGCCGAGCGGTGCATGGACTCGCGCCCGAATGAGCCGGCGACCACGATGGCGATGAGGGCAAACACCTTGGCCCGAAAGCCCGTCCAACGGATGCCGCCCATGATGACACCTGCTGAAACGCGACGATCTGAGAATAAACTTCATCTTACGGTCGCCGACTCGAATCCGGAAAGTCCCAGTCGGCCGGTTGTCGGCCTCGATTCGGCACACCAAGCCGATTAATCCGATTGAGAGCGATCCGCCGGGAGATCGTCGGCCTTTCCGAGATGGTTCTTGGTGCCGGCCGTGACAGTGAGTTAGAGTCTAGACGAAGGTGCGACTCAGTAACCGCGCCCACGACTGTGTCGGGGATCGTCCATGCGTTCTTTGCTCGCGACGGTTTTGATGCTGGTGGGAGCAGGCCTTCGGGCGCAGGCTCCGAACGTTGCGGAATGCACCAGTCGCTTGGGCGATCCGGATTACGCCGTGCGGGAAGCGGCCCAGGAGCGACTGCTTGTCGGCGACGCAGCCGTCGTGCCGCTTTTGGAACTGGCACTGCGCAACGAAACCAATCCGGAAATCCGCGAACGTGCTGCCTCGATCCTGACGGAATTGAAACGCCGTGCCGCACGAGATCAATGGCTGAAACCGGAAATGGTCACCTTCCGCTTCGAGGCGAAGCCGCTGAAGGAGGCGGTCGCTGAGATTCGCAAAATCGCCCGCATCAACGTGGAACTCGACGCTTCGGTCCGCAATCCAAACCGCCTCGTGACGGTGGTCGCCGGCCCTTTGCCCGTCTGGGAGGCGGTGGATCGGTTTCGTGTGGCGGCCGGGCTGGAGGAACTGTTTGCCGTCGACCCACCATCGACGTCCCAGATCGGCACCAACGGCTTGGGCAACGGCCGCAACTTCATGTCCTATCCGCAATCGGCGGCCATGCGGTTCGGGCCGACGCCGATACTCTGGAAAGACGCGGACAAGACCGGCGTCACCACCTCATCGGATCGTACCGGTGCTGTCCGCGTCACAACGCTGCCGCAACACTTCGCTCTGAATCGCCGCATCCGCGGCGCAGGAATTTCGCTGATTCACCTCGATGTGGTGACGCCGCAGAACGTGACCTGGTCCGACACCGGGAGTTTGCGCATCACCCGCGCCGAGGATGAAAGCGGCCGCCCGGTGACATCCGTCGAGCTTCCCGCATCGCCACAGCCTGTCAACGCTTTTGAAAATGTCATGTTCTTCAATAACGGCATGTTCATGAAGGGTGGGGGAAACACCAGTCACTACGGCGGCTTCGGTCCTAAACCGTCCAATCCCCGGTACGCGGCCGTTCCGATCCGGACCGACGACCGAACGACGACCGTGCTGCGCGTGCTCGAAGGCAGCCTGCAGGGCGAGTTGACGATTCCGAACGAAACGATCCTCAACATCGGCGACCTGCCGGCCTCCGCGGGCAAACTCTACGAACTGAATGCGGACACTACCTTTTCCGTCGTCGATGTCAAAACGACGATGGACGGCAACCGAACCGTGAAATTGAAGATCACGGCGCCCAACCCGTGGAACCTCGCCCGACGCGGCATCGTTGCCCGTCGCGGCCTGCCGATTTCCCTGTGGGACGATGGCGGCTTCGGCTCCTCGACCCTGAAGCCGTATCAGTTCACGGACGAACAGGGTCGGAAAGTGTCCGGCGGTTTCGTCTACTCCAGCAGCAGTTCGGACAACGGGGTGCAGCAGACCAGCGAACTCGACATACGCTTCAACAAAACCATGACCGCCGGCCTGCCGCAGAAGCTCACAATCCTCGGTGAACGAACCATCCCGCTCGAAGTCCCCTTTCGCCTCACCAACGTGGCGATGCCCTGAGGCAACCACTCGGGTTTGTGGCCGCTGTCTTTGAGCAATCTCTTCGATCCGAACGTCGATGCAGCCGGCTCGTTCTTTGTGAAGTTGCGGACCTATTTTTCAGCCGGATTGCGCGATAAAAGTTTGGTGAAGCCGAGCGACTGCACGACCGCTGTCGATTTGCCGTCGTGCTCCTGAACGACGCTGTAGTACTCGCAGTTGCCGAGCATCTCGAAGAGTGCTGCGACCTTGTCCTGCGGCAATACACTCGCCGCCTTGGTCAGGGCATCGGCCTCGGCACCCGACCCGGCGACGACCGTGACACTCCGTCGCCCGGTCAGGCCGAGGCCGGTCTTGGGATTCAAAACATGCGAGTAGCGTATGCCCGCGATGACCGCGACCTGCTCCAAGTCGCCGGAGGTGGAAACCGAGCGATTTTTCAGCATCAACGACCGAGTTGGTTCACCCTTGCGCAACGGTGCGATCTCCACCAGCCAACCTTGCTTGCCGTGTGGTGTGCCTCGACAGGTGATGTCCCCGGCGGCGGCCATCAGGACCGTGTCGATGCCGTACTTTTCCTTCAGCACCGTTAAGGCTTCATCGACGGCGAAGCCCTTGCCGATGCCGCCGAAATCGAGCCGCATGCCTGCCTTATTGAAGGTCAATGTCTTCGCGGTTTCGTCGAGCCTGAGCTTGTCGCAACCGACCAAGGCCAATGCCGCGTCGAGGTCCGCCTTGGGCGTGTGCTCCTGCGTTTTGCGGCTGATCCGCCAGAGCTTGGTGAGCGGGCCGACTGTGATGTCGAAGGAGCCGTCGGTTTGCTTCGAGAGTTCGAGCGAACGCCGAAGAACCTTGGCCAAATCGTCTGAGATCGGCAGTTGTTTGCCGGGCTCGGCGTCGTTGCGTTTGCACAGCGTCATCACTTCGCTGTCCGCGCGATAGTCGGTCATCACCTGTTCCAACGAGGCCACGCGGGCAAAAGCCTCCTTGGCCGCCGCCGCGGCTTTCACCGGGTCGTCGTGGACCATCACGATGCGGAACGATGTGCCCATGTGCTTCGATTCGAATTCGTGCCGCATCGGCTGCGCGGACGAAGCCGTTAAGGCAATGACTTCGAGCACCAGCGCTGCTAGAATGCGCTTCATCACGCCGCACCCCAATTTTGTGTGCAAAGTTCGCCCGAGACTGATTGACAAGCCGACGAACTTCGGAGAAGGTTAGTTTATGCCGACTCGTACCCTGCTGTCTGCTTGCATGCTGCTCTTCGCTTTCGCGTTCTTATGCGCCGCCCAGGCACCGGACGAACAGTTCGTGCCCAAGTTCGCTGAGCCGCCGCTGAAAGCCGATCTGCCCGCTAAGAACTTTACGCAGGAGATTCCCAAGTCGGACGGCGTAAAGTTCGACATGGTCTACATCCCCGGCGGTCGGTTCGCGATGGGCAGCCCGGACTCGGAAGCCGGCCGCAAGCCGGATGAAGGCCCGCAGCGCGAGGTGGAAGTGCGACCCTACTGGATCGCCAAGACCGAGATGACCTGGGCCCACTTCGCCGCCTTCCAACGCGACGTGAACCTGTTCATGTACGACATCGAAGACGAAAAGCTGAAGACCCCGGACGCCGTGACTCGGCCGACGAATACCTACGTGGACGAACTTTACGAACACGGTCGCGACGGCCACCCGGCCCTGTGCATGAGCCGCCACTCTGCGATGATGTATTGCCGCTGGCTGCAGTGGAAGACCGGCAAGCGTTTCCGCCTGCCCACCGAGGCCGAGTGGGAATTCGCGTGCCGCGCCGGCACGACCGGGCCGTACTCGTTCGACGACAAAACCGGCAAGCTCGACGATTATGCCTGGTACTCGGAGAACTCGAAGACGAACAAGGACACCGACGGCAGCGGAGCTAAGGGTGCGGCCGACGAACCGACGACGCACCAGGTCGGTAAGAAGAAACCGAATGCGTTCGGACTTTACGACATGCACGGCAACGTCTGGGAATGGTGCCTGGACCAATACGGCGAGAAGAGCTACGAAAAGTTCCCGGCAGACAAGCTCACCCTCGGCGGCTTCACCAAACCGCAGGCGGACGTCAAGTGGGGCCACACCGTCCGCGGCGGGTCCTATGCCGACGCTCCGGATCGGCTGCGGAGCGCGGCCCGCCGCGTGTCGGAACCGATCTGGATCAAGGACGACCCGCAGGGCCTGTCGAGCATCTGGTGGCTGACGAACATGGATGTGATCGGCTTCCGCATCGCATTGCCGGTCGAAGAATACCCCGAGTTGGCGGACGTGAAACCCTCGCTCTGGAAGAAGCCTGAGTCGAGCGAGAAGGGCGTCCGCAAGCGCGTCAAGAACGGCTGAGTTTCGATTTCCCAACTTCCTTTTTTGGAGTCCTCTCCCATGACGGATCGCAGAAATTTCCTGAAGACCGGAGCCGCCGCGGCGGCTGCCGGCACCACGCTGGGGCTGCTCCCCACGTCCGTTCACGCCGCCGGCGGTGATACGATTAAAGTCGGTCTCATCGGCTGCGGCGGTCGCGGCACCGGGGCCATGAAGGACTCACTCGAAGCCGATAAGTCGATCGTCGTCCACGCGCTGGGTGACTTCTTCCGCGACCGCGCCATGGGGTTCAAGAACAATCTCCACAAAGACTACGGCGAACGCGTCCAGGTCGGCGACCGCGTCTTCTCCGGCCTCGACGCCTACAAGGAAGTTCTCGCCTCCGGCCCGGACTTGGTCATCCTCGCCACGCCGCCCGGCTTCCGCCCGCTGCACCTCGAAGCCGCCGTCAAAGCCGGCAAGCACATCTTCTGCGAAAAGCCCGTTGCCGTGGACGGCCCCGGCATTCGCAAGTGCATGCAAATGGTCGAGGAATCCAAGAAGAGGAACCTCGCCATCGTCGCGGGCACGCAGCGCCGCCACCAGGCCGGCTACATCGAAACCATCAAGCAGATTCAGGACGGCGCCATCGGCGACATCGTCTCCGCCCGCTGCTCCTGGAACGGCGACGGCATCTGGTTCAAGAACCGCGCCAAGGACACTTCGGACGTCGCCTACCACCTCAACAACTGGTACCACTTCTTGTGGATCTGCGGTGACCATATCGTCGAACAGCATGTCCACAACCTGGACGTCATGAACTGGGTGCTCAAGGGTCACCCGACGCAAGCCGTGGGCTTCGGCGGCCGCGGTTACCGCAAGACCGGTCCGGTCGAAGAAGTCGGCCACATCTGGGACCACTTCGCGATCGAGTACACCTACCCGAACGGCGTTCCGGTCCAGAGCTATTGCACCCACATTCCCGGCATCAGCTCGGACATCTCCGAGACGGTTTACGGCAGCAAGGGCAGCAGCAAGGTCGGCTCCTACCGCATCAACAACAAAAAGGTCTTCAACGGCAAGGAAACTAATCCCTACGTTCAGGAACACATCGACCTGGTGCAGAGCATCAAGGCCGGCAAGCCGCTGAACGAACTGCAACAGGTCACGGAAAGCACTTTGACCGCGATCATGGGCCGCATGGCCGCCTACTCCGGCAAGGTCGTGACGTGGGATGACGCGTTGAACTCGCAGGTCGTCACCATGCCGCCGGACCTGAGCGACCTTTCCAAGATCGCCGTCGGCCCGGTACCGGTCCCCGGCAAGTACAAGTTCTAAGCGGGACAATCACAGTCAACGAAGAAGCTCGGCCGTCACGCGACGGCCGGGCTTTTTTTGGAGGTACCCGTTCAGTACAGTTCGATGATGTGATCGCCGCCGTGTGCCGGATTCCCCGTCAGTTGATGCCTGGTCATGTCCACGACGAAGTCCATCGCCTCCAGCGGAATCTGACCAATCAGAACCGGGCAGCCATCGGGCAACTCCGTCACGTCCACAGGGAAATCCCTCCCTTGAACGGTCAGACGGACCGCACCAAAGAGTCGCACTTGAATCTCCCCCGCGCTCGTTCGAGCCTGCCGAGTCCGCAGATGTTTCAACCCGAGTCCCGCCAACAGCGAGGCCGGCATCGACTGGCCCGTTGCACCGGTATCGACCAAGGCATCCGGCACGATCACCGTCCGCACGGCATCCGCTGGGAGCGTACCCTGATCGACCCCGTGCAGGTCGCCGATGTTCTCGATCCGAGCGGCAACCAACACTTTGCCATACTGCACGTCCTCGTTACTTATCTTTGGCTTCGTCATCCAGTTCCAGAATCTTCGTCATGCGGTCCGAAACGTCGCCGAGCCATTTGGCGTCGCCGCCCTTGACCTCGGCCGTGGCCCAGGTCGTGTAACCGACTTCACCGCAGGCCCGCAGCACATCGCCCCATTCCTCGCTGCCCTCGCCGATGCCGACGTCGAAGCCCTTGCCGTCGTTCTTCGCTTCCTTGGCTTTTTTGATGCTGTAGCCCTTGAAGTCGAGCTTGAGCATCCGCTTGTCGAGCGTGCGGATCCACGCGGCGGACGGGATGCCGTACTTCAGCATGTTGCTGACGTCGAAGTAGGCTCCGACCCACGGCGACTTGAACTGATCGACGAACTCGCACATTTGAGTCGGGTTGGTGATGAAGTTGTTCCAGACGGTTTCGATCGCGATCTTCACGCCCGCCTTCTCCGCGTCCGGCAGGGCTTTCCTGATCTCGGCCGTGGCGCGTTCCCAGCACTGATCGTAGGTGACTTCCTTGTTGACCACGCCCGGCACCAGCAGCACCGTATCGGCCCCGACGAATGCGGCGTCCTTCAAGGCGCCGCGAAGTGCTGCGAGGGCTTCCTTGCGGACGTCTTCCTTGGGGGACGAGAGCGGCTTGCCCCAGTGGACCGAGTCGATGACGCCATGGATCTTGACGCCGGTCGCCTTCGCGGCGGCCTTGAGGTCGTCCAGATTGTCGTTGCCGGGGCGGTCGATCTCGACGCCTTGAAAGCCGAGCTTGGCAACGAGGCCGAGCTTCTCCCTCGGTGTGCTGCCGACGCCGATCATCGAGTACTTCAGGGCTTTCTTGAGCTTCGGCTTCTTCATGCCGGGAACGTCTTTGTCTTGGGCGGCCAAGATGCTGGGGACGAGCGTTGCGGCGGTCAGGCTCCCGGCAACGGTCAGAAACTCGCGACGTGCAATCATGGTGGACTCGCATCTCAGTGGGTGAACGGCGAAGAAAAAACCAGGGGTTTCGCCCCTGGCTGTGGTCGGTGACTGCGGTGAAAATCCTGCAGTTTCAAATGGGTTTGCACGATAAAGCTCGAGGTGAAACCCCGGGCGGAGACCGGACTCAGACTTTGTACTTGCCCGGCTTCGCGAAGGCGGGCACGGGGTTCTCGCCCATGGCGTACTCCTTCGGGGCGAGACTCAGCGACGACGTGATGTACTTGTCCCACTGGAGTTTCTGCCCCGTGTAGGCGGCATCGCGTCCCATCAGGCCCATGAGCGTGCTGTTCACCGAGGACTCGGCGTCGTTGATCGTCTTGCCCGAGCGAATCGCGGCGAACAGTTCGTTGTGCTCGACCTGATACATGAAACCGAAGTCGTGCTTGCCTTCGGGCCTCCAGGTCGTGTCGCCCGTCTTGATCGTGTGCCGCTGGACTTGGGCCGTGCCCTTGGTGCCCATGACGTGGTCGTTCGTTTCGCCGTGGCAGCCCTGCGTCTGACGGCACTGAAGGAAGACCTTTTGGCCGCCTTCGTATTCGTAGACGATCGAGAAGTTGTCCCAGATGTTGCCGAACTTCGCATCGGTCCGCGCCGCACGACCACCGGTGCCGACGGCCGAGATCGGGTTCAGGCCGTTCATGACCCAAGCCGCCTTGTCGACCGAGTGGATGGCCTGTTCGACGAGGAAGTCACCCGAAAGCCACGTGTAGTAGTACCACATGCGGAGTTGGGTTTCCATTTCCTTCGGATCGTTGGTTTTCGACGCCCGCGACCACAGTTCGCCCGTCAGGTAGTTGCTGTGCACGGCCAACACATCGCCGACGGCGCCCCCGTGAATCCGCTTCATCGTCTCGCGCTTGAAAGCGTCGTAACGGTAACAGAAGCCGCTGACGACGTTCAGTCCCTTGGTTTTGGCCAACTTCGCCGATTCCAGCACCGAGCGGGCGCCGGGGACGTCGACGGCGTGCGGCTTCTCCATGAAGACGTGCTTGCCCTTTTCGACGGCGTAGGCGAAGTGAACCGGGCGGAAACCGGGCGGTGTCGCCATTACAACCACGTCGGCCATGTCGATGGCTTTCTTGTAGGCGTCGAAGCCGCTGAAGACGCATTCCGGAGCCACGGCAACCTTGTCCGGGAAGCCGGCCCGCATCGATTCGAGACCCTTGATCGCCAAGTCTTCGAATACATCCGCAACGGCGACCAGCTTGACGTTGTTGTCCGCCCCGAGTGCGTTCATGGCCGCACCCGTGCCGCGGCCGCCGCAGCCGACCAGTGCGATTTTCAGCGTATCTCCGCCTGCGGCATGGACGGTCGGCACGAAGAGTGCAGTACCTGCTGCTGCGGCGGCTGAGGTTTGCAGGAAGCGGCGGCGGGATGGTGAGCGGGACATGAATGGCCTCTCGAAAGGGAGTCGTGGATAGCGAAAAGGTCCGACCGGCAGTCGTCTTATTTTGAGCAACAACAGCGCAAATGTCACTTCGGAAACCGTCATTCGGCCAAAATCGCGCCAAATTTCGAGTAGCCGATGTTGCCGATCGACAACGGATTCAGCCAAGGTGCGAATGGCAACCGCGCGAATTCCACCAGGCGTTACAGTTGTTCGATTCGGGCATAATGGTGCGCAATCCAACCGATCCCTGAAGGATTTTCGGCATATTTCTGCAGGAATTTCCCGAAACGTGATCTAGGCTCAGCAGTGTGAAATCTCGGTCGCCCGAGTGAATCCATCGGAGTTCGACACCATGACGGCTTTCATCCTTCCCGCCCTGATGGTCACTACCGCCTTCGCGATGATGCTGATCGCCGCCGCGATCGTTGCGACTCGCCAGGAAGTCCTGCAGCCGGCAACGGTCGACCCCTTCTACGGCACCGAACAAGGGACGACCTCGGCCGACACAGTGCCGATGAACAATGAGATGGTCCAAACCGCACTCAGTCCGAAATCCGACTGGCAGACCAGGAACTTCCGCAGCCTCAGCCAAGTCGAAGCCATGCTCGATACCCTCGAAGTCCATGGCGTCGCCAACCGCGAAGTCATCGTGCTGACCGATGACTGCTTCACGGTCCGCTGGAAGTAGTCGAAAAGTCTGATTCAACGAAGCGAGCCGTCGAGAAATCGACGGCTCGCTTCGTTTGCATATTGTGGGACCCAGTCAAATTGGCGGGCCTCACAGTTTGGGTTATCTCTGCCGGTCGCTCCTGAAGATTCGGGAAAATAGATTCCGGTTTTTGCGCCGCTTGTGCCGATAGTTGGGAGTGTTCGGATTCGCCGGGGTGACCGCGGCCGACCGTGACGCACAAACAACCCTCAGCACGGGGATCGACGATGAAGAAGTTCGTTCTGGGGGCTTGCGCGGCCCTGCCTCTCTGGAGTTTCGCGGCCCAAGCCCAGACTCCGGCGCCGATCGTACCAGTGGGCGGCGAAATGCCCGCCGGCGGGTCGATGATGATGCCGGGCGAAGGCGTCAGCCAAACCGGTGCGACCGACTATCTGACGACGCCGCGGGCCGATTGGGGCAACGCGGTCGGCATCGGTGGTGGCATGGCCCCGAGTTCGCGCTTCTACACGGAAGCCAGCTATCTGCTCATGTACGTGAGCGATGCCACCATCAATCAGCCGATCCTGACGACCGGCTTGGCCGGCGGCACCGGAACGCGGACCCTCGCGGGCAGTCGGGATACCGACTACGACGTGATGTCCGGCTTCAAGATCGCCGTAGGGGGACTCGTCGGCGGCAACAGCATTGGTGTCGACGTCAATGCCATGTTCCTCGGCCGCGTCAGCGATACCCAAACCTTCGGCCCGCAGTCGGGCACGCTCTACGCCCGCCCGTTCTTCGATACGACCCTTCGCAGCGAAAACGCGAAAGTGCTCGCATCGCCGGGAGCCTTCACCGGTTCGCTGGTCGTCGACAACGCCGTCTCGGCTTGGGGTGCGGAGTTCAACCCGTTCTACCGCGTCGTGCAGGGTAACTCGGTCAGCCTGGACGTCATCACCGGCTTCCGCTTCTTCTCCGTGAACGAAGGACTGAACGTCTACGATTCGACCCGCGTTCTGCCGGGTGGTACGACCGCCTTCAACGGCATCGGCCTGGGGGCGAACAGCATCGTCCTGACGCACGACAAGTTCTCCGTCCGCAACAACTTCTACGGCGGCAACATCGGCGGCCGGATCAGCTTCTCCCGCGGCTCCGTGTTCCTGGATGCCTCCGCCAAGGTCGCCATCGGCGGCGTCCATCAGATTCTCAACGTCGACGGCACCACGACCCTGGCTGCCGGCGGCGGCCTGGTCGGCCCGACCACGACAGCCGGCGGCTTTCTCGCCAACCCCTCCTTCACCGGCACCCGCAGCGAGAACCGCTTTGCCGTGCTGCCCGAAGGGAACATCACCCTGGGCTACCAAATGTCGTCCTGGCTCAACATCTTCGCCGGCTACCAAGGCCTGTATCTCTCGAACGTCGCCCGGCCGCAGGAACAACTCAACCGCAACTTCGCCGCGACCAATCTCGCCACCACGCCGACCTACTCGGCCCGTGGCCTGTCGTCCCGCAATCTGGACATCCAAGAATCGGACATCTTCATGCACGGCTTCACCTTCGGCTTCACCATCACGTACTGATGCTGCCTTCGGAAACTGACCGGCTGCACCACCCGGCCGCGAGATCGAGCCGCCCGCTTCGGGCGAGTTCGATCTCGCGGCCGGGACCGTTTCCACATAGAAAAGCCGACGACCACTGACCTCTCCTCTTTCAGCGCGAGACGATCATGACCTCGTTCAGCGGCGACACCGTCGGCGTCGGCTTCCTTGGTGCCGGCGACATTGCGATCCTGCACGCCAAGGCCGTCGCCAAAGTGCCCGGTGCGAAACTCGTGGGGTTGTGGAACCGCTCGCAGGATCGCGCCGAGCAACGCGCCGCCGATTTCGGTTGCCGGAACCATGCAACGCCGGAAGAACTGGTGAGTGACCCGAACATCCACGCTGTTTTCGTATTGACCAATCTGGAAACGCATCTCGAATATACGAAGCTGGCCCTCGAACACGGCAAGCATGTACTCGTCGAAAAACCCGTTGGCCAATCGATCGCCGAAATCCAAGAGATGAACGACTTGGCGACCGCGAAGAACTTGACCTGCATGCCGGGCCACAACTACATCTACGAAAGCGGCATGTCCCGCACGCGCGACCTGGTCGACGCCGGCGACCTCGGCACCATCGTCTCCGCCTATGTGATGTACAACATCCACCATCCGGAAGAAGTCGCCAAGCGTTACCCCGGTGTCGTGCGACAAATCCTGACGCACCATTCCTACATCCTTCTCTACCTCGTCGGCGCTCCGATCGAACTCTGTGCGATGAAGAGTGTCATGCACTACAAGGAGTACGCGGAAGAAGACATCGCCATGGTGCAGATGCGGTTGAAGAACGGCGCCTTGGCCCACTTCTGTGCCAGTTTCGCCGCGGATGATCATGCCGCGGACCCGTGGACGGTCATGGTCAAGGTCATCGGTACTGCGGGCAGCACGCGCTACAGCTACCGGGATCACGTCGAGATCAAGCCGGGGCTGGTCCACTCTCAGACCTACACGGCTTATCAAGGCTCGGTGATGAATGAAGTCAAACACTTCCTCGTCGATTGCGTCCGCTTGGGTGCCAAGCCGTTGAGCACGATGGAAGACGCGATCACCGCCCAGCGGATGATCGAAGCGGCCGAGGAATCGATCCGCAACAAATCGATCGTGACCCTTCGATGAAAACCAATCCCCTCGGCCGTACCGGCCTGAGTGTCTCCAAACTCACCCTCGGCGGTGCCGCGATCGGCCGGCAATACGGCCCGGTGGCACCCGCCGAAGTGCAGGCCTTGGTGGAATGCGCCCTCAATGCCGGCGTCAACCTGATCGACACCAGTGCCTACTACGGCGAAGGCGAATCGGAACAACTCCTCGGTGATGTGCTCGCCCGCAACGGCCTGCGCGACCGCACGGCCATCTGCACCAAAGCCGGCCGCATCGCCAAGGAACGGTTCGACTTTTCAGCCAAGGGGATGCGGGCTTCGCTCGAAGACTCCCTGCGTCGGCTGAAAACAGACCACGTCGAAATCCTGCTCGCCCACGACGTCGAGTATGCGGAGGACTTGGAGCACGTCTTCACCGAAACCGCCGATGTGCTCCATCAGTTGAAGTCCGAAGGAAAAGTCAAATTCATCGGCATGTCCGGCTTGCCGATCCCCGTATTGAATCGCGCGATGGTACGATGCGATCTCGATGTGGTGATTTCGTATTGCCGCTACACACTCTTCGACGACGCTTTGCTGACGGATCTGCTTCCCACCGCGGAAGCCCAGGGCGTCGGCGTCATGAATGCCTCGCCGCTTTCGATGGGCCTGCTGTCCCCCGGCGGGCCGCCGCCGTGGCACCCGGCGCCGCCGGAAGTTCACGCCGCCTGCCGCGCCGCCAACGACCTCTGCCTGGCACGCGGTGAGAACCTCGCCGAGTTGGCCATGCAATTCTGCTTCGCCCAGGACCGCATCCCGACCACGATCACCGGTACTGCGAAAGTACTGGAATTTGAGGCGAATCTGGCTGCGATGGCCAAGCCGATCGGGCTTGATCTGCTGCGGGACGTACAGGCCGTGCTGACACCCATCCGCAACCGCTCTTGGCCCAGCGGCCGCCACGGCCGCGGAGACTGACGATGCGGCAAGTGATCGTCGACTGGTTCGCCCATCTGCTGATCGCCTCGGTTCGATGCGCGGTTGTCCTGTCCCTACCGTGGACGGCACGCACAGCCGCCGCCCGGTGGATCGGCTGGTTCAGCACTGCAGAAATGCTGTTGTACCTCGGTATGATATCGATAATTGTTCTGTATTTGACTATCGATCTTGCCGATCGAATTCCATTGCGCGAAGTTGAGTTCATTGTCGGTATTGTGTTCGTTATTCAAATCTTGGCCATCTGCTTTCTTCGATTCACACGCTTCATCTGGTATCGGCGGCGTGCCGTCGCGAATCATCGACCCGCCGCGATCGGATTTGCTTCGGTGGTCGTTCGTGAGGACTTTTTCTCGCAAACCACCCAGCCCGTCTCAGACGAATTCGAAATCCTCCGGACGGCGGTGTCGCTGCTCACGAGACTGCACCCATCGATGACTCGCGCCCACCGTGCCTCGATGCGGGCGGAGATGGCGTCCCGCATTGCAGCGTTGACCGCCGATGCGGCTCTGGTGGATTTTCCCTCAGCTCCGGAGATCAGCACCATCCGCAGACGTCGCGACCCCGATCATGGCCACTTCTTCGCCTACAGCCCCGAACGTGACCCCGGCGAATGCCTGCCACTCCTGCTGGCTCTGCACGGCCACGGCGGCAATCCACTCATCTGGCTCGCCTCTTGGAAACCGCTGGCGGATCGGCTCGGGCTGATCGTCGTCTCGCCCAGTTTTGGTTACGGCCAGTGGGAGCATCGCGACGCTGCGTCGTGCTTGTTGAAAACGGTCGCTGCGGCTCGCGAACTCTATTCGGTCAACGATCGGTTGTACATTGCGGGCATCTCGCAGGGCGCCTGCGGCGTCACCCGTGCGGCCGCGGTTCTAAAGCCGGACGGGCTGATCTACATGTCCCCGACGATGGAAGCGAAGCGGCTGGAACCCGCAACCATTCCACGCGTTCCGGTTCTTGTGTTTCAGGGTGGGGCCGATGTCAACGTCCGCCCTGCGTCTGTGGACGAGGCCGTTGCTTCATTGTCGAGCATCGGATTCGACGTGGAGTACCACAGAATCGACAAAGAAGATCACTTTCTCCGCTTTCGCTCACAGATCAATGTCGACGACACCATTTCGGCCTGGCTCGCAAAGCATGGAGCTTCGTAAAGGCGAACGGATGAGACCAACGATGAGCAGAAACGATGGTAAAAATTGTGACTGGAGCATGAATTTTGCGAATCAGGCGCGATTCCCAGGGATTTTGTCCGCCTTTTTTGGAATCAGTTTCGGAAACCTCTTGTAGTAAGTTCTGGCACTGAATACACATATGAATGTTGCAATGGAATGAGGAATCCATCTCGTCACTCCGACGAGGCCTCTCTCCGGGACCATCGAATCTGAAAAGTCGTCCGAAGACTGGTTCGATCAGCATTGGGAAAGCATTTGCCATGACGGATACCAAACAAGCCCAAGTCACCGCCACGCTTCTTCAAGCGATCGCCGAACCGAATCGCATCCGCATCATCGACTGCCTCCGCACCGGCTCCAAGAACGTGACGCAACTGGCCGACCTGCTCAAGGTCGAAATCGTCAACGTGTCGCACCACCTCGGCGTGCTCCGCCTCGCCGGATTGGTCGAACAGGAAAAGAAGGGTCGCTTCGTGGTCTACTCGCTCCACGGCAAGTACTTCTCGAACGACATATCGAACGCCACGGTCGTCGACATCGGCTGGTGCAAGATCGAGATCCCGCAAAACTAAGTCCGGCCCTCGTACAGAAACTTCGGGCAGACTTCCACGCGCAGCCGTGCGGGTACCAACTCCACGGTTGCGGTTTTCACTCGGTCTTCGGGCACGGCCGCCAATTCGCCGTCAATGTGGATGCAGAATGGCGTATCGCATTCAACTCGAATTCTGTTCGCCTGTCTCGTTGTGAGTTGCGGATGATCCTTCGGCAGGTTGCCGTTCAGCAGTGCCGGCAGATAGCGGATCAGTTCCCATCGCCGCAGTGCTCGCGGGTGAAACAAATCGAACCGGCCGTCATCGAGTTTCGCAGTCCACGTCACCGGAAAGCCCCCTTCGCGCTGCCCGCAATTCGCCGTCAGCGATAGCGTTGGGTGTTCGACTTCGGCTTCGTCGTTGAAGCGGAACTTCATGGTCGGAGTGCGGTAGTGCTTGCGGAACGCCTGCAGGAACGCCGTCACATAGAGCAGCGGCCCGCGCAGCAGGCCGATCTTGTGGGCTTCGACGGTGACCATGCCGTTGAAGCCGATCCCGAGACCGTTGATGAACCAATGGGACTCGTCCCCGAACGTCAGTCGGCCGACATCGACCTTCAGGATCGCCAACGCTTCGCTCTCGGGATTCTTCCACCAGCCGCCCAAGCCGATGCAGCGGGCGTAATCGTTGGAGGAACCGACCGGCCAAGTTGAAAAAACGACGTCGCGGTTACCCGATTCCAGAATCCCTTGGGCGACCTCGTGGGCGGTGCCGTCACCACCCGCGGCGATGATGCGATCGAAGCCTTCCTCGACGGCTCGGTAAGCGAGCTCAATCGCATGCTTCGGAGCCGATGTCGAGCGGTACGTATAATGCCGGGACAGCTTCGTCTTGGCGGCTTCGAGCAGCTTGCCGGCGCGTCCGCGACCGGCGGCGGGGTTATCGATCACGCAGGTCCGCATGTCGGGTCCATTCGAAAGAACATCGAGCATGAATGGTTTAGTGGTGATCGACAAGCCGGCCGGCGGCACCAGCCGCGACGCGGTGAACTGCCTGCAGCGCACTCTCGGCCGAGGAATGAAGCTGGGCCACACCGGCACGCTCGACCCACTGGCCACGGGCGTGCTCGTCGTCTGCGTCGGCCATGCGACCCGGCTGGCGGACTACGTGCAGGCGATGGGGAAGAGCTACTCGGCAACCATCCGCTTGGGCGCGACATCCACGACCGACGATGCCGACGGCGACGTGACGTTACGAGAAGAAATCGAACCGATCGACCGGAAAACCGTCGACGCGGCGTTGACGAACTTTCGCGGTGCAATCGAACAGCTGCCGCCGCAATATTCCGCCATTCTGGTCAACGGCGTGCGTGCTCACGAACTGGCTCGCGGCGGCGCGGACTTCGCGTTGAAGCCGCGGCCGGTCACGGTCCACCGTCTCGAAGTGATTGAGTACGCTTGGCCGAATCTGCATCTCGAAATCGACTGCAGCAAGGGGACCTACATCCGCAGCATCGCCCGCGATCTCGGTGCAACGCTCGGCTGCGGAGGATACATCACCGCGTTGCGGCGGACGTCGGTCGGGCCGTTTCTGGTCGAGCAGGGAATTTACCCCACCGCCGACCGGAGGCTGATCGCCTCGCGGATGTATCCGATGACGACGGCGCTCGGTGCGATGCCGCTCCGGACGATGACCGGCGAAGAACGCATCCGCATCAATCGCGGACAGAAAATCGCCGGTACGGAAACCGGCCGCGTCGGCCTGGTCGCCGCCGGCGGCGACCTGGCGGCGCTGGCGGAGGGGGACGGCGCCGAGTTGCAGCCGGTGTTGGTGTTCGCGGGTTAGCTTACGCCAAGTCCTTCAGATTTCCCTGAAGGGTATCGACCTGCCTGGTCAGCTCGGCGACCTTCTGACGCGTCTCGGTGACGACTTCGACCGGGGCGTTGGCGACGTAGCTCGCGTTGGCGAGTTTGCCGGCCATGCCGTCGATCTGTTTGCGAAGGTCGAGAATCTGCTTCTCGATCCGCTTGGTCTCGACGGCAGGGTCGATCAGACCCGCGAGTTGGACTCGGGCTTCGAAGTCCGCGTGAAGCACACCGGCGGACTGCTTCGATTTCTCGATGCCGGCGGCGATGGTGAACGCGGACAGGCCGCCGAGATCGACGATAAAGGCTCGGAGCGTTTCGAGACTGACCGCCGCGTCCCCGGTTGCCGCGAGGGCGACGTCGAGCTTGGCCTTGGGGTCGATCTGGTAGCGGTTGCGGATTTCCCGGATGCCGCGGATCAGTTCCTGCACGCGGGCAATATCGGTCTCCGTCTGGGCGTTCAGCCAGTCCGCGTTCGCCGTCGGCCATGGGGCGATGCAGACGCTTTCGGAACGGACTTCGGGCGTCGGCAGGCCCCGTGCGGGCACGGCTTCGTTCAGTGCATGCCAGAGCGATTCGGACGCAAACGGCATGATCGGGTGGATCAGGCGAAGTACGCCATCGAGGACGGTGAGCAGCACGGCCCGGCAGGTCGCGTCGCTGCGGCGGGACTTGGACATCTCGATGTACCAGTCGCAGAACTCGCTCCAGGTGAACTCGTGGATGAGCCGGGCCGCTTCCGCGAAGCGGTAAGCGTCGAGCGACTTGTTCATCTCCGTCACGGTCGTGGTGAAGCGGGACAGAATCCAACGGTCCTCGACCGGCGCCGTCGCGATGTCCACGGCCGTCGGTTCGTAGCCGTCGAGGTTCATGAGCAGAAAGCGGGTGGCGTTCCAGAGCTTATTGGCGAAGTTGCGGCCCAACTCGAAGCGGTCCGAAGTCTGCTTGGCGGTCGGCAACTCGGGGTCGTCCGTCGGCCACGGGCCGCCGGGGCGGAACGGCTTCTTACACGAAGGGCAGGCCAGCTTCTTCGTTCTCATGCTCAAGTGCTCGGCCTTCACCGGCACCAGCGTGCCGCATTGCGGGCAGACGTTGGACACCGGCAAGCGCGAGTCCTGCGTGTCCCCCGCGATCGAGGTCACGTAGAAGCGCAAAGCGTCCGTGCCGGACATCTGGATGACGTCCAGCGGATCGACGCCGTTGCCTTTCGACTTGCTCATCCCATCGCCGAAGCCGTCGAGCACCTTGGGCGTGATGTAGACGTGCTTGAAGGGAACTTCGCCGAGGTTGTACAACCCCATGAGCACCATCCGTGCTACCCAGAGCGTGATGATGTCCCGACTCGTCACGAGCGTGGATGTGGGATAGTAGCGCTTCAGGTCGGCCGTCTCGTCCGGCCAGCCCATCACCGAAAACGGCCAGAGGGCGGACGAAAACCAGGTGTCGAGTACGTCGTCGGATTGGGCGAAGCCGAGAGTTTCGAGTTCAGCACCGACCGCATCACTGGAGTGAAGGCAGATGTGTAGCCAGTTTCCTTCCGCCTGAGTCTGGAAATTCAGGCCATCGTCGCTCAGCAACACCTTGTATTCCACAGTGAGAAAGGCTTCCAACTCGCTCATGCTGTCGAACTTACGGCTCCACACGGGGATGCGGTGGCCCCACCAAAGTTGCCGGCTGATGCACCAGTCGCGTTTTTCGCCAAGCCAGTCCTGGTAGGTCTTCGCGTAGCGATCCGGGAAGAAGGTGACGCGGCCGTCGCTCACGGCGTCGGATGCGAGTTGTGCCAGGCACGGCTTGCCGTCGGTGCGGTCGCCCATGTTCACGAACCACTGATCGCTGAGGTACGGCTCGATCGGCGTTTTGCTGCGGTCGGAGTAGGGCAGGGGAATGTCGCGGTCCTGCTTGTCCACGAACAGGCCGAGTTCCTCCATCGCCGCGGTCACCGCCTCGCGGGCCTTCGCGCGATCCAGCCCAGCGTACTTATCGCCGCCGACCGTGTTGATCGTGCCGTCCGGATTGAGGATGTTGAGCAGGCCGTCGTCCGGCAGTCCGCGAAAGGTCTCGCGGTTCCTCGTCCAACAGGCGTAGTCGTTCGGGTCGTGCGCCGGCGTCACCTTCACGCAACCGGTGCCGAGGGTCGGGTCGGCCAGCAGTCCGTCCGCAATGATCGGAATCTCCCGGCCGGTGTGCGGCTGGAGCGCCTTCATTCCGTGGTAAAGCCGATACCGTTCATCTGTCGGATGCACGCATAATGCGGTATCGCCCAGCATCGTTTCCGGACGGGTGGTGCTGAACCGGATGAAGGTGTCCGCCATGCCCACAACCGGATACTTGAAGGTCCAGAAGCCACCCTTGACGGTCTCCGTATAGGTCTCGTCGTCCGCGACACTGGTCTGGAGTTGCGTGTCCCAGTTGACGAGCCGCTTACCGCGATAAATGTAGCCGTCCTTGAACATGCGAAAGAAGGTCTCGCGTACCGCGCGGGTACAGCCTTCATCCAGCGTAAAACGGTTGCGGGTCCAATCGCAGGACGACCCCAGCGCGCGGAGCTGACCGAGGATGCGGGCTTCGTACTTGTCCTTCCACTTCCAGATTTCGCCGATCAGTGCCTCGCGGCCGAACTCACGGCGCGTTTGACCCTTGGGGATCACCAACTTTTCCACGATCGCCTGCGTGGCAATGCCGGCGTGATCGGTGCCGGGCACCCAGAGGGCGTTCTTTCCCTGCATCCGCGCCCTTCTGACCAGCACGTCCTGCAGCGTGTTGTTGAGCGCGTGCCCCATGTGGAGCGCCCCGGTGACGTTCGGCGGCGGGATGACGATGGTGAAGGCCTCGCCCGGCATGGCGGGGTCGGCGGTGAAGTACCCCTTCGCGTTCCAGTGCGTCAGCCACTGCTCCTGGGCGATTGCCGCATCGAATTGCTTGGCCAGTTCCACGGTCATGATCCGATCTCCGTCGTCGCTTGGGCCATTCGGGCTTTGAGTTCGGTCAGTTCGCGGGCGAGTTCGTCGGCTCGTTGTTTTTCGGCTTCTGCCAGAAGCAGAGCTGCTTCGGCTCGTTGTTTTTCGGCTTCGGCTCGTTGTTTTTCGGCTTCGGCTCGTTGTTTTTCGGCTTCGAAAGACTTCATCGCTTCGCTCGCCCGCAGCGTCACGGCGTCCAGTTGTTCCTCGGTTCGTTCGAGCAACTCGGCCGTTTCGAGTGAGTTCGGGATGTCGTTGCCTTCCTCGTCCGCCGCGACGACTTCGCCGTCCTGCCAGCGCAGCCAAACGTGGAGATCCGAGAGCAGAATCCCGTGGCTCGCATCCGGCCTCATCGGGCGAAAGCCGCGTCGCGTGTGTCGGAACGCCAGAACCTTCGGCGATTCCTCCGGCCCCGCGAGATCGACGATCACGTAATACGGGATGCCCGCCGCCTCGTACTCCAGATACTTCGCTTCGAAATCGGTATGTCGCGTGGCTTCGGAGGTGACTTCGATGACGGCCAAAGGCTGTGCCCCTTCATCCCGCACGGGGAAGGTGCCGCGGTGAACGCCGTCCCAATCGGCAGGGAAATCGCGGAACACCGAGACGTCCGGGCCGTGCGGCTTGATACTCTTGACCTGCCAGTCCACCCGGTGCTCGGACAAGACGCGGACGTTGAGGCCGCGGCGGGCAATCGTCTCGATCGCGTAGCGGATGTATTCGACGATGCGAACGTGCTGATCCACGAGCATGAACCGGTCCCCCTCCTGCGGGTGCAGAAAATCTTCTTCGGTGAGCGGGACGGTCTCAACGGTTACGCGGCCGTCGGCATCGACCGTACGGACGTAACGGCACCCGATGCGGAAGGGATCATCGTCGAGCCGCGGGCTACGCGGGGACGGGGTCTGCAGTTCAACGGACATGGGACTTCTCCTCGTCTTTAAAGAGTTTGTACTCGATCGAATCGGCCAATGCGAGCCACGATGCTTCCACCACATTCTCCGACACGCCCACCGTGCCCCACAAGTCGAGGCCGTCGCGGGATTCGATGACGACGCGAACCCGCGCCGCCGTTCCCTCCTTGGAATTCACGACGCGGACTTTGTAGTCCACAAGTTGCAGTTCCACCAACCTCGGAAAGTGCGGCAACAAGGCCTTGCGGACCGCGGCATCCAAGGCGTTCACCGGGCCGTCCCCCTCGGCGACCGTGTGCTCGACGGCGCCTGCGATCTTCAATTTGATCGTCGCTTCCGTTACGATGCCCGACGCGCCTTGTTCCAGATTGACCCGGTAAGCGACTCGCTCGAACCACGGCTGATACAGCCCGGCCGCCTTCTTGACGAGCAAGTCGAAGGACGCCTCCGCGGCTTCGTATTCGTAGCCCTCGTATTCCCGGTTCTGCACCTCGGTGAGGATCTTCGCCATCAGTTCCTTGTCGTGCGACACGGCATACTTGGTCGTCTTGGCCAGGATGGTCGATTGCCCGGAGAGTTCGCTCACCAGCATGCGGCGTTCGTTGCCGACCAACTCCGGGCTGATGTGTTCGTAGGTCAGCGGATTCTTCGCCACCGCGTGCGTGTGCATGCCGCCCTTGTGGGCGAAGGCACTGCTGCCGACGAACGGCTGGCCGTTGCGGAAGTTCATGTTCGCCAACTCATAGACGTAGCGGGAAAGCTCGGTGAGCCGCGCGAGCTTCTCGACAGGCAATACCTCGTAGCGGTACTTCAACGCCAGATTGGCCACGGCGGAAATCAGATCGACGTTGCCGCAGCGCTCGCCGATGCCGTTGATGGTTCCCTGTACCTGACGCGCCCCGGCCCGGACGCCGGCAATCGTGTTGGCTACCGCAAGATCGCAGTCGTTGTGGCAGTGGATGCCGAGTTCCACCTGGAGTTGTTTCCGCATCGACGCCACGACTTCGCCGATGCGTTCGGGCATGGTGCCGCCATTGGTGTCGCAGAGGATGACGACCGTCGCCCCGGCCGCCTCGGCGGCGAGCAGCGTCTTGAACGCATACTCCGGATTCGCCTTGTGACCGTCGAAAAAGTGTTCCGCATCGTAGAAGACCTCGCGGCCCTGTTCACGGCAGTAACGGATCGAGTCGCCGATCATGGCGAGGTTTTCTTCGAGGGTCGTGTTCAGGATCTCCATGACCTGAAAATCCCAAGTCTTGCCGACGATGGTGACGACCGAAGTGTTCGAGTCGATGAGCGCCTTGAGACAGGTGTCCGTTTCCGGCGGGCTGTTTTTGCGCCGCGTCATGCCGAAAGCCACGACTTTGGCGTGCTTCATATGCAGCGACTGCACGGCCTGGAAATATTCGAAATCCTTCGGGTTTGAGAGCGGATAGCCGCCTTCGATGTAATCGATTCCGAGGTCGTCGAGTCGAGCGGTGAGCAGGAGCTTGTCCTGCAGTGAGAAATTGACACCTTCACCCTGACTGCCGTCGCGGAGCGTGGTGTCGTAGATGCTGATGCGGCTCATGATCCTCGGCTCCGAGAGAGTGAAACAAAACAAGCCCTGAAGCGTGGCTTCAGGGCTTGGGTCGTGTTGAGTCGCCGCTGAAGTTTGGTTCAAGTCGTACCTTCGACGACACGCACTCCCTGCGCTGAGTGAATGACGATGGCGGCAAACTCGATCTTCATGAGCGAAGTATAACCCACAGTTCGGGATTCGGCCACTTACCGGACGGCGAAGACTGTGTCGAGGTTCAGGCGCCAACCGAGCAATGCCGGCTCAGCGTCGGCATTTTGACCGCGACCGAAGACTACGGGAACTTCCGGCGTCTCGGCAGCGTACTTCGTCACCGTCCCGGCGACGGGAGATTGACATCCCAGACGACGAGCGTACCGGCCGCGAAGTTGTCGGCCCGCTTGGCGGCCATGTCCCGCTCGGCGGCACGGCCGTCGTCGCTCTCGCTGTGGACTTCAACCGCGAACGTCGGCGGACCGAGGATGAAACCTTGTACATTCTCGGGCAATTTTCCGACAAAACAGGAACAGTCCGGGCAAAGACTTTGCCGTCCGCTCGGGAGTTCCTCGTCGAAGCCGTAGCCCAAGGAATCACCGAAGGCTTCGCCGATGCCGAGCGTTTCGACAAAGTCATCCAGACTTCGTAGGATGTGTTTGCTGATCCGGGTATGCAGCGCTCCGGACGGCATGATGAGGACGATCCTTCCCGAGATCAGTTCCGCCTTGCCGTCGACTTTGGCGAGATCGTCCAGCGTGGCTCCGGCAAGCATTACGGTGGACATGGTTGGTCTCCTTTTCACGTCAAGCTACTTTACCGAAAAGAGTTTGTCGAGGCTCAGTCGCCAGGCGGGCAACGCCGGCTCCGCGTCGGCATCTTGACCGCGACCGAAGACGACGGGAACCTCGAGCGAGTCCGCAGTGTACTTCGCCACGGTCTTAGCGACGGGATCGACGTCCCAAACGACGATGGTGCCTGCAACAAGGTAATCTGCGCGCTTGGCGGCCATGTCCCGCTCGGCAGCACGGCCGTAGTCGCTCTCACTTCGGACTTCAACTGCGAATGCGGGGTAACCGTCGATGAACGTCATTGACTCGGCGTCGACATCGCCGAAGTAGATCGACGAATCCGGCGAGAACGACTGTCGGCCGGACGGCAGCGGCTCGTCGAAGGCGTAGCCCACGTTGTCCGCGATCACTTCGCCTTCGCCGGTCGCGTCGACCCAAGCGGCGAGGGCCATCGAGATGCGAAAGGCGATTTTGCCCGGCCAATATCCTGTCGGCATGATCGGCACGATTCTTCCCGAGATCAGTTCCGCCTTGCCGTCGACTTTCAGCAAGTCGTCGAGTCCAGCTGAAACGAGTATGGCGACGGTCATGATGTCCCTCCGGGGCTATGAGAACGATCCGATGCGACTTCGGCCAACTCGGTTCGCGGCGGGACGGCGACTTGAATGCCGTCCAACTCGCGGCGTCGGGTCGGGAAGTCCGAACGGAAGTGGACCCCGCGGGATTCCTCGCGATTCTCAGCGCCGTGGATCATAAGCCGGGCGGTGGTGAGCAGGTTCTGCAGTTCCCAGCCGGCCTGATGGTCGAACTCCTTCGCGAGGACATAGCGGCACCAGAAGCCGACGTCGTGGAGGGCTTCGTCGAGCCGGGACGCATCGCGGATAATGCCCATTTTACGGACCATGAGTGCCCGCAGCGAGTTGGTCACGTCGGTCACGTCGAAGTAGCCGTTGGGTTCCTGATGCGGCATCGCGAAGCGTTCGCGTGGGATCGTCTGCTTGTCCGGCATCGACTTGGCGACCTCCGAGGCCCCACGGCCGCAGGAGGCGCCGAAGACCAGGCCTTCGAGCAGGGAATTCGAAGCGAGGCGATTGGCGCCGTGCAGGCCGCTGGAAGTGACTTCGCCCGCGGCCCAGAGGCCGGGCAGGGTTGTGCGGCCCTGCAGATCGACCGAGACGCCGCCCATCATGTAGTGAGCGCCGGGGCGGACGGGAATCTTGTCCCGCGTGATGTCCAGCCCGAATTGTCTGCAGACCTTGCCGATGCCGGGAAAGCGCGTGCCGACCAATTCGGCCGGAAGGTGGGACAAGTCGAGGTAGACGTTCGGATGCTTGGTTGCCTCCATGGTGCGGAAGATCGACCGGCTCACGATGTCGCGCGGGGCAAGCTCCATCCGGGCATCGAAATCGGCCATGAAGCGTCGGTCGTGGACGTCCCTCAGGTACGCCCCTTCACCGCGGACGGCTTCGCTGATGAGCGAGCGGGCCGAGCCGGCGACATAGAGAACCGTGGGGTGGAACTGCATGAATTCCATGTCCCGCAGTTCGGCCCCGGCCCGGTAGGCCACGGCCATGCCGTCGCCGGTGGCGACCGGCGGGTTGGTGGTTTCGCGGTAGACCATGCCGCAACCGCCGGCGGCGAGGATGGTTTGCTTGGCCCAGACGTGGAAGGTGCCGAGGCCGGTCTTGCGGACGATTGCCCCGGTACAGGCATCGTCCTGCGTCATCAGGTCCAAGGTAAACGTGTCGTCCAGAATCGTGATGTTGGATGCGGCTTGGGCGGTGGCGATGATGGCCCGCATAACCTCCCGGCCGGTGCTGTCGCCCAAGGCGTGGACGATGCGGCGATGGCTGTGGCCGCCTTCGCGGGTCAGCGCGGGGCTGCCGTTTTCCAGGTCGAACTGCGTGCCCCAGTCGATGAGTTTTTCGATCTCAAAGGGCGCTTCGCGGACGACGGCTTCGACCACCTCGCGATTGCAAAGCCCGTCGCCGGCGGTGAGCGTGTCTTCAACGTGGTTCTCGAAGCGGTCGTCCGCGGACATGACGCCTGCAATGCCGCCCTGGGCGTAATGCGAGTTGCTCTCGGTGATGCGGTCCTTGGTGACGACGAGAACGTCGACATCCGGTGGGGCTTCGAGCGCGGCACGTAGGCCGGCAATCCCGGCACCGATCACGAGCAGATCGGTGTAGCGGTGCGAAGTGCGGCGGTGGTCGAAGGACGTCAGAAAACGTGGGAACATCGCGGCCTTACTTCTTGGGTTCGGGCTTCTTGAGTTTGGCGGCATCTTCGGCGAACTTCCGTTGGGCCTCGGTGTAGCCCGGCGGTGCGGTGCCCACGCCGCCGGCCGCCGGGCCCGTGCCGGCGTCCGGTCGCTTCTCGAGCGACTTGCCGGCGCCTTCACCGACATTGATGGTCGATGGTCCGCGGGGGCCTTCATTCGGCTTGGAGTCGAGTTTCTTCACTTCCTGCTGCTGCTGATCAACCATCGCCCGATAACCCTTGAGGAACTCTTCATACTGCTCCGGCGTATAACCGAGTTTCTTCTGAAGTTCCTTGTCGGCCTTGGCCTTCTCGAAGCGTTCAAGCTGAAGCTCGGCGGTCTTGAGGCGGTTGCGGGCATCGTCCTTGAGGCGGTCGCCGGGCGTGTCCGGTTTGTCGCTCGGCCCGCGCGGCGGATTCTTCGATTTCTTTGCCTCCTCGGCATTCTTCTTGGCCTGCTCTTCGAGTCGCTTCTTGGCGGCCTCGGCTTTCATCGGGTTGTCGGATTGTGCGTCCTTGAGATCCTGTTGAAGTTGCTCGCGGGCTTCCTTGCCGACGGCTTGG
>Ga0105048_10001573_pt1 | contig 36873 bp, 28 predicted proteins | sample MAT05_FD_78382 | JGI IMG/M metagenome (GOLD analysis project Ga0105048, IMG submission 78382) | Freshwater microbial communities from Lake Fryxell liftoff mats and glacier meltwater in Antarctica - MAT-05 | ecosystem: Environmental > Aquatic > Freshwater > Ice > Liftoff microbial mat | place... | reverse complement strand
CAGACCGCGGATAGGCTGCAGTGAAACTTTCGCCTTTCGTTTTTTGGGTTGTACCCTACGTTTCCCCGTTCCTGACCGGAGAGGTGGCAGAGTGGTCTATCGTACCTGACTCGAAATCAGGCGTGCCCGCAAGGGTACCGGGGGTTCGAATCCCTCCCTCTCCGCCAGTTTCCTCCTCTGAGGAGGAAAAACCCGCAGCTAGGTTGCCCAGTTGACGCGGCAACCTCAGCATCTCCAGCCGCTGTGTACCCTCAGTCGGTTACATCTGTTCATCGGGAAAACCGCCGACCGAGGGTCACGAGGATGCTGGTACTGTCCAGTTAATAAAGCGACCAGCGAACCGGATACCTCGCACTCGGTCTGGTGCGGCGCCTCATGAGACCCGGGTCACTGAGGAATGATCCATGCAATTATTTCGTAAGTACATTCCGACGGAATGGGAAATCGAATCCTTGGCTTGGACGCGGTCCGTCATCCACCGGTGGAGCTCGCAGCGCTCGATTTGCGCGCGGCAATGACAATGGATTTCCAGGTTCAAGAAACATCAAGACCCAACCCGGATCTTTCAGCCTTTTCATGCTGCTCGGCCCAGAACTCGAAAGATAAACGTTATGTCAAATGAACTGTCGGTCTTCTCATCCCGGCGCGCGATCTCGCGTCGTTCCGTGCTAAAAACCCTGGGCCTCGGCGCTGCCGCCGTTGGATCCATGGAACTGCTCAGCCGCCCGGCCTTTGCCGCCGGGAGTCCGGGCCAGGACGCAGCGGTCCTTAATTTCGCCCTCAACCTGGAATATTTGGAGGCGGAGTATTATATCCGTGGCTTCACTGGTCGCGGAATTGACGACCAGGGATCCAACAGTGTGGATGTAACTGGCTCGGGCACCCTCGGTGGTGTCACGATCAAGACGAATCCCCAGGTGACTTTCACGACCCAGGCCTTTTCGGATTACGCGGCGGAGATTGCAGCCGATGAACTGGCGCACGTGAAATACCTGCGCTCCGCGCTGCTCAACGCCGGCGTGCAGCCCGTTGCGCGTCCCGCCCTCGATCTGTACAACAGCTTCAATGCCGCCGCCGCGGCCGCCGGCTTGGGCGCGAGCTTCGATCCGTTTGCCAACGAGGTAAACTTCCTCATCGGAGCCTTTATCTTCGAGGACGTCGGGGTCAGCGCTTACAAAGGCGGGGCCAAGCTTATCACCAACAAGACTTATCTCGAAGCGGCTGCCGGCATCCTCGGCACCGAAGCTTATCATGCGAGCCTCATCCGCACGTTGCTCTATTCCCTGGGTTCCGTCACGCAGGACGCCGCGCAGAAGATCTCCGACTTGCGGGATGCGGTGGATGGTCCGACCGATGATGATCAGGGCGTTGTGCTCGACGGCCATGCCAACATTGTTCCGACCGACGCCAATGGCATCGTTTACGGCCGCACGACGCAGCAGGTGCTGAACATCGTTTACCTCAATGCCGCGGGCACTCCCGGTGGCTTCTTTCCTGCCGGGCTCAACGGCTCCATCCACTAAACCACTGTGCAATTCATCAATCCCATGAAAACATTCTTTCATCTCCGCCGAGCGGCCTTGGCCGTCACGCTCACTGGCATGCTTGGCGCGCTTCTGCCCGTGGCACAGGGACAGACTCTTTACGGTCTGTCGTTTTTTGACAACGAATTGGTCAGCGTCAATACCGAGACCGGGGCTGGCGCCCTCGTTGGCACGGGCTTGGGCGCGAATGTGCTCGGTTACGGTATCGCTTACCGGGGCGCCCAGTTATATACGTTCAACTCTTTGATCGATCGGATTCAAGGGATCGACACGACGACCGGCCTGATCGCCAGCACCATCGATATCGGGGTGGGAAATCTTACCGGCGAGGGTGATCTCGCCTTCCGTTCGGACGGCATTGGTTTCCTCTCCACTGTCTTCAAGGGCGGTTTGAGCACCCCAACCAATGATCTGTATACGTTTAACATAATGACGAACAGCTCAACCCTCATAGGCAACACAGGCGGGGTGTCGATCGATGGCTAGGCTTTCATCGGCAACACGCTCTACGCGGTCAGTCAGGACGCGACGCCTTCGCTCTATACCGTGAATCAAATGAACGGGAACGTGTCCCTCATTGGGTCGCTGGGCGTCGACATGAACAGTCCTTTCCTGGGTCTGTCGGCACGCAACGGTGGTGGCCTCTTCGCTTCGATCGGTGACCGGCTTTACACGATCAACGTCGCGACCGGGGCTGCGTCTCAAGTCAACGCCGACCCCTTCGTCGATATCGGATTTTCGAGCGTCTCTGGATTGGCGCAGGCCGGGCCACAAATCACCCCCGTGCCGGAGCCGGGTACGTACGGCATGATGGGAGTCGCCTGTCTGCTCACGATGGTCGCGGTCCGAAGAAAATTCGCGGGGTCAAGGGTAGTGTCGAAGGGGGTTTAGTTGGGAACTGCGGCTCCGACATCCGCAGGCAAAAAGCCCCTCGCAAGAGGGGCTTTTTTGTTGTCCCACTGGACCGCGAAAGTCGCCAGACGTCGGCCATCGAGAGCTTACGAAGCAGTCAGCGAATGTCCCGACACGAGCCTGACCGTAACACCCCGATCCGGGGGTCATGCCAGGTAGTCTCACCCATAGGTCGGGGGTTGCGTCTAACCCGTCCGGGGAATCCTCAAACTTCTGCTGCCGTCCATACGGGGTGAGATCGAGCAGCCGGTAGGCATCTGTCAGGCTCTCCGTGCCCCGGGCATACGCGGAATAGGTATGGTAAACATCCTTTCCGATGCGGAAGAACACGCTCAAACCATGGCCCTCGCCATCAAGGGCTCCGGTCAGTTCCCTGGCGATCCGGTCGGCCTTGCTCCGATAGTTATATTCGGCGGGCGCGATGGTCTCGTCGAGCGTCACATGCAAGTCGTAGTTAACGTGCTGCCGAACGACGCGAACCAGGCGAAATCCCAACTCCGGCGCCTTTGTAAACGGCCAGCTTTTTGAACGGCGCCCGGGAAATGGGCGCGAAACTGGTGTCCTTGGCATGGAGCAATGAAAGATCGCCAAAGGCGTCGACGTAGCTGGGTGCAAGCGGGGCATCCCTCCCGCCATCGGGGGTCGAACATGAAGTGATATCCAATCAGCTGCCGACGCCCATCGAAGAGCTTGGCAAAGGGGATTATGCCCTTCGGGCCTTCGAAGACGTAGTCCTTTTCAACCCTTACCATCGGCAATCGGCGGCGCCGGGCGTTGAGGCTGTCATAGTGGCGGGTGAGGGCCTTTTCCTGCGCCAACAATTTCTTCCGCTGGGAGAGCCATTGGCCGGGCGAAGCAATACGGGGACTCGGAACTTTGTTTTTAGCCATGATGTAAATTCCTATTTTTGCCGGAGGTCGTTGCCGCGGAGAACCCAAAACGGACCGCCCATTCGCGCTTCGGCTCCTATGTCGAAGAAAAGGCACGGAATTGTTCGGGGACCTTGGGTTGAAACGATGATGGCGGCGGGCTTTACGACTTCGGCTGGCCCCGTGTTTGTCGGGGCAGGCCGGCACGGGGGGCAGGGTCTGCAACTTCGTCTTGGAGCTCGGTCACGATCGCGGAGAGCACGCAGGGGAGCTGCTGGTCCTCGCCCTTGAATTCGCGGGCCGGATCGTTTTCCACCGCGCTCTCTTCTGCCTGCGTCGGGCCCCCCTCCGATGGAAATAGGAGCCAAACGTCCCCGGTACCTTAAGCCATCCTTCGCTCCGCGAGCTTCGGATGGCACGGCCGTCCCCGGACAACTGGGGATCTAACGGGCAAGCCAATCGTTGCAGCGAAGGCGGGCTGCGCGCTCGAGATGCGAGCTGTTTTCGCAATTGGAAACGCCGGGTTTCCAGACCATGCTCGCAGGCGCATGAGAAATTCGCTGTGCCGCCTCGTTCTCCTCGGCGCGTCGCTCGGCGCCTTGTTCCCCTCCGCCCCCGCCCAGCCAGCCCCGCCGATGCCGCCGGGGACCACCGCCAATCATTATCTGCTCGATACGGAAGACGATGGACCGGCGGTGATTTTCAATCGCTTTAAGTGGTGGGGCAAGGTGCCGCCGCCGACCGGGCCCATCACCGAGCCGTTTGAAAACGAATTCTGCCCGCCCTTGGCGCGCGTGGTCGGCGATCCCACGAACGCGCCGGCGGGCTTTGCCGTCATCTCCTGGGTCGGCTGGCAGTCGTTTTTGGCTGTCACCGCCAACCTGGAGTTTGCCACGCGCAACGACCGTCCACGCAGCGAACCCGAGCTGATGAGCTTGCCCGGCTCCCGGGGCGCCCAGCCTTTGACGGGTCTGGTCAATCTCTATCGCGGTCCTTTGCCGCTCCCGCCCCTCACCGGCGATAATTTTCGCCCCTCGCTGTTTTTTGACTTCGAACGCGGCCAGCGCGCAGTCGGGCTCGAGTTCGGCTTCATCCCCCTGCCGGGTGGCGACCGCACGTCCACGTCCGGGGAGAGCGTGCACTTGTACGGCCTCAATCGCGCGGGTGAGCGGATCCGGGGCGCCGAGGCGATCGGCACGACCCACGTCGATGCGGGCGACTTCACCAACCGCATCGGGGTGCGGAGCAGTCGGGGTAATATTTTTTCCGTCGAGCTGCGCTTCGAGCACGGGGCGGGTGACAATTTGCAGGACCAGCAGGCCGTGCTGCGCATCTGGCACGAGCCCCTGCCCCCGGCCGCGGTCAAGCAGGGCGCGGTGGCCGTGGGCAGTTTCAACCCGGGCAATGCGCGCGGGCCGGCGTCCCTCGGAACCATCAGCGAGGCGCTGCCCTTCAACTGCGACCGCGCGGTCGTGCTGATGCGCGGCTTCTGGCTGAAATACCACGATGACAATTCGCATGACGTCGGCGAAGTTTCCGCCGGGTTCGGGGTCAACGATACGGTGCGATCCACCACGCCCGGGGGCAGCGTGACCTGGACCCCCACCGCAACCATGCGCCCGCGGCAGAGCAGTGCGGGCACGACGAGCGACGCGGTGATTTATTACAGCATCCTCGCCTGGGACTCGCAGCAGACCGAACTGCTCACCGCCACCGCCGACGGCAGTGCCAGCGCCGACGGGGATCGGGCATTTGTCAACATGGAGGTGCCGGATCCGCTCGGGAGATCAGTGGGTTTTGGCACCAGTTCCGACCCTGCCGTGTGGCGCGAGCAGACGCTGGCTTTGCGGGGGCATCTGTTTAGCGGGTTGTCGCGCTTCAGCTTCACCGCGGACGAGGACCATGATGACATTGATGAATTCCGCGTGGGGATCGGGGGCTTCCAGGTTCTGGGCAGCGAGGAGTTGTATTGGAACCCGTCCGGCCCGGCCCGCGGCCTGCCCAACCGAAAACTCCTCTGGCCCAACGCCGCCCTGTGGCTGGGTGACGGATCCGACACCTATCAGGTTTCGCTGGGCGGCACCCTGCTGGCCGGACGCAGCCTGCGCACCGTCGCCGAGCGAACAACGGGTCAGGATTATCGCAGTGTTTGGGATGGCGACGGCAACCTCACCCTGGCCGCCAATGCCGTTGGCCCGCGGCCCGCGTTTATCAACCGGACCACGGAGCGTTATTGGAATCCCGGCTGGCAGACCCAACGCCGGGCCGGACTATCGTTTACCCTGCAGGGCGAGATGGCTGTCGTGGGACTCTGGGAATTTGGTTTTATGCCGGGAGACCCGTTCCGGGAACTGGAAGTCGAGGTTCACGGCGCCAACTACGACGGCCGGGTGATCGACTGGCAGCAGGCGCGCGGCATGATCACCGACACTCCCGGGTCTGGCCCGCATGACGTGATTGTTTTGCCTGTGTTCGCCTCGGTTCGGCGCAATGCCGACTTCGCGCGGGCGACGTTGCAGGTTTTGCAGGGTCCAGTGAATGAAGCCCTGTTTAGCAAACCGTGGGGCACGAGCCCCCAGTTGCCCGGGCAGTTCGGCGTCATCCGGAATTTCGGCACGGCTGACATCCTCGTGACGGACCTGGTGCCGTCCACGAATTCACCGCAGGTCCACAACTTCCAGCTCTCGGGTGTCATCTGGCGCGGCCAGACCCTGACGCGCAACGGGTTTTATGCGCAGGTCCCCCTGCAGCTGCGTCCCGGCGAAGAGCTGCAGGTGCAGGTCGAATATTTCCCCGAATTCGCGCTGGCCCGCGACCATGCGCCGGTGCGGAGATTCGGGGTGCTGGCGGTGCGCACCAACCGGCCGGACGTCTCTGCGACGATGAGCCTGACGGCCAACCTGCATGCGGACATTGCGCGGGCCCGGCTGCAGGCCCGCGACCACCGCAACCAAGTCCATGTTGGCTCCTATGATTTCGGACCGCAGAAGGACTCCAAACCGCCGCCCAGCATCAAGGTTGATGTGCTCGATGTGGGAGGGATCCCGCTGACGATCAAGAAGGTGGGCCTGAACAAGAACAACCCGGGCTGGGTGGTGCGAACGCCGCGCGGCCTGACCCCGAAACCGGAACCCGGATTCCCGACCATGCCTCCCCGGCTGGAGATCGAGGTAAGTTATACCTTGGGCCAGAACCGCTTGGGCAAGCAACGGGATGACTTGGTGGTCGTGACGAATGCCGGCGTCTTTACCTTCCCGGTGCAGATCGAGGTCATCAAGGGCCGTCCCTGAGCGCGAGCACGACCACCCCAGGCTGGACCCTTGGCCCATCTGGGTCCGGCTGAGCCGGGCGATCGCTTTCCCACTCATAGGCGACATCGGTGTTCTCGGCGTTTGGTTTGAACTGAGGACTCAAGGTTGAACCGTGGGATTCAGCCCTGTCATTTGTCGCGGCGGTGCGGATGCGGGCCATCCGCTTTAGAACTCGTAGGGCCAGGTGCGGCGGTGGCGCAGCCAATGGGTGCGGAGGGTCGTCGCCCGGTTAGACAGCACCGCCTCCACGATCATAGCATCGTCGAGCAGTCCCACCTCCGGTACCGAATCGGGAATGCGATCGAATCCCTTGAGGAAATAGAGCAGGGCAAAAGCCACTTCACCGTGGGCCGGCGTGCCGGCCTGCCCGTCGGCCCCGGCCTCGTCGAAGTACGTGGCCAGGATTTCCAGGCGGCGCCGGAGATGCCCGGCAGCATCGAGCGCGTCGATCTTCTTCTGGAGTGGCTGGCGCAGGCGGCGCAGCGCCGCGATGGCTTCCGGGGTGACGAGTTCGGCGCCGCGCTCGACATAGTGGGCGACGCCAGGAACGTCGTCGCGGCTGCTGGCGGAGAGATGCAGGTTGAGGGCGTCGGGAATGGAGCTGTTTTTGGCAGGCATGGGAGGGGTGGAGGTTGGAATCATGGGTGGTAAGGGAGCGAAGCCGTCAGGGCTGCGCGGGCGCGGGACCGGCCGGGGTGGTCCGGGAGAGGAGGAGCGAGGCGGTCACCGTGGTTGCCAGGATGGCGCCGATGATGCCCAGCGACCACACGATGGGAAACTTGCCGCCGAAGGCATCGTTGAGCCAGGCCATCTTCAGGCCGACGAAGACGAGGACGAGGCCGAGCCCGTACTTGAGGAAGCGGAAGCGATGCATCGCCCCGGCGAGCAGGAAGAACAGGGCGCGCAGCCCTAGGATGGCGAAGACGTTGGAGGTGAAAACGATCAACGGCTCGCTGGTGATCGCGAAGATCGCGGGCACGGAATCGACGGCGAAGACAATGTCGGTGATCTCGATGAACACCAGGCTCACCAGGAGGGGCGTGGCGTGGAGCACGCCGCCGGGCCGGATAAAGAACCGCTCCGCTTCCAGCCGGGGGGTCACGGGGATGAGCCGGCGGAGCAGCCGGATGAGGGGGTTGCGCTCGGGATCGAGCGGCTTCCCGGGTGAGAAGATAATCTTGAGGTCGGTCAGGATCAGGAAGGCGCCGAAGAACCAGATCACCCACTGCCACTGCAACAGCACCGAGCCGAGCGCGATAAAGATGACGCGAAAGACGAGGGCGCCGATGATCCCAAAAAAGAGCACGCGATGCTGGTATTTTGGCGGGATCCCGAAGAACGTGAAGACGACCACGAACACGAAGATATTGTCCACCGAGAGCGACTTCTCGATCACGAAGCCGGTGAGGAACTCGAGCCCGACGCGATCGGCGAGGGCCGCCGCCTGTGCGGCCGTGATCCCGGCGGCGATCAGGCGCGGATCCTGGGGCAGCTTCCAATGGGCGTACTCCCAGAAGCCCCAGCAGAACAGGAGGGCGAGGCTGATCCAGACGACGCTCCACGTGAGCGCCTGCCTGACCTTCCTCGTGCGCTTCGCGGTGGAACACGCCCAGGTCGAGCGCGAGCAGTCCCAGCACGCCCAGCGTGAAGAGCGCGTAGAACCACCAATAGTCGGCCAACGCAAACAGGGCGGGCATGGGATCGGCGGGGCGGGATTACCAGGTGCGACCGGTGCGCGCGGCGGCGGAATGCGACAGCTGGCTGCGCCCGCGTTGGCGGCGTTGCCGCTGGCGCGCGTCGACCTGGGCCTCGATGGCGTTGAGCACCTTTTGCACGGCGACGCGCAGGGTGTGGTCGCAGGCCACCGCGTGAATGTCGGGCCCGGGCACGCGAATCAAGATACTGGCCTGAAAGCGGGGGCTGCCCTCGCGGTCGTCGTAAAGCCGGACCGTGGCCTCCTCGATGCGCTGGCGGGCAGCGAGGGCGAGGAGGCGGGACTCGATGAGCTGGTCGAGGGCGACCGGGGTGCGGGCATTGCCGGGCTGAAGGATGAGGTTCATGGGGACACTATACCCCGCAACGTGGGATTCGACTAATACGCAGTTTGACACGGAGTGTTAACTTAAAGCTTATTTGTGGCCCTGGCATGGACTGGCTAAATTACCATCACCTGCGGTATTTTTGGATGGTGGCGCGCGAGGGCGGGCTGCGCCGGGCGGCGGAGAAACTGCACGTGTCGCCGCCCTCGATCTCGGCGCAGATTCGCGAACTGGAGGCAACGCTCGGGGAGAAACTGTTTCGCCGCAGCGGACGCGGTAATGTGCTCACGGATGTGGGCCAGGTGGCGCTGCGCTACGCCGACGAGATCTTTACCCTCGGCCGGGAAATGTCCGACGCCTTGAAACAACGCCCCTCCGGGAAAGCGCTGCGGCTGCACGTCGGGATCGCGGATTCGTTTCCCAAGCTCGTGACGCGGCAGGTGCTGGAGCCGGTGTTTGCGCTGCCGCAGGTGGTCCACGTCATCTGCCGCGAGGGGAAGGTGGAAGATCTGCTGGCCCAGTTGATCACCCACCGGCTCGACGTGGTGCTGGCCGACGAGCCGGCTCCGGGCAGCCTGAAGGTGCGGGTGTTCAATCATCCCCTGGGCGAATGCGGCGTCACGTTTTGCGCGACGGCGCGGCTCGCGAGGGCGTTGCGCAAGGGGTATCCGCGGTCGCTGCATCAGGCCCCCGCGCTGCTGCCGACGGAAGGCACGGGCCTGCGGCGCTCGCTCGACCGGTGGTTTCAGCTGCTCGGCATCGCGCCCCGGATCGTAGCGGAATGCGAGGATGCGGCGCTGCTGAAGGTCATGGCTTCCGATGGTCGCGGGTTCATTCCCGTGCCGAGCGTCGTGGCGCAGGAAGCGGTGGACCGCTTCTCCCTGCGCATCATCGGCGCCACCGAGAAATGCCGCGAGCAGTTCTTCGCCATCACGGCGGATCGCCGGATTCATCATCCGGCGGTAGCCGTCCTCACCCGCCAGCATGCGGCGGCAGGCGCCGGAGTCTGATGGACCCCCAGACGCAAGCTACGACTTGGCGGACCAGCCTTCGCTCGCCGCAGCCGCGGCACGAGGACTGTCGCGCCGGCTTGTCCGCCATAGCTCTACGAGCGACAGCGGAAGCCCGGCCTTGCGGGACGGAGGAAGGCTGCCCGCTTCGGCCAAGCGGGCTCGTTTGTCGATCGAGGATCCACCCTCAGCATGTCGGGCATAAAGCACGGATTACGTGATCCACTTCCAGCGCCGGGCCCATGGGGATATTCCATCCGACTCGAGCCCGCGGCAGAGCCTGGCTTCAGAATTCGGCCCTTCGTTATATCCCATTCAACTGGAGGGGCCGCCGCGACGTCAGGCCGTGTGTCTTACCCCGAGTCGCGGTGGGCCATTCAACCGGTCGTCGCTGTAATTCCCAGCCGTCATGAGCAGGCGGCCCAAGGCGCGCCTTATTTCGAACCCAACTGGCGGAGGTCGAAGATGTAGACGGAGTAATAGTCTGCGTGGCCTTCACCCGCTTGGAAAGCCACGCCCTGTCCGGTTTTCATCCGCTCCATCCAACGGGGATTGAGCCGGTACGCGGTCCGCTCGACCCGGGAAATGCAGACGTAGTTGACGCCCCGCAGCCGCATGAGGCCGAGGGCGTCTTCCTCGTAAACGCGCCGGATCTCCTCTTCCCGTTTTTCACGCCGGTAGGGATTGGAGTCGCCGTAGATCCCGGCCAGCGTGGGCCGCCCGGCCAAGGGGGTGACAAAGTGCAGGTCGTTGTTGGACGCGGTCAGGATAATTTCCCGGGTCGGAAGGGTTTGGCGGATCCACTCGGCGGCCTGGCGACCATTATTGGTGAAGATCATGACCGTTCCGTTGACTGGATCTGAACCGATTACATTGCGGTAAAACGCGTAGCTGGCCGGCAAGACGCACAGGAGGAAGAAAAATCCCCAAAGCAGGTGGGCAACAAGCCGGGAGCGGCGGGTGGCCAGATCGGCCACGCCGAGCGTGATGACCAGGGTCAGGCCGAGATTGAGGAAGAACACGAGTTTGTTGCTGTCACCCCAGTCGAAGCTGTACCGGCCGAGATTGATCAGGACAAAGAATCCGACGCAGATGGCAAAATACCAGTGCCACTGGACGAGGAAAGACCACGGTCCGGGGGTGGAGGCTCCCGGGCGGGCCGGGAATTTCCGGCGGACAACGGCGAGGACCGCGAACAGGATGCCCCAGAAGAGAAAGTCGCCGTCGGCGAAGAACCAGAATGCCGCTTGGCGGAGGAACGGGGGGAAGGCGGCGAAATCCTGCAGCGGCATGAACCCGGTGACGGACCACGCGGCATAGGAAGAGTTGGTGGGTGGCCCGTAGACCGCGAGGTACAGCAGCTGCAGGACACCGAGGCCAAAGGCCGGCAGCCAAATCCACCAGCGGCGCAGGGCCCACGACAAGTGCTGCCAGAGTTTTGGGAGCAGGCAGGGCACGAGGACCGCGAAGGATACAATATGCCCCAACGGCAGGAGGCAGATCAGGACAAAAGCCCACATCGTCCGGCTCCGCTCCGCCGGCTCGGCTCCCGGTTGCGCGGGCTCGCCAAAGGCCGCGTGGAGGACCAGCAGGACGACCGGCAGCGAAAACAAGAGGCCGCGCTGCGGCTCCAGCATGTTCGCAAGGGATGATTCAAAATTGAAATAGGGAAAACGCAGCAGGCCATAAAACGGACTGGCCGGGTCGAAAAACGGGGGATGGAGGAGGACAAAGTGGAGAAGATTCACCAAGGCGGTGTTCAGGAACAAGAAGATCAGCCCCGCCAGCAGCACCCAGCGGTCGGACAGCCTGAGCCAGCGCGCAAAGGCCGCCCAGAGCGTGCCCACCATGGCGAAGGCGCTGATGAGGTTCATCAGCCAGATGCCCGAGATGGCCGGCAGGCCAAGCCGAACCAGGTGCGCAACATGGAAGTCCGCGAGAAAGTGGTACTTCAGCGGGTAGGGCGCCATGTCGAGGTCCATGGGCGGAAATTGCGGCGTGGACAGGAAGGCGTTCACCACGGAAAGATGGAAGGCGGTGTCAACGAAGCTGAACACACTCCACACGTTGTTCTCCCGGTCCACATCCAGCCCGGCGTAAAACCGCACGAGGACAAAGCCGGCAAGGAACAGGAACCAATAGTTCCACGGGCGGGGCGCAGCTGGGCGCGGCGGCGGGGCACCGGCTGGGCGGGCTGACCCACGCGACCCCAATAACTTCCAGGCGTTGGAAAAATAGAGGAGGGCGAGCAGCAGTGCGCCCCACGAAAGGCGGATGTACAGCGCGCCCCAGCCCACCAGGGCGTAGAGCAGGAAATTAATCCAGTTCACCAGGAACAGCGTCAGCCCAAACGAGGCAAGAAATCGCGGCAGGCCCCGAAACGCATCCAACAGGCTGACGCGCGACTGAACCAAGCCGGCCAGAAGCGCGAGGAGGAGAAGGTAAGTGACCGCGGACATGGCTATCACCGCAATGGCTCTCCGCGCCGGTCATCGCGAGGAGTAAAACCACGTTTACAGGAAGCTTATCATACCGGCGAACAGGGTGATTCCCAGCGCCCCGAAGTAGTGCGGCAACCCCCGGGAGAAGCCCGGCAGGTCGAAACAAGCCTGGAGCTGGCCGGCCAGCACCGCCAAGCCCGCCAGATCGGCGCCATTGGCCCGCGCGAGAATCGCGGGATGGTTACGGCGCGGGACTTTATCATCGGCGCGGTGCTTCGCCGCGGACGATCGCGCGCGACGGCTATGATTTCGGTTGATCGACGTGCTTATCGGGCCAAGCCGGCACGGCGGGTAGGGTCTGGGTCTTGGTTTTGAGCTCGGCCACGATCTCATCGATCGCGCGGTCGAGCTGCTGGTCCTCGCCCTTGAATTCCCGGGCCGGATCGTTGTCCACTACGATGTCCGGCTCCACGCCGTGGCCCTCGATGATCCAGCCGGAGCCGTCTTTCGCGTAGGGCGCGAACTCGGGCTTCATCAGCGAGCTGCCATCGGTGAACGGGAGCGTGCCGGAGATGCCGACCACGCCGCCCCACGAGCGCTGGCCCACGAGCTTGCCGAGGCCGAGCGTCTTGAAACGGTAGGGGAACAGGTCGCCATCGGAGGCGGAATACTCGTTCATCAGGGTGATCTTCGGGCCCACCAGCATGTCGCGGGGATTCGGCGCCGGCAGGCCGTTGCGGCGGATGTTGATCATCACGAGCTCGCGCTGCAGCCGCTCGATGATCATCGGCGAGACATTGCCGCCACCGTTGCCGCGGACGTCGATGATGAGCGCCTGCTTGTCGAGCTGGGGATAGAAACGGCGGACGAACTCATGCAGGCCCTCGGGACCCATGTCCGGGATGTGGAGGTAGCCGACCTTGCCGGCGGTCTTCTTCGATACGTAGTCAATGTTCCCCTGCACCCAGCCATCATAATACAGCGGGGCCTCATCGCCGATGGGCACGATCGTGACATCGCGCGCGTCCTGGTCCACGGGCTTGGAATTGACCCGGAGCACGACCTGCTTGCCGACGGTGCCGACGAGGGCGGAGTAGAGGTTCGCGAGGTCGCGCGTGGGGGTGCCGTTGACGGCGAGGATGTAGTCGCCGGTGCTGACGTTGACGCCGAGCTCGGTGAGGGGAGAGCGGGTCTTGGTCTGCCAGTTTTCACCGTGCAGGATTTTGTCGATGTGGTAGGCGCGGCTGGCGGGATCGCGGGAGACCTCGGCGCCGAGCAGGCCGGTCTTGATCTTCGGGGCCTGGACGCGGTCGCCGTCGCCGACGTAGGTGTGGCCGCTGTGGAGTTCGCTGATGAGCTCGCCCATGAGGTAGGTCAGGTCGTTGCGCGTCGCGACCCAGGGCAGGAAGGCGGCGTATTTTTCGCGCTGCGCGGCCCAGCCGACGTTGTGCATGTTTGGCGCATAGTAGAAGTCGCGCATCTGGCGCCAGCCCTCGTTGTAGATCTGCGTCCACTCCGCGGGACGGTCGAGGCGAAGCTCGAGGCCGGACAGGTCGAGTTTCATTTCAGGCTTCAGCTCGATCTTCGCAGTCGGAAGGTCGATGAGCGAATAGTCACTCTTGGTGCGGAGGAGCATCTTTTTGCCGTTGGCCGTGATCTCGAAGCTGTCGAAGTTACCGAGCTCAGTCTCCTTCTTCGCCTTGAGGTCGTAGACGGCGATGACGGAGCGCGTGGCTGCACCGCTGCCAAAGCTCTCGCCGCCGCCGCCACCTAAGGGACCGCCGGGAAGACGGCGGTAGTAAACCTTGTCGCCGACCATTCGGATCGAGCTATAGTTCGAGGGCGCGATGGGCAGGCTGATCACGCGCTCCGCGAGGCCCTCGACATCGATTTTAACGACGACGGGTTTCTTGGCGGCGTCCTTTTTGTCGGATTTCTCCGTGGGCTTGGCTGCGTCGGTTTTCGAGGTTTCCGTTTCGGCGGATTCGGGTTTCGCCGCATCGTCATCCCTGGCGACGCCGACCTCGTCGCTTTTCGGGGCGAAGGGTGAGGACGTGTCCTTGGCCAGCGCGACGAGATACACGCGCTCCATGTCCTGGTAGGCGTGGTTCCACTCGGTGGCGGAGTAAATGGGTCGGTAATCGCGGGCGGAAGCGAAGAGCAGCCATTTGCCGTCATCGCTGAACTTCGGCCGGCTGGAGGCGTAGGAGCTGTCGGCGACGGTGAGGGTCGTCGGGTCGGCGAGGCCGTAGATCATGACCTTCGGCAGCGTCCCGTTGACGACCTGCACCCAAGTCACCCACTGCGAATCGGGGGACCACGAGTAATCGATGATCGGAGCATTGGGGTTTTCCTGGACGAGGCTGACGGCCTTCGTGGCGACGTCGACCCAGCGGAGGCGCTGCTTGCGATCGCCCCAGAGGATTTTTTTCGAGTCAGGCGACCACGAGAGGTTGAAGTAATAGGTGTCGCCGCCGGTGGTGAGCTGCACCGCCGGGCTGCGGCCATCCTGGGCGCGAACAAAGATTTCATTCTCGCCGGTGGCGTCCGAGAGGTAAGCGATGGATTTGCCATCGGGCGACCACACGGCCGAGCGCTCGTGCACGCCTTGGGTTTGCGTGAGGTTGCGCGTCGGGCCGTCCTTGGCGGGCACTGTGAACACATCGCCACGGGCGACGACGGTCGCGCGGCGGCCATCGGGGGAGAGGTCGAGGCTCTCGATGAACTTGGACACATTGACGAGGGCGGGGCGGGTGCCGGCGAAATCCTCGGCGACGGTGATCGCGACGGGGGCGGATTTTCCCGTGGCGAGGTCGAGGCTCCAGACCTGTCCGGCTTGCTCGAAGACGATGGCGCCGGGCCCGATCGACGGGAACTTCACGTCGTATTCAGCGAAGCGGGTCAGCTGCTGGGTCTGCTTCGTGGCGAGATCATAGCTGAAGAGGTTGGCGCGGGACGTGCGCTCGGAGACGAAGTAGATTTTGCCGTTGGGCGCCCACATGGGGAACAAGTCCTGGGCGGGGTGGTGGGTGATGTTCTCCAGCGCGCCGGTCTTGAGGTCGAAGATCCAAATGTCGTCGGCCATGCCGCCTTTATATTGTTTCCACGTGCGGAATTCCCGGAAGACCCGGTTGTAGGCGATCTGGGTATCGTCAGGTGAATACGACATGAAGCCGCCGCGGGGCACGGGCAGCTGTGTCGGGACGTCCCCGTCGAGGCCGACGGTGTAGAGCTGGCCGATGAAGGGGTTAAACGAGTGCCAGCGGGAGCGGAAGACGACCTGGGGCGCGGTGTGGCGCCAGGCCATCACGATGTTGTTCGGTCCCATGCGGTCGCTGAGGTCGTCGCGGTCGAGCGTGGCGGACACGGTGAGGCGCTTCGGGGGGCCGCCGGCGGAGGGCATGACATAGACCTCGGTGTTGCCGTCGTATTGCGCGGTAAACGCGAGCTGGGTGCCGTCGTTGGAGAAGCGCGGGAAAATGGCATAGCCCGGGCTATCGGTGAGCCGGCGGGCGGTGCCGCCGGCGGCGTCGACGGTGTAGAGCTGGCCGGCGTAGGAGAAGACGATGGACTGGCCGTTGGTGGTGGGGAACCGGAGCAACCGGGTCGGCGAGGTGGCGGCCGTGGGTTCGGCAGCGGCGAGTGGGGCGAACGTGCACACCAGCAGGGTGCACAGCAGACGGAAGGGTTTGGGCATGGGAGTTTTGTTTGCCCTCCACTCAGCGGAGAACCCCAACGCTGCCAAACCTATAGCCGCGCCGGCGAAGTTAAACCGGTGGCTGATTCGGGCGATTAGCCCAGCCCGACGCCGGGGGTGGACGTACGGCGGCCCACCCAAGACCATGGGAGCCGCTCAATTACAGATCGTAGTGGCAGGAGACGATCTGGCCCTCCGCTCCGGTAGGGCGCAGGACCGGAACTTCCACCTTGCAGCGCTCGGTGGCATGCGGGCAGCGGGGATGGAACGGGCAGCCCGACGGCGGGTGGATCGGCGAGGGCACGTCGCCTTGCAAGACGATCCGTTGTTGCCGGCGGGTCGGGTCCGGGACGGGGATCGCGGAGATGAGGGCGCGCGTGTAAGGATGCCGGGGAGCGCGGTAGATCGTCTCGGCGTCGGCGAGCTCGACGATGCGACCGAGGTACATGATGGCGATGCGGTCGGAGACATGCTTCACGACCGCGAGATTATGCGCGATGAACACGTAGCTCAGGTTCATTTCCCTTTGCAGATCGAGCATCAGGTTGAGCACCTGGCTCTGGATCGAGACGTCGAGGGCGCTGACGGGCTCGTCGCACACGATGAGTTTGGGCTCGAGGGCGATGGCGCGGGCGATTCCGACGCGCTGGCGCTGGCCACCGGAAAACTCGAAGGGAAAGCGATCCCCGGCATCCGCGGGCAGGCCGACCTTGGCCAGCAGGTCGCGCACCCGCGCCTTGCGCGAGGCGGCGTTGCCGATCCGGTGGATGACGAGCGGCTCGGCCACGATGTCGCCGACGGTGTGGCGCGAATTCAGGGACTCCACGGGATCCTGGAAGATCATCTGCAGCTGCCGCCGGTGCGCCTTGAGCGCGGCGCCCCCGGCATGGGCGAGGTCCTGGCCCTGAAAAATGATCGAACCGGCGGTGGGCCGGTGCAGCCGGACCACACATTTGCCGAGGGTGGATTTGCCGCAGCCCGACTCGCCGACGAGGCCCAGGGTTTCACCGGGTGCGACGGTGAGGTTGACGCCGTCCACGGCGCGACAGCTGTTGCTGGCGCGCAGGAAGACGCCCTCGCGCACGGGGAAGTGCATCGCCAGGTCGCGGATCTCGAGCAAAGGGGCGGGAGTGCCGGCGGGATTCATGCGTGGAAGACGGGCAGTTCCCGCCAGCGGTGACAGAAGACATGGTGGTCGGTTGCGACCAATTCGTCGGGGGGTTGCTGCGCGCAGATTGGGGCGCGGAACGGGCAGCGGTTCTGGAAACGGCAGCCAGCGGGCATTTGGTTGAGGGGCGGCACCAGACCCTCGATGACATTGAGTCGGGTCTTGCGCGGCCGTTCGAGCCGGGGGATGGAAGCCAGCAGGCCGCGGGTGTAGGGATGGCTGGGCGCGGCGAAAATCTGGGTGACCGGGCCGACCTCGGCCACGCGTCCGGCATACATCACGACCACGTCGTCGCACATTTCCGCAATGACCCCGAGGTCGTGGGTGATGAGGATGATCGCCATGCCCATCTCGTCCTGCAGCGACTGCATCAACTCGAGGATCTGGGCCTGGATGGTGACATCGAGGGCGGTAGTGGGCTCGTCGGCGATGACCACCGACGGCTTGCAGGCGAGGGCCATGGCGATGACGACTCGCTGGCGCATTCCGCCGGACAGCTGGTGCGGATATTCGCCGACCCGGACCTCGGGGGAGGGAATGCCGACCTTGCCGAGGATTTCGGCGGACATGGCGAGGGCCGCGCGCCGGTCGGAGGTCTTGTGCAGAAGGAAAACCTCGCTCAGCTGCCGGCCGACGGTATGGAGCGGATTGAGCGCGGTCATCGGCTCTTGGAAGATCATGCCGATGCGGTTGCCGCGGATCTTGAGCATCTCCTCGGCCGGCAGCTGCGTGAGGTCCCGGCCCTCGAAGAGCACCTGGCCGCCGTCCACGTGCCCCATCGGCCGGGGCAACAGCTGCATGATGGAAAAGGCCGTGACGCTCTTGCCGCAGCCGGATTCCCCGACGATGCCGAGCGTGCGCCCGCGCCGGACCGAAAAGCTGACCCCGTCCACCGCCTTCAGCCGGCCGGAGTCGGTGTCGAAGCTCGTGACCAGGTCACGCACCTCCAACACGGGTCCGGACGAAGTGGGGGAGGTGGTGGCAGGCACGGGCACGGTTGATCAGGGGGTCTTGAACTGGTCAAAGGTCTGGATGACCGGGGGGAACGTCCGGCCCGCGCTCATGGCCTCCTTCGTCGCTTTTTTCGCGTCCTCGTCGATCCAGAAGAGCCGGTGTTCGTAAAAGGCTGTGGCCAGCTTCACGTTGCCCTCCTTCGGATTGCCGACCCAGCGCCAGAGTCCGGTGCGAATGAAGGTGATGTCAAAGCCCGGGGAGAACGACGCGTCATCGTACAGGAACTGCTCGATCTTGAACGCCAGCTGCTTCATGTCCGCGATACTGTCGGACTTGTCGTAGGCCTCGATCATCCGGTCGAGCTCGGGGTAGGCGATTTCCTGGAGGTTGTTCGTCTGGGTCTTGATCGTGCGCTTGGGATTGACCGAACCGTCCGGCAGGAAGGCGTTGTCGTAGGCGTTGGCCGAGTGGTGGGTTTCCCAGTAGCGGGGAAACATTTCCGGCGTGACGTTCCACGCCGAGAACACGATGTCGTGTTTCTTTTCCTGCGATTTCTTGAAGGAGGCGGTGTTGTCGAGGACCTCGACGCGCAGTTCGAGCCCGGCCTTGATCGCATCCTCCTGCAGGATCGTCAGGACATCCTTCAGGTTTTCATAGCCGGTATTGACCTGGAACGACAGGCGGGTGCCCGCGTCGTTGACGAGGATGCCGTCCGGGCCGCGCTTCGTGAAGCCAGCCTTGGCGAAATTGGCCAGGGCCTGTTCCACGGAGAAGTCGCGTGCATGGATGGTGGGGGCGGTGAACTCGCCAAAGCCGTCGGCCGAGGTCTGCATGCGCGTCCAGTCGCCGCGCGAGAACTTCTTGATGACGAGGTCCCAGTTCAGGGCGTACTGGATGCCGACCCGGATGTCGCGGTTGTCGAGCAGGGGCCGGCTCTGGTTCATCCACAGGCCGTAGGTCGGGCGGGGGATGTCATTATAGAATTTCACCTTGTGGATATAGCCGTTGCGCACCTCGGGCGCGTTGTCCGGCAGCTTGTCATACCAATATTCGGCGAGGCTGAGGCCGAAGAAATCAATGTCCCCCTTGCGAAAGGCCTCGAAGGCCTTGGCGGTATCGCGGATGACCGTCAGGCGGATGTGTTCCGGATTGTAGCGGTGGCGCCAGAATTTTTTGTCCTCGGCCCACCAGTTCTTGACGTGGTTGAGGGTGACGGCGCGGCCCTTGTCGACATCCTCGGGGCGCACATCATAGGCCCCGCTGGTGGGCACGAAGCGCCACTGGTAGCGTTCGGGATAGTCTTCGCCGACCTCGGCATAGAAGTGGGCGGGCGTGGGTTCGTTTTCCAGCGCGAGGGCGAAAATGTCGGGCCGCAACTCCGGAAAATGCAGCGCGAAGGTGTGGTCGTCGAAGCGGGTGACGCCGGTGAACTTCGTGTTGTAGTAGTTGTTGTACCACGGGGCCCGGATGTAGGTGCTGCGATAGAAGAAAAACGCGAAGAGGGCGTCGTCGGTCGTGATCGGCACGCCGTCGGACCAGCGGGCGGCGGGGTCGAGCTTGATGTAGACCGTCTTGGTCGCGCGATCGAGGGCCCACTTTTCGGCGATGCCGGGATAATAGTGGAAGCCATTCTTGGTCAGGTCGGTGACGTTGGGGTGCCGCCGTGCGTAGTACATTACGTTGTCGTCGAGGATCCAGGGGCGGAAGCTGCCGTTGGAGTCCGGCCCGACGGTGCGCAGCGTGCGGGGAAAATCGGGGATGTAATAGTTGAGGGTGCCGCCCCGCTTCGCGTCGGGGGAGGCGAACTCCGGGAGGTCGCTGCCATCCTCCCACGCCAGGTTCGCCGGGATGTCGGCGGTGGTCTTGAAGTGGAAGAAGTCGGAGTGCGCGGCGTAGTAGGCCTTGGCCTCGTCGCGCGCATCGTGTTTCGCGGCCGCGGTGGTGTCCGACTTGGCGCAGGCGCCGAGGAGCAGCAGGCTCGCGCCCAGCAGCAGGGAGAAGGTAAGGGAGGAAGGATGGGGACGGAGCATGGGATTATTGGTAAGTGGTGAATTTCTTGGGGTCAAAGGCCTCGCGGACGGCCTCGCCGATGAAGGTGACCAGGACAAGGATGAAGACCAGGGCGGCGAAGGCGCTGGAGACGATCCAAGGCGCGGTGGTGAGGGTCTGAGTGCCCTGCTTGAGCAGTTCGCCCATGCTCGGCGTGGGCGGAGGCAGGCCGAAGCCGAGGAAGTCGAGCGCCGTGATCGAGGTGATGGCCGAAGCCACGGTGAACGGCATGAAAGTGACGATCGTGGAGATGGTATTCGGGAGGATGTGGTGAAAAATGATGCGGCCCGGTCCGGCCCCGAGCACCACGGCGGCGGCGGCGTAGTCGCGCGACTTTTCCCGGTACGTCGCGGTGCGCATGTAATAGGTCATCGAGGTCCACGAGAAGAGCACCAGAACCGCGAGCAGCAGCCCGATGCGCGTGCCCACGCCGAAGGTGGAAGGCACGACGGAAAACAGGATGATGATCATGTAGAGGAACGGGATGTTCGACCACACCTCGATGAGACGCTGGCCGATGAGATCCACGGCTCCCCCGTAGTATCCCATGAGGCAACCGATCGTGATGCCCACGAGGTAGGTCAGGACCATGAAGCTCAGGGAAAAAAAGATCGCGATGCGGAAGCCGTAGAAGAGCCGGGCAAAGACATCCCGGCCGGTGGTGTCGGTGCCGAGCCAGTGCCCGGGAGGGCCGCCCAGCCACGACGGGGGCGCGGGTTTGAAGACGCCCTCGTAGGTGGTGTTTTCGTTCGGGCCGTAGGGCACCAACGGCATGAGCACCCAGTCGCCCTTGTCCGCGGCGCGGAACCGGGACTGCAGGGTGCGGTAGTCGGTTTCGTAGGTGTAATCGAAGCCGAAGGTCGCGCCGGGGAGGTTGGCCCCGTAGGTGGGAAAATACCAGTGGCCGTTGCTCCGCACGACGAGGGCGCGGTTGTTGACCAACAACTCACCGGCGAGGGACAGCACGATCAGGCCCATCAGCAGCAGGAACGACCAATAGCCCGGCCGCAGGGAGCGGAAGCGGCGCAGTTTGCGGAGGGTGAGCGGATTGAGGGCCATGGCGCGACGGCGGGACTAGCGGAAGCGGATCCGGGGATCGATCACGGCGACAAGGGCGTCGGAGAGGATATTGCCCACCAGCAGGAGGAGGCTGGCCAGGAGGATGATGCCCATGACCACCGGATAATCGCGGTCGAAGATCGAGGTCAGGCCCAGCAGACCGAAGCCGTTGATGTCAAAGATCGTCTCGATCAGGAACGACCCCGTCACCAGCGCGGTGATGTTCTGGCCGAACGTGGTCGCGATCGGGATGAGGGAATTGCGCAACGCGTGGCGGAGCACGGCTTGGCGGAAGGAGGCGCCCTTGGCGACGGCCGTCCGCATATAGTCGGCGGCCAGGTTGTCCATCAGGTGGTTCTTCATCAGCAGCGAGGTGACGGCGAAGCTGCCGATCAGATAGCAGGCCAGCGGCAGGGCGGCATGGCGGGCGAGGTCGAGGATTTTGCCCCAGACGGAGAGGTCGGAAAACCCGTAGCTCGTGAACCCGCCCATCGGGAACCAGGACAGGCGCGCGGCGAAAACCAGCAGCAGCAGCGCCCCGAGCACATAGCCGGGGACAGCATAGCCCATGAAGATGAAAACCGAACTGGCGTTGTCCAACAGCGAGCGGTGCCGGACGGCCTTCACGATGCCCAGCGGAATGGAGATCGCATAGGTGATCACGAGCGTGATCAGCCCGTAGAACAGGGAGACCGGGAAACGCTCCCGGATGACGTTCCAGACCGGTTCATTGTAGCGATACGAGGTCCCGAAATCGCCGCGCACGATCTTGCCGAGCCAGAGGCCGTAGCTGATCAGTACGGGCTTATCCAAACCGTAGTAGGCCTTCAACTGTAGGATCTGTTCCTCCGAGATCGCCATGTTCACGCCCCCGCCGGACGCGCCGTGACCGGAGGCGATGTCGGCCTGCTTCATCTCCATTAAGGCGCGCTCCAGCGGCCCCCCTGGGACCAGCCGCGTGATAATGAACACGATCAGAGTGATTCCCAGCAAAGTGGGCGGAATGAGCAGAAAACGGCGGATGAAATAGTCCCGCATGATCGGTCAAACTGGGTCAGATTGGCCGCCGTCCGGAAAGGGGTGACCAAAACGAGCGAACGTCGCCGGATGTTGAGTGGCGAGCCTAATATATGCGGGGCCGCCTCCCCGCGCTCCGGCGGGTCCCGGGCGAGGGCTTTCACCGTCCGCGCGGCCTGATTTTCCTCCTCTGCCGGGCGGGCCCTCGTGCCCCTGACTGCCGTTTGGGCATTGATCGGATCCAGCACTCGTGGCCAATGTGGCTCAAAACTCATTCCCCATGCACTTCACCCGTCGCCTCCTTCCCCTGCTCCTCGGAATTCTACTGCCCGTCGCCCTTCTTGGGCAGGGCCCGGCCAAGCTCGCCCATTGGGCTGATTTTCAGGCCAAGGCGGCCCGCGCCCATTTGGTCCTGCAGCTGCCGCAATACCCCCTGACCCCGGCGGAGATCCAGCTGCGCGCCGGCGAAGCCATCAAGACGGCCGACGCCGCGCTCGCCCGGCTCGTCGCGCAGGATCCCGCCAAGCTCACGTTTGCGAGCACCATCGGCGACTACGATGCCATCACCAATGAGGCGGGAACGTTCGGCGGGCATATCTACACGCTATCCGAGACGCATCCCGATAAAGCCATGCGCGAAGCGGCGCGGGCGGAAATCAGCAAGTTTCAGAACTGGGGAATCGCGCTCGAATACCGGGAGGACATCTATCGCCTGCTCAAAGCCTACGCCGACACCAAGCCGGTGCTCGACGACCAGCAACAGCGCCTGCTGGACTTCACGATGCGTGACTTCCGCCGGTCCGGCCTGGCTTTACCGGAGGCGGAGCGAAAGCTCGTCGAGGCGCGGCGCAAGGACTTGGCCGACCTGGAGCAGCAGTTTGCGGTCAATATCAACGAGGCGCGGGCGCCTTTGGACTTTACCGCCGCGGAACTGGCCGGCGTGCCCCAGAGTTTTCTCGAGAGTCCCGGGGTCAAGCAGCCGGACGGCCGTTATCGGGTGATGGCCAACGTCACCTGGCACGTCCAAGCCGTGATGGAGAATGCCGACAAGCCCGCTGTGCGGCGCCGACTGGCGATCGCGCGTTCCTCGCTGGCCCAGGAAAAAAACACCCCGGTGCTCAGCAAGATGGTGGTGCTGCGGGCTGACGTGGCCCAGCGCCTCGGCTACGCCAACTGGGCGGACTACCGGGTCGAGACCCGGATGGCCAAGACCGGCGCGACGGCCGTGAAGTTTGAGGAGGACCTGGTGGTCGGTCTGCAGCCGAAGTTCAAGGGGGAGTTGGAGACCCTGCGGCAGTTAAAGGTGGTCCAGACCGGCAAGGCGGACGCGACCTTGGAGCCGGAGGACATCAGTTACTACACCAACCGCCTCAAGAAGGAGAAGTATGCCGTCGATACCGAGGCGCTGCGGGTCTATTTTCCCTTTCAAGCGAGCCTCGAGGGCATGTTTGCGATCTATCAGAAGATCTTCGGCCTGAAGTTTACCCAAGTTGAACCGCCCTATGTTTGGGCGCCGGACGTGCAGCTTTGGGTGGTCGAGGACGCCGCCACGGGCGTGCCGATGGGCGCGTTCTACCTCGACATGTTTCCGCGCGAGGGAAAGTACAACCACTTCGCCAATTTTCCCCAGCTGGGCGGGCGCGAGCTCCCCGATGGCAGCTACGAGCTGCCGCTCGCCGCTCTCGTCTGCAATTTTCCCCCGCCGGCCCCCGGCAAGCCGTCCCTCCTCCTGCATGGCGACGTCGAGATTCTGTTCCACGAGTTCGGCCACGTGATGCACACCGTCATCGGCCGCGCCCGCTATGCCGGCTTGTTGTCGGTGCCGCGCGATTTCGTCGAGGCGCCGTCGCAGATGCTGGAGAATTGGGTCTGGGACAAGGCCGTGCTCGACACGTTTGCCGCCGATTATCGTGACCCGACGAAGAAGATTCCCGCCGAGACGATCGCGTCCCTGGTGGCGGCCCGCCAGGCGACGGAGGGGTACGGTACCCGGCGGCAGCTTTCGATCGGCCTGCTCGACCTCAGCCTGCACACGCTGTCGGTCGATGATGCCTGGCAGGCGGACATTGTTAAAATCGTGAACGACACGACCGCCCGCGTCGTGATGGCGCCGCTCCCCGGTACCTTCTGGGCGGCCTACATCGGGCACCTCGCGGGCTACGATGCCGGCTACTATGGTTACCTCTGGGCGAAGGTCATGTCGGTCGACATGGCCAGTGCGTTCAAAGCGGCTCCCGGTGGTTTCTTGGACGAGAAAATCGGCCGCCGCCTGCGTGACGAGGTCTACGCCAAGGGCAACACGCGTGACGTCGGCGACTCGGTGGAAAAATTCCTCGGCCGTCCGCGCTCGAACGAGCCCTTTCTTGAATACGTCGGCATCAAGAAGTGATTTAAGTTCAACGCGCGCCGCCGGTTCGCCCCAAGGGATGAACCGGCGGCGTTTTTTGTGCGCCGCCCTCGGGCTGTGGGCGGTTCTCGTGGGTCGGGGTTTATCCCCGACATCCGATCGCGGAGTAGATTGGCCACGAAAAGGCACAAGAAGGCACAAAAATATTGGGAATCTTAGGGTGAAAATCAGATCGATCAGAAGGTCAGGATTTTTTGCGTCTCTTTGTGCCTCTTCGTGGCCAAAAATCATGACCTGCCGGGAATTGGCGCGGCGCAGGCGAATCCGGGCTGGCCTGTTTTCAGGGTGCTGCTGTAGGAGTGGGGCCATGAAGACCGATCCCCGGGTGGACGCCTACATCGCGAAGTCGGCGGAGTTTGCCCAGCCGATCCTGCGTCACCTGCGCACACTCGTGCACCAGGCGTGCCCGGACGGGGCGGAGACGATCAAGTGGAGCATGCCGTCGTTCACGCATCACGGGATTGTGTGTGGAATGGCGGCCTTCAAGGCGCACTGCACGTTCGGTTTTTGACGCCGGGGATTGACCGACGAGATCGCCAAGACCGGCGTCAAGGCGGAGGAGGCGATGGGGAGTCTCGGCCGGATCGGGAGCTTGAAGGATTTGCCCGGTGACAAGGCGATGCTCGGCTACATCCGACAGGCGGCGAAGTTGAACGAGGCTGGCATTCCCGCACGGGCCAAACTAAAACCGAAGCCCGCCCTGTCAGTGCCCGCTGACCTGACGGCGGCGCTGAGGAAAAACGCGAAGGCCGCGGCGGTGTTCAAGGATTTCAGCCCGAGAGCGCGCCGCGAATATATCGAATGGATCACTGGGGCGAAGCGACCGGAGACACGGGCCACCCGGCTGGGCACGACGATCGAGTGGGTGGCGAAGGGGAAGCGGCGGAATTGGAAATACGAGAACTGCTGAAGGTGGGCGGGCACGTCCCTGTGCCCGCATGGATCGAACTCCGGCTGAGGTCCCCAATGCGGGCACGGGGACGTGCCCGCCCACCTCGTCGGGGTAAGCCCCGCCCTACAGCGATAAAATTCGCGACCAGACCGCTTCCACCGAGCGCAGGCTTTTGATTTTCCAGGCGACGCGGTGAGGGCCCTTCGGATCCGCGGTGAAATACGTCCGGGCAAACGTCTGGGGCGCGAGCGAAAGCCGCACTTGGCCGCGGCGCCAGTGGAACCAACCGGGATGGCTGACCATCGCCACGGCCATCGGGTCGTACAGATGCGGCAGGTCCGGGCAGCCGGTGATTTTCTGGCGGGAATCCTGCCACAGGCGCACCGCGCGGCTGATGAGCCGGCCTGGGCGGGTGCGCGCGGCATGCAGGCGCTTCACTTGGGAGGCGCTGACGGTGCAGGCCATGCCGACTTCCCATGGAAGAAAATCGATGGGCACGCCACTCTCGAGTACGATGGCGGCGGCGAGGGGATCGCAGCGCACGTTCCATTCCCATTCGCCGCGCTTAAAATCGCCCGCCATGAGCGCGAATCGCGGGATGGCGGATCGCACTTCGGGAAAGCGGTGCAGCAGGGTCGCAAGATTCGTCATCGCGCCGATGCCGATGGGTACCGTTTGGCCGGGATGCGCGCGCAGGTGCGCGGCGAGGAGCTCGACGCCGTGCTCGCGCGGCGCGGCCGGGAGCATGGAGGCGGGTCGGGCGCAGGCACGCTGGACAAAGTCCTTCCGGGCGGCCGGGCCGTTGGGCCACATGTCCAGATGATGCTGGTGCAGGCCCGGGAGCGGTCGGCCGCAGCCGGCCGCGACGCGCGTGCGGGCGAGGGGCCCCGGTAACGTGGTGAGCAGGGTCCGCACGAGGCGGGCCCGGCCGGAGGTGTCGCCCCACACCGTGCTGACGCCGGCGAGGGAGAGCTCGGGGCTCGCGCAAATCAGCGCCAGCGCGAGGATGTCGTCCGTGTCATCGCCGATGTCCGTATCGAGCCAGACGGACTGGGGGTGAGCGTTAGACGCCGGCTGCTGCATTGAATGCCTGGGCCCATTCCCCGACTTGGTGATGAGCGGTGCCGTAGTTGTGTCCTCCCCGCCGCGGCAGGAGCCACTGGCCGGTTTCACAGCGCACCACGCCGCGGCGCGCGCCTGCGACGACCAGCCCGGTATCGGCGAAAATCGTGTCGCCGAGCTGGCAGGCGTCATCCGCCCGGTAGGAAAACACCAGTCCGCGGCGCGGCCGGCCGGAGAGATTGGGGGGCGAGCCATGCAACGTGAGGCAGTGGTGAATGCTGATGGCGCCGGCGCGCGGGGTGATGGCCACGACTTGGTCGGGCGATTCAGTCCAATGCCGCGGCTCGCGGCACACGCCGTCAAACCGGCCGGTTTCATCGAGGTGGTTGAGCGGTCCGAGCCGCTGGCTGCCGCGCACCATGGACATGCAGCCGTTTTCGGGTGTGGCGTCATCCAGGTAGACGAAGACCGAGAGCAGCGACGTGTTGGTATGCGGATAAAACGTAAGATCCTGGTGCCAGCCAAACGCGCCGGTGCCCGGTTTCGACGGCTTCGTCGCGAGCTTGGAATGCTGCAACTGGATGTCCGGGCCGAGCAGAGCCTGGAGCCGACCCACGATCCGCGGATCCCGCGCTAGAGCGAGGAACGCCGGATGTCGCGTGGTAATCTCGAGCAGATGCACCGTGCGGTGACCGCCGCCGGCGTCGGTCAAGGCGGATTGAATGGCCGGGGAGGCCTCCGCTGTCCGCAGGGTTTCGATCTCCGCGGGGGATATCACCCCCTCGATGACGATGAACCCGTCACCCTGATAGGCGGCAACTTCCGCGGCTGAAAGCTGAGGGGGCGAGGTGGGCATCGAGACAAGACCGATCAAAACGTCAGCGGGGGAAGCGGCAAGTCGCGATTGGGGGAATGTAGCGCGGGGTCGCCGAACCCCGCCCAATCCCGGCAGACCTTTCCGACGATATCACGGAATGACGCGGAAAAATTCAGGTCATCCGCGTTTTTCCGCGTTATCCGCGGGAATGTATTCTCGAGCTGAGGCGGGGTTCGGAGACCCCGCCCTACATTTTGTGCAGCTCCGGGAAAAACAGCGGGGCGCTGAGCGCGAGACCGTCACCGACGCTCGTGAACTCACCGCCGTCGCGGATGTTCGCGCCGCTGAACCGGCGGGTGAACTCCGTGCGCAGGCTGCGGATAAAGGACGTGCCGCCGGTGAGGAAAACCGTTTCGATACTGGCGGAGGCGATGTGGGCGTCGGTGAGAAACTCATCCAGTTTTCCGGCGATCGCGCCGGTGAGATCAGCGGAATTGCGGTCGAACTCAGCGAGGGTGAGCGGTTCATCGATCGCGATGCGCGGGTGGGTGAAGTGCAGGCGGGCCGTGTCGTGCGTGGTCAGCGCGATCTTGGCGCCTTCGATCATCTGGAAGATCGCGAAGCCCTGGTTGTCCTTCACCAGCGACTCCAACCGCTCGAAGGCCACCGGGTCGCTGGAGAGCCGCGCGAGGCGCCAGATCAGGTCGAGCTTGGGGGCGTTGCGCAGGAACACGATCTGGTCCCACTGGCAGATCTGGCGGTGGAGCGTGTCGGGCACCTCGAGGTGTTTGCCCCAGCTTTCGTAGGTGGCGCCGCGACCGAAGAGCGGCGTCAGTTTGTGCCACATCGTGGCGGAGTCGTATTTGTTGCCGGCGACTGGAATGCCGCCGGTGGCGAGGATGTCGCCGGCGCGCCCGGTCAGACCCTGCCGGGTGGGGTCGAGCTGCACGACGGTGAAATCCGAGGTGCCGCCGCCGAAGTCGCCGACGAGCACGCGCTCGGGCTGGCTGATGCGCGCTTCATAGGCGAAGGCGGCTGCGATAGGCTCGTATTGGAAATGGATTTCCTCGAAGCCAGAAAGCCGCGCCGCCATCCGCAGGCGATCCTGCGCGAGTTCGTCCTCGGCCGGGTCGGAGGAGAATACCGCGGGGCGGCCCATCACGACACGCTTCACGTCCTGGCGCGTGACCTCGTCGGCCTTCGCCTTCAGGTAGTGGAGGAAAAACGCGATCAGATCCTCCAGCTGGTAGGACTGGTTGTTGACGATGGTCTCGGTGAACGTGCGATTGGGCAGGATGGTTTTGATCGCCTGGAAAAACCGCCCGCGCATGAGGTCCTGCACATAGCGGAGCTTGGCGGCGTCGCCGATGAGCGGCGGATCGCGGCGCAGCGTTTAGGGAAAATACATGAAGGACGATTCCACGCCGGCGATGCGCGGGTCGCGGACGAGGGCGCGCTTTTCGACATCCCAGATGGTGATCGACGAGTTGCTGGTGCCGAAATCAATGCCGTAGATGAATCGTTCCGCGGTCGGCACGGTGGAGGAGGGCGAAGGGGGCATGGAGAAGGGGAAGGCTCCGCTTAAGGGACGCGGGGTATCGGGTGGCCTGCGGAGATCGGAGTTCGCAGATCGAAGATCGGTGGGAAACAGGCGGCGCGGTGCCCTGGGACAATCGGGCTGACAAGTCACTGAACGTAAATCTGTTGCACAAGCCCGATCCGTATGTCGCGGCGACTTTTAAGCCGGGCTGGAGGATTGCGTTTGGGTCGCTCCGGCGGTAAAAGAAAGGGTGGTGGCTGCCATGACATAGGCCGGCAGACCTGCGATGGTGTGCGTGGAAAACGGGTGGGCGGACACGTCCCGGTGCCCGCATGGGTGTCCTACGGCGGGCGACTCAACGCGGACGGGAATGCGGGCACGGGGACGTGCCCGCCCACCACAAATCGATCTTGAGCTGGGGCGCCCTCGCCCCGGATAACCCTGGAGACGCGGCGAGGGCGCCGCATCCCCAACCATGTTTCGGGAAAGGCGGGTCGAAGACCCGTCCTACGTTCGATCAAACGGACTCGAGCAGCTTGTAGAGGCGCGCGACCATGGGGGTCGCGTCATCGAGCAGGCCGGCGCTGATCAGCGCATTGTCGAGGATCTGCTCGGCGACGAGCTTGGCTTTTTCCGGAGACGCGGTGTGCGTCTCAAAGAGACGCTTCATCACGGCGGAGCGCGGGTTGATCTCGAGGTTGACGCGCACCGGGGCGTCGGCGCCGTCCTTGTTCATCGCCTTCATCATGCGGCGCATGTGGGGAGACATGAATTTGTCGGCGTTGAGGGCCAGGGCGGGGGAGTCCACGAGGCGGTCGCTGGCCTTCACCTCGGCGACGCGTTCGCCGAGCGTGGTCTTGAGCCATTCAGTCAGGGTCTTGGTGTCACCCTCGCTCAACGCGCCCTCGGGTTTCGGGAGGTCGGCCAGCTTCACATCGGCGTGGTCGGCGGCGGTGAGTTTCTTGCCATCGAATTCGCGGACGTTGCTCATCACGTATTCGTCCACGGCCTCGTAGCAGAACAGCACCTCGAGATTGCGGGCCTTGAAGCCCTCGAGGTACGGGCCGCTCTCGATGGCGGCGCGGTTCGGGCCGATGAGGTAATAAATTTCCTTCTGCTCGCTGCCCATGCGGGTGACGTAGTCGCCGAGGCTGGTGGTCTTGCCCTTCTCGGTGAGCGACGACTCGAAGCGGAGCAGCTTCACGAGGGCGTCCTTGTGCGTGAAGTCCATCGCGGCGCCTTCCTTGAGGAAGATGCCAAACTCGGCGTAGAACTCGGCGTAGGCGTCGGGACGGTTCTTCGCCTCGTCCTCGAGGAACTTGAGGAAGCGCTTCGTGATCACCTTGTTCAGCTTATCAATGAGGGCCTTGTCCTGCATCGTCTCGCGCGAAATGTTGAGCGGGATGTCCTCGCTATCCACGACCCCCTTGAGGAAGCGGAGCCACTCAGGGAGAAGGGCCTTGGGCTTGGCGTCGATCAGGACCTTGCGGCAATAGAGCGCGACGCTCGCCTCGGTGCGGGCAAAGCCGAGCTTCTCGGTGTTTTCCTTCGGGACGAAGAGCAGGGCATTGATCGCCAGCGGGGCGTCGGCGGAGAAATGCAGGCGGAGGCGGGGCTCGTCGAAGGCGTGGGCCTGGAATTTGTAGAACTCGGTGTATTCCTCGTCCTTGATCTCGTTTTTCGAGCGGAGCCAGAGGGCCTGGATCGTGTTGACGCGCTTGCCGTTGAGATTGATCGGGAAGGACACGAACGCGCTGTAGCGCTCGAGGATCTCCTTGATCTTCCAATCCGCCGAGAACTCCGCGCAATCGTCTTTGAGTTCGATGACGATCTTGGTGCCGCGCCGTTGGTCGGCGGATTCCTCGATCTCGTAGCTCCCGGTACCATCGCTGGTCCAGACCTGCCCGGGCTCGTTGGCGCGCCAAGAGTGCGAGTAAACCTTCACGCTCTTCGCGACCATGAACGCCGAGTAGAAGCCGACGCCGAACTGGCCGATGAGATTGGCTCGTGCGCTGCCGCCATCCTTGCCCGCCGTAGCCTCGGCGGAGGTGGGGCCGAGGGACTTGAGAAAAGCCTTGGAGCCGGAGTGGGCGATGGTGCCGAGGTTTTCGATGAGTTCGGCGCGCGTCATACCGAGGCCGAAGTCCTGGATCGTGATCGTCTTCGCCTTGTCGTCGGTGGTGACGTTGATCTCGAGCTCGGCCTTGTCGTCGAAGATGTCCTTCTCGGTGATCTGGGTGTGGCGGAGCTTTTCGAGCGCGTCGGAAGCGTTGGAGACGAGCTCGCGGACGAAGATCTCCTTCTCGGTGTAAAGCGAGTGGATGACGATATCGAGGAGCTGCTTGATCTCAGCCTGGAACTCGAATTTTTGCGGTGTGGAGGTGGACATGGATGGAGGAGTTGTAAGGTATAAGGGGTAAGTTGTAAGGGTCAGAAAAGCAAAGAGCCCGCTATTTTAGCGGGCTTTCCGAAAAAGCAAGCGGGTGGGCGGGCATGTCCCGTGCCCGCATAGATGGTATGCCGGCTGGCGAGCGGAAATGCGGGCACAGGGACGTGCCCGCCCACCTGACTCAGCCACCGAGGTACGTAGCCTTGAGCTGGGGGTCGGTGCGGAGCTTTTTGCTCTCGCCTTGCATCACGATGTGGCCGGTCTCGAGCACATAGGCGTGGCTGCTGACTTCGAGGGCGAGGTTGGCGTTCTGCTCGACGAGCAGGATCGTGATGCCCTGCTTCTGGTTTATCTCCACGATCTTCTCGAAGATCGTGCTGATCAGGCGCGGCGCGATGCCGAGCGAGGGTTCGTCGAGCATCAGGAACTTGGGATTGCCCATCAGCGCCCGGCCGATCGCGAGCATCTGCTGTTCGCCACCGGAAAGGGTGCCGGCCATCTGCTTGATGCGTTCCTTCAGGCGGGGGAAAACGCTGAAGACGTACTCGCGGTTCTTCGCGATGAGGGCTTTGTCGTTCTGCAGGAAGGCGCCCACCGAGAGATTTTCATCCACGGAGAGGTTGGAAAAAATCATCCGACCCTCGGGCACATGGCAGAGTCCCCGGGCGACGATCTTGTGCGCGGCGAGCTGGGTGATGTCCTCGCCCATGAACTCGATCTTGCCCGTCTTCGCGCGCAGCAGGCCCGAGATGGTCCGGAGGGTGGTCGTCTTGCCGGCGCCGTTGCCGCCGATGAGCGTGACGATCGCGCCTTGCGGGATGGAAAAGGAGATGCCCCCGAGCGCGGTGATGGCGCCGTAGCTGACGGATAAGTCGGTGACGGTGAGCATCGGCGAAGCGTTAAGCGGTAAGCTGAAAGCTTTAAGCTCGGAGGGGGAGGAATTCATTCTGAGGCTCTTAGCTTAACGCTTAGGGCTTACTGCTTTTTCAGTGATGCGACAGGTTCGCCGTGTGGTCCTCGCCGAGGTAGGCCTCGATGACCTTCGGGTCCGCCTGGATCGCGGCGGGATCGCCCTCGGCGATCTTCACACCGTAGTCGAGGACGGCGATGCGCTGGCAGACGCCCATGACGACCTTCATTGAGTGTTCCACGAGCAGGATGGAGAGGTTGAACTGTTTCTGGATCTGTTGGATGAGCCGGACGAGATCGACCTTCTCGGAGGGATTCATGCCGGCGGCGGGTTCGTCGAGGAGAAGCAACCGCGGCTTGGTCGCGAGGCAGCGAACAATCTCGAGGCGGCGCTGTTCGCCGTAGGGGAGGCTCTTGGCGGGAGCGTCGCGGAACCGGAGCAGGTTGAATATTTCCAGCAGTTCCTCGACGCGCTTGGCAATTGCGGCCTCGTCGGCGCGGAAGGCGCCGAGGCGGACGAGGGTCCGTACGGGACTCGTGCCCCGGTGGAGGTTGCAGGCGACGCGGACGTTGTCGAAGACCGAGAGGCTGCCGAAGAGGCGGATGTTCTGGAACGTGCGGGCGATGCCGCACTCGACGATCTCATTGACCTTGAGGCCGGCGAGATTCTTGCCGCAGAAGGTCACGGTGCCCTCGGTGGCCTGGTAGACACCGGTGATGACGTTGAAGACGGTGGTCTTGCCCGCGCCGTTGGGGCCGATGAGCCCGCAGAGTTCGCCCTCGCCGACGGTGAAGTCCACGCCGTTGACCGCGGTGAGTCCACCGAAGCGGATCGTGGTCTGGTCGAGCTGGAGAAGAGGAGAGGGCATAAGCGCGGAAACGCGGAGGGGCGGAAGCGCGGAGGTCAGGCTTTGGATTTGCCGAACTTGAAATTGAACAAGCCCTGCGGCCGCGCGAGCATGAGGACGATCAGCAGGAAGGAGTAGAGCACCATGCGGTATTCGGCGATGGGGCGAAGCACCTCGGGCAGGAGGGTGAGCAGGATGGCGGCGAGGATGACGCCCAAGGTGTTGCCCATGCCGCCGAGGATAACCATGACCACGATCTCAATGGACTTGGTGAAGTCGAAGCCGGTGGGCGTGATGGTGAGCTTGAAGTGGCCGTAGAGTCCGCCCGCGATGCCGGCAAAAAACGCGCCGATCACGAAGGCGACGATCTTGTAACGCGTGGTGTTGAGCCCGACCGCTTCGGAGGCGATCTCGTCATCGCGCGTCGCGAGGAAGCCGCGACCATAGGTCGAGTTCACGAGGCAAGTAACGACGAAAACCGTGAGGGCGACGAACGCCAGGACCCAGAAGATCGTCGTGTAGGGCGGGATGCCGTTGAGGCCGAGCGCCCCGCCGAGGGATTCCACATTCTGGAAAACGACGCGGATAATCTCACCAAAACCGAGCGTGACGAGCGCGAGGTAGTCGCCCTTGAGTCGCAGCGACGGCACGCCCACGAGCAGGCCGGCAAACGCGGCGCTGAGGCCACCAGCGACAAGGGCCACGAGGAAAAGGCCACCCGTCTGGAGGGCGGTGCCACCGTCCGCGCCGAACCAGCGTGGGGCAAAATACATCGTCACCGCGGCCGAGAGATACGCGCCGACGGACATGAAGCCCGCATGACCGAGGGAGAACTGCCCGGTGTAGCCGTTCACCAGGTTGAGGGAGACGGCGAGGATGATGTTGATGCCGATGCCGGTGAGGACATCGAGGTAGTAGGGGTTGAACTGACCCGAGAAGTGCTGGACGCCGTACGCCAGGAGGAGCGCGCCGAGGAGGTAGAGGTGCGGTTTCGGGGGCATGGCGCGGGGTCAGACCTTCTCCACCGTGAACTTGCCGAGCAAGCCGGCGGGACGGAACAGGAGGATGATGATGAGAATCGCGAACGCGATGGCGTCCTTGTAGGTCGAGAACTGGCTGCCGCTGACAAACGTCTCGACCGTGCCGAGGATGAGGCCGCCGAGGGCGGCGCCGGGGATGTTGCCGATGCCGCCGAGGATGGCGGCGACGAAAGCCTTGAGGCCCGGCATCACGCCCATCAGCGGGTCAATGGACGGGTAATTGAGGGCGTAGAGGATGCCGCCGGCTCCGGCGAGGGCGGAGCCCAGGCCGAAGGTGAAAGAGATGACGACATCGTTGTTCACGCCCATGAGGGTGGCGGCCTTGGGGTTGAGCGAGACGGCGCGCATGGCGGTGCCGATCTTGGTGCGGTAAACGATCAACTGGAGCGCCACCATCAGAACGATCGTGACCACGATGACGATGAGCTGGTTGCTGGAGACGATGACGCCACCGAGGGAGAAATTTTTGACCGGGAACAGCGCGGGAAAGTTGCGCGGGGCGGCACCGAAGAAGACCTGGCCGGTGTATTCGAGGAGCAGGGAGACGCCGATGGCGGTGATGAGGACGTTGAGGGTGGGGGCGCCGCCGGTGGTTTTCCACAGGATGACTTTCCAGCCGCAGCGTCCGACCCACCATGAGACCAGCTCCGCGCCGCCCCAGCAAAACAGGATCCGCAGCGCCACGACAAAATCGCCGACGTTGTGGCCCGCCATGACGCGATTGCAGAGGAAGTAACCGAGGACACCGCCGAGCACGGCGCCCCCGATGGTGAGCAAATTGAAATTGGTGGGTTCCCGCAGCGGGCGGTAGGCGCTCCGTTCAATCCTCATCCCCAGCAGCGCGCAGCCGATCATGGCGACGGCCAGCACCAGGAGACCGCCCCACACCGTGCCGGCCGGCACGAGCTTGCCGATGTAGTAGCCGATAAAGGCGCCGACCATGAAGACGTCCGAGTGCGCGAAATTAATGAAGCGCAACACGCCATAAACCATGGTGTAGCCGAGCGCGATCAGCGCGTAAATCGCCCCGAGGGAAAGGCCGTTCAGGAGCTGTTGGAGGAATTCGGACACTCGGAAGGGTTGGAAGGTGAGGGTTGAACGGTGAAAGAATCAATCCCTCAGCGAGTCATGGACGAAGCTGCCGGGGAAAGGCCCGGGTGAGCAATGGCGAAGGGCCGAAAAAACAACGCGCAGCGGGTGAGGCTGCGCGTGGGTCGGGACGAGGCCGGTCGCATCAGGGGGCGATGGACTCGACGAACTTGAACTTGCCGTCCTTCACCGTGATGACCACGGCCGCTTTGGTGGCGTTGCGTTTCGCGTCGATCGTGGTGAGGCCGGTGACGCCGTTGTAGTCCTTGGTGGCGGCCAGGGCATTGCGCAGCTCCGGCCCGGCCGTGGTGCCGGCGCGCTTGATGGCATCGGCCAGGACCATGGCCGAGTCGTAGCCGAGCGCGGCCATGGCGTCTGGCGTCTCGCCGTCGAAGCGGGCGCGGAACTTCGTCATGAAGCTTTGCACGGCCGGGGACGAGTTCTCGGGCGAGTAATGGGTGGAGTAGTACGTGCCCTCCATGGCCTTGCCGCCGATCTCGATGAGCTGCGGGGCCTCCCAGCCGTCACCGCCGAAGATCGGGAGGGACAGGTCGAGTTCGCGGGCCTGCTTGGAGATGAGGGCGGCCTCGGTGTAGTAACCCGGGACGAAGATGCCATCAACGCCCGCGGCCTTGATGGCGGTCAGCTGGGCTTTGAAATCCTTGTCGCCCTCGGAGTATTTCTGCTCGATGGCGATTTCGCCACCGATGGCGGCGAAGGTTTCCTTGAAGTACTTGGCCAAGCCCACGCTATAGGGCGACGAGACCGAGGTGAGCAGGGCGACCTTTTTCAGGTGGAGTGCGCTTTGGGCGAATTTGGCCATCGCGGTGCCTTGGAAGGGGTCGATAAAGCACACCCGGAAAATGTAGTCGCCGGTTTGGGTGACGGCCGGATTGGTGGACGAAGGCGAGATCTGGGGGATTTTCGCGGCCTGGCAAATCGGCGCGGCCTCGAGCGAGCGGCCGGAAGCGACTTCGCCCAAAATCGCGATCACACGATCACGGGAAATGAGCTTTTTGACAATGGTGGCGGACTCGCCCTGCTTCGATTGATTGTCCTCGGTCAGCAATTCCACTTGTTTGCCGAGCACGCCCCCCGTGGCGTTGAGTTCCTCGATGGCGAGCACAGTGCCCTTGTGCGAGGACTGCCCGAAGGCCGCTTCCTTGCCAGTGAGCGAAGCGAATTCGCCGATTTTGATGTTTCCGGCGGCGTCCGGGGCTTTTTTTGAGCAACTGGCCATGAGCAGGCCGGAGACCACCACGGCGGTGGAGAGGAGAAAGCGGAAGGAGACGGGGGAAGAATTAGGCATAAAGGACTGGGCTGGGGATTAGGGAGGGTGGAAGCGAAGGGCAGGGCGAATGGGTTTTCAACCAAACTGTTGGACCCGGGTTAGCAGCCGTCGTGCCGGGCGCAGAAGTGCGGACTACTAGGTTGCGGGACCACACACCACGAGACTACGGACCACGGGACTACGGGCTACGGACTAGGACTACCGGGCAACGGACTGAGGGTTGACGATGGACTAGTGTAGTGTCTCACTAATGGAGTGACAATCACGATTCGCGGCCTTTACTCTGCTCCCATGAGCAGACTCGATGCGGGAGTGGAGATCAGCCGTGATCAACGGGCAGAGTTGGAGCGCTTGGTCGCGGCGCCGACGACGCCACAGCGACTGGTCAAAAGGGCCAGAATCGTCTTGTTGCGGGCGCAGGGGCGCACGCAGTGGGGCACGGCCGCCGAAGCCGGCGTCAGCCGGCCGGCGGTGATCCGCTGGGAGCGCCGGTTTGCGGGCCTGGGCCTGGCCGGGTTG
>Ga0105048_10001569_pt1 | contig 36944 bp, 32 predicted proteins | sample MAT05_FD_78382 | JGI IMG/M metagenome (GOLD analysis project Ga0105048, IMG submission 78382) | Freshwater microbial communities from Lake Fryxell liftoff mats and glacier meltwater in Antarctica - MAT-05 | ecosystem: Environmental > Aquatic > Freshwater > Ice > Liftoff microbial mat | place... | reverse complement strand
TTCGCCCATCTTGCGCGGTATAGTGGCACCCATGGCACCCATCAGGCTTCCCAACATCAACAGGCCAACAATCGCAATTCGCATCGCTACTCCTTCACCTAAATTGTAATCCAAGCGCTATTCAAGCGGCAGACCCTCAAGTACTGTAACCAACTTCCCCCGCCGTTCCAGGCGAAAGGACCCGTCGGAAGCCTGGCCCGTCACCAACGCTTCCTCATCCTGGCGAAACGTGACCGACTTCAACTTGACGGGCAGAATCGACTTCCGGTAGGCCGCGAAGAACGCCTCCGCCGCGGCTTCGTCTCGCCACTCAGAGACGTACAACAGCGTCACCCGGGTACGCTGCTTATCTTCGAGCACCCGGTAACGGCACGCCGACCAACCGGCGGCGATGCTTGCCCAATCGCCGACCTTGAATTGCCGCAGCAGAATCTGATGGTCGAGTTCGCCCAGCGTGCCATCGCTCAGCACCGGTTCCTTAAACCTGCCCGCGGGTAAGGCCAAGCGGGGCGGCAGGCGGTTGGCGAGGTAAAGATCGGGGTGCAGAATCTGCTGCGTGGTGGCAGGCGGCCGGCGGAAGACCTCGGAATAGCCGGCCTTACCGAGCTTCTCAATCACCTTCGACTGAAAGACCATGCCTTGCGAATAAGGAAACAGGAACGTCTCCTGCAGATAGAGCGGCGCCGCGTCGAGGGCCGGAAATTCGCTGGAGGAACTGGAGGACGCCTTGGCCATCATGGCCACCACCTCGGGGCGGCCCAACAAAGTCGCGCCGTTTTGCTGGGCCACGTACTCCGACATCAGCCACGTGGCTTGCCCTTCCAGCACGGCCATGCGCGCCAGGTGTTCGTCGTCCGAGGGGCCGGCGCTTTGCATGAAGCGGTAGAGGCCATGTTGCTGGTCAGCCAAGGCGTGGCTCAACTCGTGCACCAGCACGGTGGATTGCATCTGTTCCCCGCCCCGGTCGCCGGTAGACTCCATCAGAAAGAGCCGCTTCTTGCGCGTGTCGTAGAAGGCGGCCGCCTGCTCGTTCATCACGTCGAGCATAGATTGCTTTAGATCCACATTGTCGCCGATAAAGCCCAGGCGACGCAGAGTAACTTCCTCGGCGCGCTGCTCGCCGGGCTTGACATCCTCGCTCATGCGCAGGTTCAGATAACGGTCAAGCTGCTGCTTGTTCATCATGGCGGCCGGAACTTTGCGCTTACTTTTCCAGCCGGTGATCTGCTCAATCTGGTGCGTCATGGCCCGGATCTCGGCGAAGATCGCCGCGTCGGCGGCACCCAGATTGAGGGCGATCAACCAGAAAATCAGGGTTCGTTTCAAACTTGGCTCCGGCGGGCTCGGGCGGACCCAGCCGCGAGCAACACGCCCAATCCGCCAATTAGAATCGTCTCCCTGGCGCCGTAACGCGCGGCAAGCCAGCCAGCCGCCAGCGCGCCCATCGGCACCGCGCCCACCACCGTCATCGTGTACATACTCATTACCCGGCCACGAAACTCCTCGTTAATGGATGACTGCACGGCGCTATTCGTTGCGGCATTCTGGCTCATATAAGTGAAGCCGACCAGCGCCATCAGCACCCAGGCGGCCCAGAAAGTAGGCACGATACTGAAGCCACAGAGCACCAGGCCCAATCCGGCGGTGCTCCAGAGAATGATGCGGTCGAGCCATTGCACACCACGGAGGCGGGCTAAACCCAGCATGCCGACAATCGCGCCCACGGCGACGCCGGCCGTCAGCAAACCGACGCCGCGTGCCCCGCGCCCGAAGATGCCTTCCGCCAGTACGGGCAGCAAGACCCAAAGGGGCGCCATGGAGAGATTCACCGCCGCGCTCAACAGCAGCAGCCGCCGCAATTCCGGCGCCGCGGCCACATAGCGCCAACCTTCGCGCAAGCTCTCGAGGGCCGGCAGATGGGGCTTGACGGCGGTGGCGGGGACGATTCGCAAGCTGAGCAAGCCCGCCAGCACGGCGACAAAACTCAGCGCATTGAGCGAAAAGCAGACACCCTCGCCCCACCAGGCCACGGCAAAACCGCCCATCACTGGCCCGATCAAACGCGCCGCCTGGAAGCAGAGCGAGTTGAGCGAAATGGCATTCAGCATGTCTTCCGGGGCGACCAGCGCGGGCAGCATCGATTGCCGGGCCGGTATGTCGAAGGCATTGATGGTCCCCTGAACGGCGGCCATCAGGATGACGAGTTCCACGGTGACACGTCCGGAGAGAGTCAGCCAGGCGAGGCAGGAGGCTTGCAGCAGGAAGAGCGTCTGGGTGACGGTGACAATGCGGTGGCGGGCGAAGCGGTCGGCCACCAGACCCGCGACGGGCCCCAGCAGCAGCACCGAGATGCTACCGGCAAACTGCGTGGTGCCGAGCAGCACTTCGCTTTTGGTGAGCCGATAGACGAGCCACGCCTGCGCCGTGCTTTGCATCCAGGTGCCGATGAGCGATAACACCAGTCCCGTAAGGTAAACCCGAAAGTTCCGATGTCGAAGAGCGCGAAAGATTCCGTCTGGCGCGGGACTCAAGCCTCAGTTTACCGAATCCAGCCGCCACCGAGCACCAAATCACCGTTATAAAAGACGGCGGCTTGGCCGGGCGTTACGGCGCGTTGCGCGGTGTCGAAGTGGACGTGGACGCCGGTATCAGTAGGAGTCAGAGTGGCCCAGGACGGCGTGTGGCGGTTCCGGATGCGCACCTCGGCGCGGATCGCGGTGGCCGGCTGGGCGATCGAGATCCAATTGATCCGGTCGACCTCGAGTTCAGCGCGGAGCAGGTCACGATTGGCGCCCACTACCACTTGGCGCGTGACGGGATTGGTCTCGATCACGTAGAGCGGTTCCGGTTTCTGGCGCTTCGCCTCAATGCCTTTGCGCTGGCCGACGGTGAAGTGATGGACGCCCGAATGTTCGCCCAGCACTTCGCCATCGGGCGTTACCACTTGGCCCGCGGTGCGATCGGGCGCCATGCCTTGCTCCTTGAAGTAAGCGTCAATGAAGGCGGCGTAGTCGCCGTTGGGGACGAAGCAGATCTCCTGGCTATCGGGCTTGTCGGCCACCGGCAGGCCCAGGCCCACGGCGAGTTCGCGCACCTGTGGCTTCAACATGCCGCCCAGCGGAAACATGGTGCGGGCGAGTTGCGGCTGGGTGAGGCCGAAGAGGAAGTAGGTCTGGTCCTTGGTGGCGTCAGCGCTGCGGAGCATCTGCCAACGGCCCGATGGCTCGTCGTACTGAATGCGCGCGTAGTGACCGGTGGCGATCTTGGTGGCACCCACGCCGTCAGCCATTTCGAGAAACTGGTCGAACTTAATGAAGTTATTACAAAGGGTGCAAGGGATCGGCGTGCGGCCGGCTAAGTACTCGTCCACAAAAGGCTTTACGACGTGTTGTTCAAAGCGATCTTCGAAGTTAACGACATAGTAAGGAATACCGACGAAGTTGGCCACGGCGCGGGCGTCGTAGACGTCGTCGAGCGAGCAGCAGCGGCCGGTGGCTTTGTCGGTGGCGAGTTCCGGCAAGCGGCGCTGGTTCCAGAGCTGCATGGTGAGGCCGACGCAATCGTAGCCTTCGCGATGAAGCAGGCCGGCGACGACGGAGGAATCCACTCCGCCGGACATGGCAACGGCAATGGTGGGCTTAGACATAGGCAGGGGACAACTTTCTGAGGCGCGCGACCACGGGTTCCAGCGCATTCACCAGTGCGAGCACCTGCTCCCTGGTATTTGAACGGCCCAGTGAGAAGCGCAGGCAACTGCGGGCATCTTCTCGGGAGAGGCCAATGGCGGTGAGCACGTGGGAGGGCTCCACGGAGCCGCTGGAACAAGCCGCACCGCTCGAGACAGCGAAGCCCTTCAGGTCGAGCCCGATCACCAGCGGCTCGCCCTCAATGCCTTCGAACCAAAGGTTAGTGGTGTTGGCGACGCGCGGCGCGCCCTGGCCGTTCACCCGCGTGCGGGGAATGCGGGCGAGGATTTCGTTTTCGAGGAGATCGCGCAAATCGGGCGTGCCGAAGTGCAGGTCAGCGCAGGCGGCGCCGAAGGCCACAATGCCGGCGACGTTTTCGGTACCCGGGCGGCGGTCGCGCTCATGATGGCCGCCGAAGGTGACCTTGCTCACCGGCACACGCGCAATCAAAGCGCCCACGCCTTGCGGCCCGTAGACCTTGTGGGCGCTCACCGTCACCAAGTCGGCCATGGGCACCGGGATCTTACCCAAGGCCTGCACGGCATCGGTATGCAGCAGCACGCCGTGTTCCTGGGCAATCGCATGGATCTCGCCGAGTGGCTGAATGGTGCCCAGTTCATTGTTGACGCTCATCACGGAGATCAGCGCGGTATCGGGCCGGATGGCGCGGCGGATGGCGTCTGGGTCGACGAGACCTTGCCCATCGACAGGAACAATGGTCGCATCGAGCTCTTGAGCAGGATTCAAAACGGCAGGGTGTTCGATCGCGGTGGTGACGACATGCCGCTTGCCGGGCCGCACGCTGCCAAACAAAGCCAAGTTGTTCGCCTCGGTGCCCCCGCCGGTAAAGATTACCTGGTCGGGCTTCGCGCCTACCGCGGCGGCAACCTGGCGGCGCGCGCACTCGAGCCGCTGCTTGGCTTCCTGGCCGAAACGATGAATGGAACTCGCGTTGCCGGGCGCCTGACGCAGACAGTCCGTCAAAGCCGCCAAAGCAGCTTCCGATATCGGCGTCGTCGCGTTATGGTCAAAATAGGAACGGAGCACGGCTCCTTTTAGTTTCCCATGCGCCAGCCCATCATTACGCTCACCACCGATTTCGGACATCAGGATCATTTCGTCGCCACGATGAAAGGCGTAATGCTCGGCATCAGCCCCACCGCCCGATTGGTGGACGTGACGCATGAAATTACGCCCTTTGAGATCTCCGAAGGCGCCTTCACTTTGATGGAAGCTTGGAAGGCATTCCCCAAGAAAACGATCCATGTGGGCGTGGTGGACCCGGGCGTCGGCACCTCCCGCCGGCCGATCCTGGTGGAAGCCGGCGGCCACTACTTTGTCGGGCCCGACAACGGCCTCTTCGCCATGGTCTACGGGCCGATGGTCGATCGCGAGGAACCCGTGAAGGTCCGGCATGTAACGAATGAAAGCTACTTCCGTCACCCCTTGAGCCGCACCTTCCACGGTCGCGACATCTTCGCCCCCGTCGCCGCCCACCTCGCCGCGGGCATCACGCCGGCCAAGTTCGGGCCGCGCATTGAGGACTTCCTCAAGATCCACAACTTCTGGCCCACCCGTACCTCGAAGCGCCTGTGGACCGGGCAAGTGCTCAAGATCGACCGCTTCGGGAACCTGATTTCGAACTTTTCCGAAGCCGAGTTCGGCGGCATCAAGACCAAGCCCTTCGCCCTTTCGATTGGCACGGAGAAGATCCAGCGCCTGGCGTTGAACTATGCCGAGGTCCCCTTTGGCGAACCGGTGGCGATTATTGGGAGCTCCGGCTTTGTGGAGGTCTGCATGAACCAGGGTCACGCGGCGAAGCAATTGGGCTGCGGGGTCGGGGCGCCGATCGAGTTATGGATTTATTAGCGCTGCTCGCCATCCGCGGCGATTGCCTTTATGTTGGCACGGCTAGCATTCGAAGACGCTACGATAGCGAAAAGCCTGCGGCTAAAGATCGTCCCAAGCCTCAACATCGATGTGGGCCTAATGGAGGACGCTCCGCAGCGTGCCGACCGAAACCTCGTTTCTCTTTAGAACGATCGCGGTATCCACGGCTAGTTCCGAATGCCGGCCAAACTTGACGTAGCTGCCCTTAGGACTCGTTTCCACAAAAAACCGCAGCCTCCAGTCGCCGCTTAATCTCGCGATAGGGGCTGTGGACTAAGCCGCGCCAACCTCAACCTCGATCAGACGGACCTGAGGCGGGCGGGTGGCCTGCGGCGGTTCAAAGTAAAGCTCTAGAGCTTCCTTAAGATTCGAGAGGGCCGCTTCTTCGGTCTCTCCCTGGCTCGCAACGTCGATTTCGAGGCATTGAGAGACGTACCAATCCGCCTATTTGCAGACACTGGCGGCCAACGGTCTCTTCATCGCCTTATTGTTTCACAGGCTTCCCGAATCGTCTCGTGGGTATGGTAGCGTCAGTCTGATGAGTGTCGATCGCCGCCAAATCATTGCCGCCTTACTCGGCCTGGGTGCGTTGCCCGCCCGCGGATTCGCCCAGGAAGCCATTCCGCTTTCCGCCGCCGAGGCCGTCGCCGAAGGATGGGCTGCGTTTCTCACGCCCGCCGAGATGAAGACCTTCCGCCAGTTGGGCGATACCCTGGTGCCCGCCTACGAAGGCCGGCCGGGCGCCGGCGAAGCCCAAGCGCCGGAGTTCCTTGATTTTCTGCTGAGCCGGTCGGCGCCAGATATCCAGACGCTCTATCGGCAAGGCCTGGTGCGCTACGCCGCCAAGCCTGATCTGTCGCCATTGAATAAGCCCTGGACTCTCGGCAACGCCCCTGGCGGATCCGCGCATCCCGAACTTCTGCAGGACCCCTACGAGCGCTTCCTGCGCGCCGCCAAGCAGGCTTTTTACCAAGCCACGGTGAACTCGCGCCAATGGGCGGAGGCATCGAAGGGTCGCGGATCGAGCAATCTCTACTGGCTGCCCGTCGCCACCCGCTAGTTGATTTGCGGGGTTAAGCGACCAGATATCTCCGTCGGCAGAGGGGCGAAGTTTAATTTACTGCTAAGATCCTTATTGTCATTGGTTTACCCGGAAACCCAGGGATGCGCGTGGATGCCCCCGTTCGGGGGCAAATCGATTATACTCAACAACATAAAGGACCAGGACCGCCAAGGACTACTTATTTGAGCCCGTCGCGTCAGCGACGTGGTTAAATAGGCCGCTTCCCGAAGTCCCGCTAAAACAAAGTCCGCAGCTTCGACTCTGGCCCCACCCAGAGCGGCAACGTCGCGGTTTCCGAAGCCGGTGCCGTCACCAGGCGTGGCCGGATCACCAGCAGCGTGTGCCCGCGCCGCTTCTCCTTACTGCGCGATCCAATCCCTGGAATCGCGCTCACGATCGGAATGCCGCTACGTGAGTTGGTATCGGTCATCGTCACCAGCCCGGCGACGATGGCCCATTCGCCCTCGCGCAGCCGGACCTTGCCTTGATACTTCCGCGTCGAGATAATCGGAATGCCGTTGAGCGATTGGCCGGTAAGCACCTTGAATTCGCTTTCGACGTCGAGCGAGATCTCCTCCATATTGTGCACGCGCGGCGTGATCTTGAGCGTGAGGCCTAAGTCCTCAAACTGAATCGTCGGCGGGGGCGAGAAGAGGCTGGTGGTTTGCGCGCCCTGATCGCTGATGAATTGTTGCGTAATAATGGGGTACTTGTCGCCCACGATCAGCGACGCCGGAAAGTTGTCGATCGTCCGCATCTCGGCCTTCAGCTTCGAATTCGACTGGTTCATGCTCATGCTGGCGAACAACTGCGCGTCGATCACGCCGATACCCAGCAGCGAGGAACCGCCACCGAAGGTGAGCAACTGCCCCATGGCGGAAACCGGGGGCAAAAGCTTCGTCAAACGCGCGAGGCTCAGCAGTTTGCTGGCCGTGGGCAAGCCGATGCCGTAGTCGAGCGTCGAGCCCGCCAGCGCCTCGTACAACTCCACCTCAATCACCACCTGCCCGCGCCGCTCGGCAAGTTGGTTGAAGAGTATGATGGCGGGCTTCACCTTCGACATCGGCCCGCGCATGTACACCGTCTTGCGCGTCGTATCGACCGCGAACTTTTGTAGCTCCATCACCTGCTGGATAGAGCGCGCCAACTCCACCGCATCGGCCAAGCCTTCCGGAATCGGCACCATCACGGCGATGTTCGGCTCCTGCTCGGTGCGCTTTTGTGGCGTGTCGCGCACCACCATCAGCAGCTTATCGCTCAGCGGGGCGAGGAATGAATTGGTGATCACCTGCAGGACATGCAGCGCTTCCTGCCAAGTGGCCTGGGTGAGAGTAAACGTATATGCCCGGTCCGCCGCGCCGCTGGCGGGCGTGTCATAGTCGCCGTCAAAGACCACGTCGAGCCCGTACGCTTTGGTCACCTTCTCGAAGAGTTCGCGCGCCGACCCCGTCAGGGCAAAGTCCTGTTTGATGGCCGCACCCTTGATCTCGGCCGGCACTGTCAGTCGCTTCATCAGGGCGAGATCTTCGTCGGAGATAATCGCTCCGGTCACGTCGGGCGCCATGCCGGATAATCCGGGTGCGAGCTCCACTTTGGCTTCACCCAACGCCGACCCACGGAGCGCCATGCTGCGGCCCTCGTACTCGGGATTTTTGGGATCCAGGAAGGAGGCTTGGGTGTAGAGGGCGTAGGCGCGCAGGATGTCTCCATGCTTTTCGGCCTTTTTCGCCTGTTTGTAGAGCTGCTGGGGAGAATCGGCCCAGCCGTCTAAAGCGATGAAAAGAAAAACGAACCAAACCCGCACACGAAGTCTGACGCCGGAACTCGCCGGGGCGTGCAGTCCGTTTATGGCGCCCGCTGATAGACGGTGAGCTTTTGCTTAACGTCGCGCTTCCAGTCGCCCAAGGGCGGCGCGCCGGACTTTGCAAAAAACGCTTCCACCTGGCGCGAAAGCTCAGCCTTTTGTTGAGCATGCGCCGGGTTATCCCAAAGATTATGCTTTTCTTGCGGATCCCCCTCTAAGTCATACAATTCACTGGGAAATTCCGGCGTGCGCAACACCAGCTTCAAATTCGCCGTCCGCACGCCACGCACCATCGAATACTCGAAGAAGACCCGGTCCGGCCAAGCAGATAGCTTCTTGCCCCGCAGGAAGCCGGCGTAGCTCCGGCCGACCCGCTCGGCCGACGTCGCCGGGGCCTTCACGCCTGCCCAGTCGAGCAAGGTGGGGAAGAAATCATAGGACGACAGCATCGGGTCCAGCGTTTGGCTGGCCGCAATTCTACCCGGATGATTCCAAATCAGCGGCACCCGCACCGACTCTTCATAAAGATTGAACGGCCATGTGCCATTGCCCTTCCCCCAAAAGCCGTGGTGGCCGGTGTTGTAGCCCTGATCGGCCGTAAAGATGACGGTGGTGTTTTCGCGCCAACCTTCGCGATCGAGGTAGGCGAGCACTCGCCCCACGTTGCGATCCATGCCCGTCACCAAAGCCGAGTAGGCCTCCATACTCCGCTTGTCGTTCTGATGGCGCAGCAGGCCGCGATTGGCCCAAGGGTGGGCGGGTTCGCGCGGAAAGCAGCCGAAGTCGCTGCCGGCGTAAGGCGCGCGGTCTTCGGGCGGCTGAAAATCGTAGGGCGTGTGCGGCGCGTAGAAGGGCACCAGCAGGAAGAAGGGCCCGGGCTTGGCGCGCTGGCTGGCCAGAAACTCGAGCGCGAAGTCGCCGATGGCATCCTCTTTGAAGCCGGGCTTGCGCACCCGTTCGCCGTTGCGGACGAACTCAGCGTCCTGGAAGGTGCCACCGCCCCCAGGCACGGTCGCCCAGTAAGTAAAGCCCTCTTGCGCGATCTCGTCGTGACCCATATGCCACTTTCCGGTGAGGCCGCAGGTGTAGCCGCTCTTGGCCAGCAAGCTCGAGTAAGACGTGAGCCCGGCCACCCAATGGCGCGCGGTGGCGCCGGCGCTGTCTTCCGGAGTCAGCCAATCCGGCACGTGATGACGCGAAGGCAGCACGCCCGTCAGGTACGTCAGCCGGCTGGGCGAGCAGACCGGCGTCGCGGCGTAGGCGCGAGAAAACTTGGTGCCCGTATCGGCGAGCCGCTGCAAATTGGGAGTTTTCATCTCCCGGCAGCCGTAGACGCTCGAAGCCCAGGCGCCGTGGTCATCGGTCATAAAGACGACGATGTTCGGCCGGCCCTTGGGTGCGGCAGCGCTCGCGGCGGCGGTGAGCTGAAGAAAATGCCGACGAGTAGTCATAGGGGTTTCGTCATCATACAACCGAAGCGCGCTAAACTCTAAGTTTCCCTCCCTGTTCTGAGGGCCCCTGGCCATCAACCTTACATGTGGATCGTTAAGCTCGCACTCAACCGCCCCTACACCTTCGTGGTGATGGCCTTGCTCATTTCGATCCTGGGCGGACTCTCCATCTATTCGATGCCCACCGACATCTTCCCGGAAATCGACCTCCCCGTAGCCAGCGTCATTTGGGCCTATGCCGGCATGGCGCCCGAAGAGGTAGAAAAGCGGATCGTCACCAGCACGGAGCGCGCCATCACCACCACGGTGAACGATGTGGAACATCTCGAAAGCCAATCGATGCCCGGCTACGGCGTCATCCGCGTCTACTTCCATCCCACCGTGAAGATCGACATGGCGATCGCGCAATTGACGGCCATCACCGGTACCATCACCCGCGTGCTGCCGCCCGGCATCTTTCCCCCTTTCATCCTGCGCTACAACGCCGCCACCGTGCCGATCCTGCAATTGGCGTTGAGCAGCAAGACCCTGAACGAACAGCAAGTCTATGATCTCGCCAACACCCAATTGCGCATTGGCCTCGCCACCGTGCAGGGCGCCAGCGTTCCCCTGCCGTACGGCGGTAAAAGCCGGCAGATCATGGTCGATCTCGATCCGGCGGCGATGCAATCCCGCCGGCTGTCGGCCATCGACGTTTCAGCCGCCATCAACGCCCAGAACCTGATCATTCCCGCGGGCTCGGCCAAGATCGGTACGCGCGAATACAACGTAAAACTGAATGCGAGCCCGGAACTCGTCGATCAACTCAACAACCTGCCCATCAAGAGTTCAAACGGTGCCACCGTCTACGTGCGCGACGTCGCCCAAGTGCGCGATGGCTTCGCGGTGCAGACCAATATCGTGCGCCAGAACGGCACCCGCGGCGCCCTGGTGACGATATTGAAGAACGGCACTACCTCCACGCTCACCATCATCGACCGCGTGCAAAAAGCCCTCGACCGCATCCAGACCCTGCTCCCCAAAGAGATGGAGATCAAGCGCATGTTCGATCAATCGATCTTCGTGCGCGCCGCCATCGACAATGTGGTGCACGAGGGCGTCCTCGCCGCCGGCCTCACCGGCTTGATGATCCTGCTCTTCCTGGGCAGTTGGCGCAGCACGCTCATCGTCTGCATCTCCATTCCGCTCTCGATTCTCAGTTCGCTCTTCCTGCTGAACATGATCGGCCAGACCATCAACGTGATGACGCTAGGCGGCTTAGCGCTCGCCGTCGGCATCCTGGTGGACGACGCGACGGTGGAAATCGAAAACATCCATCGCAACCTGCACGAACGCAAGCCGCTGCTGGAAGCGATTCTGGACGGCGCGCAACAAATCGCCGTGCCTACGTTTGTTTCGACGCTCTGTATCTGCATCGTCTTTCTGCCGGTCATCTTCCTCACCGGCACCGCGCGCTTCCTATTCACTCCGCTCGCCTACGCCGTGGTCTTCGCCATGATGGCGTCTTACTTGTTGTCGCGCACCATCATCCCCACGCTGGTGCGGTATCTCCTCAAAAACGAAGCGCACGTCTACCAACAGGAGCACGCCATCGGCAGCGGACCCATCTGGGCCGTCCACGACCGCTTCAACCGCGGCTTTCTGCGCCTCCAAGCCGGCTACCGGCGATCGCTCAACTGGTGCCTGAATCATCCCGGCACCGTCGTTGCCAGCTTTGTCCTGCTGGCCGCCACCGCCATCGGCCTGTCCCAACTCATTGGGCGAGACTTTTTCCCGAGCGTCGACGCCGGCCTGATTCGCATGCATGTCCGTGCCCCTTCGGGATTGCGGATCGAAGAGACCGAAGAGTACTTCAGCCGCGTGGAAGCCAGTATCCGCCGCCAGATTCCCGCTCGCGAAATCGACACGATTCTCGACAACATCGGACTGCCAATCATCGGGCTCAACCTGGCCTATTCGGATAGCAACACCATCGGCCGCTCCGACGGCGAGATCTTGATTTCGCTGAAAGCGGGCCATGGGCCCACCGGAGTCTACGTGCGCGATCTGCGCCGCAAACTGCGCGACGAGTTCCCCGACTGCGAGTTCTTCTTCCAACCCGCCGACATGACCGGGCAGATCCTGAACTTCGGCCTGCCCGCCCCCATCGACATCCAAATCACTTCGCGCAACACCCGCGCCGCACTGCCCTTAGCCCGCGAAATCGAACGCCGAGTGGCCGCAATTCCCGGTGCGGTCGACGTCCATCTGCACCAGGTGACCGACTCGCCGGACCTCAAAGTCAACGTCGATCGCACCAAAGCCGAAATGGTCGGCCTCACCCAGCGCGACATCGCCAACGCCCTGCTCGTCACCCTGAGTTCCTCCGGCCAAACGTCGCCCAATTACTGGATCGATCCCGTTAACGGCGTCAACTACGGCATCGCCGTCCAGGCGCCGCCCCTGCGCCTGGAAACTTTCGACGACATCGCCAACACGCCCATCTCCGGCCCTACGGCGGCCGGAGCTGTCGGCGCCGTACCGCAGTTGCTGCGCAATCTCGCCACGATGGAGCGCGGCCAATCCTGGGCCGTCGTCAACCATTGGAACGTCCAGCCGATGCTCAATGTCTACGCCGGCGTCGAAGGGCGCGACCTCGGCGGCGTCGCCGGCGACGTCCAGAAGATCGTCGATAGCGTCAAGAAGAAGTTGCCCCGCGGCACCCTGATCGACGTCCGCGGCCAAGTGGAGACCATGAACTCCTCCTTCATCCGCTTGGGCGCCGGGCTCATCTTCGCCATCCTCCTCGTCTACTTGTTGATGGTGGTGAACTTCCAGTCCTGGCTCGACCCTTTCATCATCCTGATGGCCTTGCCCGGCGCACTCTCCGGCATTATCTGGATGCTCTTCTTAACCCAAACCACCTTCAGCGTCCCCAGCCTGATGGGCGCCATTATGTCCATCGGCGTGGCCACCGCGAACTCGATTCTGATGATCACCTTTGCCAATGACCAGCGCCAGATGGGCTTCGACGCCCGCGAAGCCGCGCTCGAAGCCGGCAGCGTGCGGCTGCGGCCCGTTTTGATGACCGCCTTCGCCATGGTGATCGGCATGTTGCCGATGTCCCTGGGCTGGGGCGAGGGCGGCGAACAAAATGCGCCGCTCGGCCGCGCCGTCATCGGCGGCCTCACGCTGGCCACGCTCGCCACGTTGTTCCTGGTGCCCGTTACCTACAAGCTCTTGCGCAAGCGCGCCCCGAAAAAGTTGGAGTGGAAATGAAGCGGATTCTGTTCTTACTGGTCGTCGGGTTGGCCCTGGTGGGCTTGTTCTATGTGGGTTGGGTACCGCGCCAACGCCAGATCGACCTGGTAACCGCCGAAGCCAAGGCCGATAGCAAAGAGATTCCCGTCGTCACTGTCGCTTCGGTAAAAGTCACCGAAAAGCCCGCCGATCTACTGCTGCCCGCCACCGTCGCCGCCCTCGGCGAAACGCCCGTCTACGCCCGCGCCGAAGGCTACATCGTCAAGCGCTACGCCGACATCGGCGATTATGTAAAGAAGGGCCAAGTGCTGGTGCAGATCGACTCGCCAGAGCAGGATCAACAGCTACGCCAAGCCCGCAGCCGACTCGATCAGTTGAAGGCTTCGCTCAGTCAGGTGCAGGCCCAAGTGATGGTCACGGACGCCAACTTGAAGCTGGCCCAAGTTACCTCGCAGCGCCAACAACAACTCGTCCGCGAAGGCATCCTTTCGAAGCAAGCGGGCGACGAATCCGCCGCTCAACTTGCCGCCCGCCAAGCGGACAAAGCCGTGGCCGAGGCCAACATCAACGTCGCGCGGGAGAACATCAAAGCGCAGGAAGCCGAGGTGCAGCGCATCACCGAACTTACCGCCTTCCAGAAAGTCACCGCACCCTTCGATGGACTCATCACCGTCCGCAACTGCGCCGTCGGCAACCTGATCACCACGGCGTCGCTGCAAGCCGGACGCGAACTCTTCCGCCTTTCCGACATCGGCACCCTGCGCGTCTTCGTCAACGTGCCGCAGCAGAATGTCGATGACGTCATCGTGGGCCAAAAGGCCACCATCACCTTGCAGGACATGCCCCTGGCGAAGTTCGTCGGCAAAGTCACCCGCACCGCCAACTCGCTCGAAGTCACCACGCGCACCTTGCTGGCCGAAGTGCAGGTGTTGAACCAGGGACGCACCCTGTTGCCCGGCATGTACGCCCGCGCGCAGCTCGAAGGCCACCACCTGAAGCGCATGCTGCTGATCCCCGGCGACACCCTGCTCACGCCCGCCGGCGGACCCCAGGTCGCCACGGTGAAGGGCGGCAAGGTGAAGTTCGTCAAAGTGGAAGTCGGCCGCGACTATGGTCTCGAAATCGAAATCATCAAGGGGCTCACAGGTGAGGAAGTTCTGGTTGTGAACCCGTCCGATGACGTCCGCGAAGGCGCCCCGGTCCGCGCCAACAAGCGTAAGACCTGATTCTGAACTTGTGAAAGGTGCGTACGGCGTAGGAATAGCAAACGAACTAAATTCGGAATGGAATTAGAAGAAAGTGCCCGGGAAATCTTAGCCCACGTTCGAGGCGAGATTCAACTCCCCACTCGGCGAATCGTCCTCCCAAAAGACATTGATGTGAAACGCATGCGGACCCAAACCGGGATGTCCCAGGCGGAGTTCGCCAGCGCCTTTTGCATCAACCCCCGAACGCTTCAGGAAGGGGAACAGGGGCGTCGCAAGCCGGACGCCACTACGCGAGCCTACATGATGGTGATCGAGAAGAATCGCAGTGCCGTCCTGGAGGCCCTTGTCTCCTAAAGCAGCTGACACGCCGGGCAAAAAAAGGTACTCCGACCCGCCTGCACGAACCGCTCGATCGCGAGGCGGCACCGGCGGCACGGCTGACCATCGCGCTGATAAACCGCCACCGCCAACAGGTCGGCCTCCGGGAAGTCAGCGCCGGTTTCCGTGGCGCGGAAGGTATTCTCGACGGCCTTGGTGAGCACGCTCACGATCCCCCGGTGCAAGGCCTTCAGTTGCTTCGCCGACAAGTCCCGCGCGGGCGTCGAGGGGTGGATGCGAGAGTGCCACAAAGCCTCTGCCGCCCAGATATTGCCCAAGCCCACGACGCGGCTCTGGTCGAGCAACAGCGGCTTGATGGGCGCTCGAGATGCCTTCAGCACTTCGGCCAATAGGGTTGGCGAGAAGGCGGGGTCTAAGGGTTCCGGCCCCAGATCGGCAAAGACTTCGGGCAGGCTCGCATTAGGATGAATCGTCACATCGCCAAAGGTCCGCGCATCTTCGAACGCCAAGGCCCCGCCCTGATCCAGCACGAGAGCGATGCGCGTGTACTTGGGCAGATCCCGCGCATCGGCGACATGGTAGACATGGCCGCTCATCCCCAGCCGGATCCGAATCGTATGCTGATTGGCCAATTCGATCAAGACGCTCTTCGCGCGGCGGTTAAAGCCCACAATCGGCTGCTTGGCTGCCAGGCGAGGCAGCATCTTGGCCGGCTGGTCCCCGGTCATCCCCGGCCGCAGGATCTCCACTTTACGAATCACCCCCAACGGCAACTCCCGCAAGCGGCGGACCATATATTCGGCTTCGGGCAATTCGGGCATGTCCTTATGTGGATGCGCGCGGGCACCTCGCAGGACCAACGAAATCCCTTCGCCGTTGCCGCCTACAGCACAATCTGCACCAACGACAGTTGCTCGCGCCCGTTCTCCTTCATCACCACTTTGCGGGCCTGGCTGTCGTACTGCTTCAGCAGATCCGGATCGGTATGGCTGCCGGGCTCAATGTCGCCCCAGGCATAGGCCTTGTAGTTACCGGGCGCGATGCCTTCCAAAGTGAAGCGGCCGTTCTAGTCGCTCCAGGCAACCCGGTTCAGATCGTAGCGTTCAGGTTGCAGCGGCTCGGCGATCAGGGCCACCATCGCGCCCGCAGCCGGTTTCTGTTCGGCAGCCTGCACCAGACCGGTGATCTGCCCCGTGCCCCTGCCGAGCGTGATCTGAATCGATGCCGGCGATCCGCCGCTCAGGTCGAGTCCGGTGTCCAAGACCTCCTGGTCGCCGGTGCGGACTGACTGAAGCCAGGACCCGGGCGGCAGGTTATAGGCGGAGATCCGGTACTTATCGGGCCCGAGATTTTCGATGTTGAACGAACCGTCTTCGCGCGGGTTCGCGCCCGGAGTGTTGAAGGCCAAGCCGTCCATCGGCGAGAGTTGAACCCGGATCCCCGTCACGCTGGATTTCTTCTCCTGGGACTCGCCTACCACTCGCAGGCTGCCGGTTAATGAAACTGGGGTGCCTAGAGGTATCGTGACGCCCTCGACATGGTCCTTGGCAATCTCCACGGGCACCTTGGCGGCCACGTTCATCATTCCCTGCATAGTGTTGCCACCACGAAGTAAGATCCCGGCTGCGCGCCGCCGAGTTCGAACGTGCCGTCCTCCTGGACATTGGCCCCGCCTCCGAAGAAGCCTCCAAACAGGGCGGCCGAGCGGTCCTTCGGCATCAGCATCACGCGCAGCCCACGCGCGGGGCCGGAGCCTTGAACCTTGCCACGTACCCGATACACCCGGTTCTTTTGCAGGCGGATATCGATGCCGGGCAGTTCCTGACCCGCTTCGACATCGAGCGCACGGGCGCTGGCTAAGTCGGCGGTACCGGGGTGGTAGGTACATCGTCCGGCCCCGGTAGGTGGCACTTACCCAGTAACGTCCCGGGGACAGTTGGGCGATGCGAAACTCGCCGGTATCGCTGGTGGAAGCGCCACCCATGGGCATGGGTTGCATCTTGCCTAGGAGATACCGGCGGCGCCAGACCTGAATCTGCACGCGGGCCATCGCTTCGCCCTCTTCGTCGAAGATGTGCCCGGTCAGCACGGAGTGCGGCAGCAGCTTGATCGTGACGTCCTTCATCTCTTGCCCCGCCGTCAGATTCAAGGGAGTGCCCGGCATCATCGGCTGACGAGCGCCGTACTCTTGGCGGATGAAGCCTTGGCGATCCGCGCCGAGCCGGTAGGTGCCTGGGTCCACTCTCTCAAAGCGGAACTTGCCTTCGGCATCGGTAGACGTGGTATACGGCGCTGCCGCTGCCACCCCGGACGAGATCATGCCTCCGCCGCTGGTCTGGTTGGGGCGTAGAGTGAGATTGACGCGGCGCAGAGGCTGGCCGGTTTTCGCGTTGAGGATGCGACCTTCGAGGGCCGCGATTTTGGGAGCTTCCGCCTGTTGTGCAAGGGCCATCTGGGCACAAGCGAATCCGAGTAAGTGCTTTGACAAAGGTCACCTCCGCCTATCTTTTCGATTAAATCCGAAAATTTACCCCAATGGTTTTTAATTAAGGACGCCGGTTCCCGTAATGGTCAGCCTCCTCATCCGCCCAACTCGGGTGCGAGTAAGCCTTTGGATCTTCCGGCAGCATCCCGGCATTCCACGCGTCGTAAGCCGCATTCATGCGCGCAAAGACTTTCGGGTAGGCCGACTTCAGATTCGCCCGCTCCAGCGGATCCTTCACCACATCGAGGAGGAACGAATTTCCCGCCATCCGCAGCAACTTCCAGTTCCCTTCCCGCATCGCCTGCTGCTGCTGCCAGCGATAACGCCAGAAGAGCGCTCGGGGCACGGTTTTACCCGCCAGTAAATTGATTCCGTCCGAGGGATAAGCCGGATCCGCGTTCACCCCGGCGGCGGCGAGCAGAGTCGGCAGCCAATCCCTGGTGATGGCGACTTGATCGCTCGTCGAACCAGCTTTTACCTTGCCCGGCCACCGCAGGATCGCCGGCAGGCGGATGCCGCCTTCGAGCAACTCCGTTTTGCGGCCCGAAAACGGCCAATTGTCGCTGAAGCGCTCGCCGCCGTTGTCGCTCGTGAAGATCACCAGCGTGTTGCCCGCCAAGCCCTTTCGCTTGAGCCGATCAAGCACGCGACCGACACGTTCGTCGAGGCGTCGAACCATGCGCGCATAAGTGGCCGTGCTGCCACCATCGTAATGCGCCAGCGAGCCCATGGTGCCCGATAGCTCGGCGTCCTTGGGGCCTTCCCATGGCCCAGTGCGGCGCGCTGAAGTGCAGGCTGAGGAGGAAGGGCCGGCGGTCCTTGGTGCGGGCGTCGGAAGCCAGTTGGTCGATGCGTGGCGTGCGGTAGTCGCGGCCGTAGCAGGAGAGGTCGGCGTGGCCGAGGTCGGCGGCCAGGATGAAGAGGATGTTCGGGCGGGCGGCCGCGGCGACCAGCAAAGGTGACAGACCAAGGGCCGAGGTAAATTGACGGCGACTGCAAGAATGCATGGTTAGTTTTACGTCAGCGTGAGACGAAGTCCGCAGAGAGAAATTGCCAGCCGCAGCATGCCTGGCACGGGCATGCCTAGGAAGGCAGGACCGGGCTTGCCGCCAAATCATGCCTGGCACCGGAACAGGGAAAGATCAGCGCAGGCGTGTCTGACCACGAAATGGGGAGGCAGTACCCGCAAAAAAGTTGGTTGACACCCGCAAAAAAGAGTGAGAATTTTCGCCCCGAATTTCCACTTATAAGTATGAGCTATCTGTATATTTTGCGAGGTCACGATGCGCCGTCACCGTGACATTCGTCCTCAGCAGGTTTATGGGGTAACGCAACGTGGGAATCAAGGCCAGTGGGTCAGCCTGGACCGCCAGGATTTCCGCAAATGGAAGGACCTAATGCGTAAGTGCGCCCGCCGGTACGAAGTTCGGGTACATGGCTATTGCCTGATGCATAGCCATGGGCATTGGATGTTTGAGGCTTCAACATCCGAGTCAATCTCGAATGTAATGCGGGATATGCAGAGTCAATACTCGCGGTATCTGAATGAACGATACCGGGAGGAGCCTTGGCGGCTAATTTGTGCTTTAGGCACGAAGATATGTCCGCCGCACCTTTCGGCATATAGGAAGACGGGTCCAGTAAATTGGACCCCGCGTTTTGACTCAGAATCGCTTGATTCTGCTGGATTTATGGCATTCTTGCGCTACATCGAAAACAGCCCGGTCTCCACGGGGATGGTGGGCGGGGCGTCGGACTGGGAATGGTCCAGCGCGCGAGCTCACGGGGCGGGTCTGGACGTTGAGGAGATGCTGGATCTGGAGCAATGGGAGAATCTGTTTGGTAAGCCGGAGACGATCGTAGCGGATTGGCGAAAGTTCCTGCGGGTGGCGGCAGAAGAAGCGCCTGCTAATGCGGCGCCGATGGCGCGGTGGTCGACAGGGTCGGCGCACAATCGGCCAGAGGGGTGGGTGCGACCGGCAGTCCGCCTGAGCGTCGGCGGACCGCCGGGATAAGGCCTGGCCTAAGGGTCCGGGTTCGACCCGGCCTGCTCTGGTTGCCCGTGGTCGCGTCAATTTCCCCGTATCCATCCTGCGTCCCGCTGTAGCGGCCGTCCGGCCGCCTCGCTCCCGCTCGCCCAAAAGGCAAAGACCCGAGCCTCACCCCTCTTTCCGCCGATGCATGCCTGGCACCTAGGCGGATGGTGCCAGGCATGCCCTTATGACCAAGGTGAGCGGCAAGGCATGGCTCGGTCCTGATCCGCCACCGGAATCCCGAGGAACTTAATGGGTTTCGCAGCGCACGCGGACGCCACCGGTCTGTCCAAACGCAGCGTCCAATCGGCCGTTGATTTAGTCAGCCGCCGTCTCATTCGGAAACGCCAAAGTCGGCCCACCGCTACGCCGGTCTACAGTGTTTTAACCCCCTGGATCCGAGCCCGAACCGTCACTTCAATAGCCGCAGCGCCTTCTTCGCAATCGTGCTGACCGGCCGCGTCAAAGCCTCCGCCGGATCCAGCCACACAAACCCGGCCGGCGCCTTCGCCAGCGTCGCCGCAAAGATCGCGATCGTGTAGCGATGATTGACGATTGAATGCTTCACCACCCCGAGCAACTTCCCGCTTACCGCCAAGGGCAACTGCTCCGGCTCCGGCAGTTCGTGGAAACCCGCCAGACGCTGGCTCTCGGCCGGACGCAGCCAGAACAAAAAATGCTCCTTCCGCCGTACCAGCAACAACGTGCGCTCCTCGTCGATCGGCAGAGCCTTTCCCAACTTCACCGGCAACTGATCCTGCCGGCCCGCCTTCCGGCCCTCGCACAACGAAGAGACCGGGCACAGCAGACACTGCGGCTTGCGCGGCGTACACAATGTCGCCCCCAACTCCATCATGGCCTGGTTGAACAGCCCAGGTTGCTTCGGGTCCAGCCGCTCATCGGCCGCCGCCTGCAACCGCTTCCGCACCAACAGCGACCGCACATCGCCCGCGTCATTCGTCACCCGCGCCATCGTCCGCACAACGTTGCCGTCTAGAACCGCATGCGGTAGCCCAAAGGCAATGCTCGCCAGCGCCGCTGCCGTGTAGTCGCCGACGCCCGGCAAGGCGCGAATCCCCCCGTAGTCAGCCGGAAAAACCGAATCAATCACCCGAGCCGCCTTCTGTAGATTACGCGCCCGCGAGTAATATCCCAAGCCGCTCCACATGGCCAGCAACTCGCTCTCGGGCGCCGCCGCCAACGCTTCAGCCGTGGGATAAGCGGCCAGAAAGCGCTCGTAATAAGGGATCACCGTCGCCGCGCGCGTCTGCTGCAACATCACTTCAGAAACGAGGATTCGGTAGGGGTCCGCGGTATGGCGCCAGGGCAAATCGCGCTTCGCTTGCTGATACCAACGAATAAGGGCTTGGGAGAATTTCATCGAACGTTATACTGAGAGTATCCAGGATTCGATTCTCATTCGTGGCGCCCGCGTTCATAATCTCAAAAACCTAACGCTCGGGATCCCTCATCATCAATTAACAGTGGTCACCGGAGTCTCGGGCTCCGGAAAGAGTTCGCTCGTCTTCGATACCATCTATGCCGAAGGGCAGCGTCGTTACGTAGAGTCGATGTCCGCTTATGCGCGCCAGTTTCTTGAGCGCATGGAAAAGCCCGACATCGACGAGATTGAAGGCATCGCGCCGCCGGTGGCCATCAAGCAGAAGAACACGACCCGCAACCCGCGGTCGACGGTGGCCACGTCCACCGAAATCTTCGACTTCTTACGACTGCTCTACGCCCGCGCCGGCAAGACCTGGTGCCCCAATTGCCACAAAGCCGTGGAGAAGGACACCGTCGACCAGATCGCTATGGCCATGCTGCGTCAGCCCTTGGGTTCGCGCTGGTACGCGCTGTTCCCCATCGTCGTGCCACCGGCCGCCGAACCGGAGAAGGGCGAAAAGCTCGAAGCGCCGAAGAAGGCCGCCAAGAAGATCGACACCGCCCATCCCAAGACCCTGCTCAAGACCGTCCGGAAAGCCCGCGTCGAAACCGGCGACCTGCGCGACCGGCTCTTCGAGCTCCGCGCCAAAGGCTTCAACCGCCTCTTCCAGGACGGCAAGATCTTCGAGTTCTCTTCGCCCGAGAGCCTGCTCGATATTAACTTCGCCGAGCCGCTGTTCGCGCTGGTCGACCGTTTCGCCATCACTGAGGACCTGCACCAACGCGTGGTCGATACCACTGAAATCTGTTATCGCGAAGCCGCCGAAGTGATCTTCGAAGAGGCCATGCCCGAAAAACGCCAGCTACGTTTCTCCGAAGCCTTCAGTTGCAAAACCTGCGGCAAGGAGTTCCAAACTCCCGAGCCGCGCCTCTTCAGCTTCAACAACCCCTTCGGCGCCTGCCCCAAGTGCCAGGGCTTCGGCAACACCATCGACTACGACATGGACCTCGTCGTGCCCGACCGCACCAAGAGCCTCGACGAAGGCGCCGTCGACCCCTGGACCAAGCCCTCCTACGAGTGGCACTACGAAGAGTTCAAGCGCAGCCAGAAGGCCAAGTTTCCCTTTGCCAAACCCTACGGTGAGCTCAGCCGCGAAGAGCGCAAAGCGGTCGAGCAAGGCGTGCGTGAGTTCTTCGAAGAAGTGGAAAAGAAGAAGTACAAAGTCCACGTGCGTGTCTTTGCGAGCCGTTACCGGGGCTATGCCCGCTGCCCCGAATGCGACGGCAGCCGCCTGCGACCGGAGGCCCTTTACGTGCAACTCTCCGGACGCACCATCGGCGACGTGGTGCGGCTCAACATCGCCGAAGCCCTCGCCTTCTTCGCCCAGATGACCTTGCCCGACGAGGCCCGCGCCATCGCCGACAAGATCCTGGTAGAGATTCGCCAGCGCCTGCGCTTCTTAAACGACGTCGGCCTTGAGTACCTCACGCTCGACCGGCTATCGGCCACGCTCTCCGGAGGAGAAGCCCAACGCATTCAGCTCGCCACCTGCCTGGGCTCGCAGCTCGTCGGCGCCTGCTATGTTCTCGACGAACCCTCCATTGGCCTTCACTCGCGCGACACCGGCCGCCTCATCCGTATCCTCCACGAACTGCGCGACCTCGGCAATACCATCCTGGTCGTCGAGCACGACTCGGACGTCATGCGCGCCGCCGACCATATCATTGACCTCGGCCCCGGCGCGGGCGAGCACGGTGGGCAGTTAATTTACGAAGGCACTTACGATGAGCTGGTCCGCTGGCCCGACCATCCTTCGCGCACCGGCGTGCATCTGCGCGCCGAAAGCACTGCGCGGCCCCATGCTGGTACGCGGCGCAAAGTAAACAAGAAGCGAACCATCACCTTTACGGGCTGCCGCGCCAATAACCTGCGCAACATCGATGTCGAAATCCCGCTCGACATGCTGGTCGCCGTCACCGGCGTCTCCGGCTCGGGTAAGTCGACGTTGGTGCACGACGTGATCCATCGCACCTTGGCGCGCCGCTACAAAAGCGAGGGCGAGTCACCGGCGGCGGAAAGCGAAGCCTTCGAAAACGCCGATCGCCAAACCTGCCGCAGTGTGGAGCACGCCGAACGGCTCTCGAATGTCGTCCTTGTCGACCAATCGCCCATTGGCCGTACTCCGCGGTCGAACCCGGTCACTTATGTCAAAGCCTTTGACTTGATCCGCGAACTCTTCGCCGCTAGTCCTGAAGCCAAGAAGCGCGGTTACTCGGCTGGCCACTTCTCCTTCAACATCCCAGGCGGCCGCTGCGAAACCTGTCAGGGCGACGGCACGGTGACGGTGGAAATGCAGTTCCTTGCCGACGTCGAACTTGTGTGCGACGACTGCAAAGGCACGCGCTACAAGCCCGCCTTACTCGAAATCCAATACCGTGAGAAGAGTATTCACGAGGTATTGCGCTTAAGCGTCACCGAAGCGATGGTGCTGTTTGCTGACCAGCCAAAGTTACATAACAAACTCCGCGTGCTGGACGAAGTGGGCCTGGGCTACTTACGCCTGGGCCAATCGGCGACGACGCTTTCGGGCGGCGAAGCGCAACGCGTGAAGCTAGCCTCGCACTTAGCCCTGGCCAGTTGCGCGGGGACGTTGTTTATCTTCGACGAACCCACCACCGGCCTGCACTTCGACGACATCGCCAAGTTACTTACCGCTTTCCAGAAACTCATCGAGCAGCATGGCAGCGTGCTGTTAATCGAACACAACATGGACGTCATCCGCGCTGCGGACTGGGTCATCGACTTAGGCCCCGAAGGCGGCTCCGGCGGCGGCCTCATCGTCGGCGTCGGCACGCCGGAAGAGATCGCTGCCCTGCCCCAGTCCTACACCGGTCAATTCCTCGCATCCGCCATGCGCGGCGTCGCGCCTCCCACCAAATAGAGGCAGTGTCCCACAAAACCGTAATGACCACAATGACTAGTCACTATGCTAGATTCGCAATATGAGCACCGCTATAGAGATCTCGGCTACGGAGTTTAAGGCCAAATGCCTCCAACTCCTCGACCAAGTGGCAGACCAGCATGCGAGCCTCGTCGTCACCAAACACGGCAAACCCGTGGCGCGGGTAATTCCGATGGAGCCTGAGGTCCGGCGGCCGTTGCGTGGGAGCGGTGTGGGCAGGGAGATCATCCTCGGAGATCTGCTTGATTTCGACATCTCCGCCGATTGGGAAGTCAACCAGCCTTGAAGCGAGCCGTTCTCGATACCCACATCCTGTTATGGTGGCGGCAGAACGAGTCGCGACGGATGTCCGTCCCCCAAAGGCGATACCTGGAGCGCCTGGAGAAGGACGGGGAGTTCGTGATTTCGACAATCACCCTGTGGGAGGTCGCCAAACTCGTTGGCGGAAAACGCTTTGAGATCCTGCAACCCTTGGATGTTTGGCTGGATGAAATCTCACACCTTCCAGGCCTGCATGTCGAACCCCTGACCAACAGGATCATCGCCGCCAGCGTGTCGCTTGAGAACTTCCATCGCGACCCAGCCGACGAGTTGATCGTCGCCACGGCCCGCTGTCTCGGCCTGCCGTTGATCACCTGCAATGACCGGATTCGCAAATGGGGCGGCATCGTTACGGTCTAGACGCAGAAAGGGCGCCCGATTTCTCGAGCGCCCTTCAGCTAAGGTAAACTACTGACGCTTCTTGAGCGTCGGGCGATCGTCCTCGTCGGTGGGGGCCTTGGTGCCGCCCTTGCCGTCATCCGTCGGAATCGTGCCGCCGGGGGCGCGCTTCAAACGAGGACGGTTGGGATCTTCGGGAGTGGCCTTGCGACGGCCATTCAAGGCCATCAGGCGGGCCTTCACGTCGTTGAACTCCGACGTGGTTACGACGTAGTCCGGACGGGCGGTGAGCATTTCGCCGATGTTCTTCTGGGCGTCGGTAACGCGTTCGGCCGTGGGCGGATGGGATGAGAAGACCTTCGACATCGTGCCGGGCTTGCGCTTCTCGCGCGCTTGCAATTTTTCAAAGAAGTCGACGAAGGAGGTGGGGTCGTAACCGGCTTTGTACATGTATTGCAGGCCCAGGATATCGCTCTCGCGCTCCTGGGCTTGGCTGAACTGGAGGAAGGCGAGCGGGATTAGGATGCTGACACCTTGGCGGATCGCCATGCTGGTCCAGCCGAAGCCGGTGAACATCAAGGGAATCGTCGCCAAGTTGGCCAGCGTGCCGCGCGTGGCTTGCTTGGTGCCGTGGCGGGCAGCGATATGGGCGATTTCGTGGCCCATGACGCCGGCGAGTTCCGATTCGCTTTCAGCGGCCATGATCAACCCGGTGTTGACGTAAAAAAAGCCGCCGGGGAGGGCGAAAGCGTTGACGTCCTCGCTATCCACCACCTTTATGGTGAAAGGGACCTTGGCGTCGGAATTGCGCACGAGGTTCTGCCCAACGCGGCTTACATACTCGGCGATCATCGGATCATCGACAATCTTGGCTTGGCGTTCAATGTCTGTGGCAAGGCTCTTGCCGAGGGCGATCTCTTTCTCCAAAGAGTAGAAGTTCATGCCCTTGCCGACGTCGCGGTTGCCGATCTGGTCAGGATCTTTCTTGGCTGGCTTCTTTTTGCCGTCTGGCGTGGTCGCTTGGGTCTTGGTTTTGGTGGTATCCGGCGCGGTGGTCTTGTCGCCGGCGAACAGGGCTAGGCTGGTGGCCAACGTTACGGCCACGGCCTTCGAATTCAGAAAACTGCGGAGCATACAAGCTTCTCCTTATGCAACACGGTACCGTCCCCATTAGTATAGTGCGAAACCCTACACCTCAGGACGGCGACTGCTGTTAGAATTTACGTATAGTTCTGCGCTCCGGTTACGAAAACCTTTGATTCCCCACGATTTGACCACCCATTCGGACGACTGGCAGCACTACCGCCGCCAATTTCCTTCGCTCGCCAACCTGACCTACCTGAACCACGCTGCCGTGGCGCCGCTGTGCAAACCGGCTGCCGACGCCATGCGTTGGAACGCCGACGACGCCGAAACGTGGGGCAGCTTTCACTACGACCGTTGGATGAAGTGCTACGACGACTTTCGCGCGCAGGCCGCCCGGATGATTAACGCCGAAAGGGGCGAGATCGCGGTCGTGAAGAACACCTCCGAGGGCATCGCCACCGTGCAGATGGGGCTCAACTGGAGAGAGGGCGACATCGTGGTCGCTTTTCGCGAGGAGTTTCCGGCCAACTACTTTCCCTGGCAGCGTTTGGAGGCCAAAGGCGTCTCGATTCGCTGGCTGTCGATCTACGACTCGCTCGACCAGATTGACGCCGCCGCCAAAGGCGCCCGGCTGCTCGCCATCAGCTACGTGAACTACCTGAGCGGCCATCGCGTGGACCTGGACGCCATTGGCGAGATCTGCGCCCGGCATGGCGTTTTCTACTTTGTCGACGCCATTCAAGGCATGGGCGTCTACCCGATCGATGTCCGTAAGGCCAAGATTCATGCATTGGCCGCCGATGGCCACAAGTGGCTGCTGGGGCCAGAAGGCTGCGGCGTACTCTACATTCAACAGGACCAGCAGGACTCAATCGAGCCGGTGGAATTCGGCTGGACCAACGTCGCCGGCTACAACGACTACGCTTCGCGCGACATGTCCCTGCGCTCCGACGCTGGCCGTTACGAGTGCGGCACCCTCAACACCGTGGGGTGTTTTGGGCTCGAAGCCTCTATGCGTTTTCTGAACGACGTTGAGGCAGCACACCCCGGTGGCATGGCCGCGCGGATTACCCGGCTCGCCGACCGGCTGGCCGACGGAGCGCGGGCGAATGGTTATGAGCTGATGATCGAGCGGCAGGCGCCAACCGCGGCCGGGATCGTTAGCTTTCGCAAAGAGGGCGTCGATAGCCGGATGACGGTGGCCAAGCTGAAGGCGCAACGGATAACTGCCGCGCCGCGCCAAGGCTGGATCCGCGTTTCGCCGCACTTTTATCTGGAGACCGCCGAAGTGGACCGGGCGATCGAGCTGCTGTAATCGTCCGAGAGTTGAGTGGTAGATTACGAAACGAACCCGGGAGTTATTGATTCTATTGGGTCTACCTGGGAACTAAATCCTGACTTCGTTCCGGGCGAGACCCGAAACACCCACGTCATCAGTTTAGCATACGCCGCCAAGAGCTTCCTCACAAGTGGTTGACACGATGGGTGCCGTTCATCCTTCCGAGACGGCGTTACCAACGAAGGACCGGACTTGGTACAGTAACGGAATGCGATTTTTCTTTCTGTTGAGCCTCACGTTAAGCGGCTTGTTTGCCGCGGACAAGCCCGAGAAAGGGTTCATCAACCTTTTCAATGGCAAGGATTTGGAGGGTTGGACGAAGTCCAAGGAGAACGAAGAGACGTTTCAGGTGAAGGACGGGGCGATTGTTGCCAATGGCAAACGCTGCCACCTCTACTACACCGGCAAAATCAAGGGCAAGCCGGCTGAGCTCAAGAATTTCGAGCTGAAGGTGGACGTGATGACTTTGCCGATTTCGAATGGCGGTGTCTATTTCCATACGGCGTATCAGGAAACGGGCTTTCCGGATAAGGGCTTCGAGGTGCAGGTGAACAACTCGCACGGCGACTGGAAGAAGACCGGTGGCCTCTACAATGTGCAGGACAACAAAGAGCCCTTTAAGGATAACGAGTGGATGACCGAGCACATCATCGTGCAAGGCAAGCACGTGCAGGTGTTTGTGGGTAGCAAAAAGGTATCGGATTGGACCCAGCCCGACGACTGGACTGGACCCAAGGGCAGCCCGGGCCGGGTGCTGACGGGCGGCACTTTCGCATTGCAAGGGCATGACCCGAAATCGACCGTGATGTACAAGAATATCCGGGTGAAGCCGCTGAAGTAAGGTCTAGGGGCGGGACGGCGACAAGATATCGCCCCAAGTGACCTGGTAGATTTCGAGGTCGTCGTCCCAACTGATTCCGGCCCTTAAGAAGACGCGCAGGCCGGGCACGAGCTTGTCGCGCGAAACGGCGTCGCCGTTGGCGGTGTAGCGAGTGTCGGGGCGCAGGAGCAGGTCCTTCAAGCCTTCGGTGCGGGTGCGGATCCAGAGGCGGTCGGACTCCACTTTCGACACGACGCCGGAGTAGGAGAGGCTACCGCGGGGGGCGAAGCTCTCGGTGGCGCGTTGCGTGTGACCCGTCGGGTACTTGGCAGGTTGGGGACCGATGACGTGCACCATGCGAACGTAGCATTGAGCGAGGCGATGCGTACGGTCGGTTACCAGTTCGAGGGAATCACCGGCGTTGACGTCGCGCCACCAGATGCGCTGGCGGTCGCGCTCGATGTAGGTGCGGCCGTCGGAGCGGCAACTATAGGCCGGTTGATCGGACTTGGCCAGCTTCACCGTAACCACGCCGGCGGCGGCGGTGCCCTCGTAGGTAAGGAAGAGCCCGCGGACAATGCCTAGCGGAACGTCCTCTGCGAAGGCGAGAGACAAGACGAGACTAAGACAAAGACGCATTCGGTTCTCCTGCTATCGTATAGGATTGTTACCGATGCAGATGCCACTTTCAGAATTTTCCTTACTCACCCGACTCGAACAGGCGGGCAAATGGTTTCTCCATTCGGGCATTCAGGAAGCTTCGGGCGGGGTGGCCCGCTACTACCGGGTAGAGGACGGACGCAACTTGCCGCTGTCGGCGGAGATTACGGGTTATGCCGTCTCGGCCCTGCTGGAGTTTCACCAGCGCACGAAGGAACTCGAATGTCTGGACGCGGCGGAGCAAGCGGGGCGTTATCTATTGGGTACGTGGGATCGCAAACTACGGACGATGCCGTTTGAGGAAGACGCGGCCCTGGCTTATTTCTTCGATTTGGGAATCGTCGCGCGCGGCCTGCTGCGGCTGTGGCGAGTGACGGGCGAAAACTGGACAAAGGAATTGGCGCACGAGTGCGGGCGCAGCATGATGGAAGACTTTGCGGCGGAACGGGGCTACCACGCGATTTTGAGCCTGCCGACGAAGCGGCCAGTGCCCGCGGAGCCATGGTGGAGCCGGCGGCCGGGGGCCTTCCAACTGAAGGCGGCGCTGGCCTGGCGGGAACTGGCGGAGTTGCTACCGGCGCCGGCGTTTCTGAAGCCCTGGGAGCGGCAATTGGAGTTCTCGCTGTCAGTTTGGCGGGAGTTGGTGGACGTGGAACCGGAACAGCGGATGGACCACCTGCACCCGCTGGGTTATTTTCTCGAAGGGCTGCTGCCGGTGCTGGATCGGCCGGCGTGCGCCGAGGCGATGCGGGAGGCGATTCCGCTTTACTCGCGCCTGTTGCGGGAGTTGTCGCCGGAGTTTGCCCGGGCCGATGCCTACGCCCAGTTGCTTCGGTTGCGGTTGTTTGCCGAAGCGGCGGGAGTGCTGCCACTGGACCGGGCGGCGGCGCGTGAAGAGCATGATCGGCTCATGGACTGGCAGGATCAATCGGACGATGTGCATCGCTTCGGCGGCTATGCCTTCGGCACGCGGCAAGGCGTGACCATGCCTTTTGCGAACCCCGTCTCCACGGCCTTTTGCATGCAGGCCAGTGCCTATTGGTTTGAACGGAAGGCCGGCGCGTTCCGGGCCGACTGGCGTGAGCTTATCTAGGGCGAAGGTAGTCTTCGCTACTGGTGCGCGGGAGCGGATGCCGGCCGTCGTGGAAGCCATGCGCCAAGTGGGCGAAGACCTGCCGCTCTATGTGATTTCCGAGTTCCCGCCTCCGGATGGCCACTGGATCCCTTACCATCCGCTGCGTTCGGCCGCCGATAATCTGGCGCGCGTGCGGCGGCAGTTACATGGGCTCGACGTTCGTTTGGCGGGTATCTATCTGGATCCGGAGATTCCGTACTGGGCCTTGCGGCGCTTGGCTTTGACGGTAACGCCGTGGCAAAGCTGGGTATTTTTTTCCAACGATCTGAACCACTTCATGCTGCGGCCGCGGTCCTTACCGGCGGTGGGGCGCTTTCTCGCTTGGCGATTGCGAGAAGGGCTGCGGTTTCAATTGCGGCCCGGTGGCGATGTGTATACGTTCCTCTGGCGGCTGGGGCACCCGTCGCACTTTCGCCGGCCTTGGCTCGCCTGGAATGCCGGCCGGGCACGGTTTCGGTTTATGGCGCAGAAACGAGCCGTTGACCCACCGGTCGTTGTCGGTGCTTCATGGCCGCCGGGAGTAACGGTTGTGATTCCGTCGAGGAATGGGCGCGACTTACTCGCCAGGTTATTGCCTTTAGTCCGGGCCGACCAGGTTATCGTCGTGGACAACGGTTCCGAAGAAGCGTGGGTTGCGCCCCCGGGCGTCGAGTTACTCCGGAGCAAGGAACCGTTATCCTTCGCAGCGGCCGTCAACCGGGGTATTCAAGCGGCGCGTTATTCGCATGTTTGTTTGTTAAACAACGATATGGTAATTGAGCCGGAGTTTCTGCCTTCGTTACGGGCGGCGTTCGATGAGGTGCCCGAGTTATTCTGCGCTACGGCCCAAATCTTCTTTCCAGAGGGGGAACGCCGGCAGGAGACGGGTAAGGCGGCGATGCGGCCGGATGCCGGTCCGTTGGACTTTCCGCTGACTTGCCTGGAGCCTTTGCCGGGTGAGGATTTAACTTGGGTACTGTATGGGTCCGGTGGGTGTTCGCTATACGATACGGCGAAGTTACTCGCGTTGGGCGGCTTAGACGAGAGTTACCGGCCCGCGTATGTAGAAGATTTGGACTTAGGCTATCGCGGTTGGCTGGCGGGTTGGCCGAGTGTCTATGTAAGTGGGGCGAGGGTGGTGCATCATCACCGGTCGACGACGTCGCGTTACTTCGATGAAAGCGCGCTGCGGAGAATGGTGGAGGTGAACTACTTACGCTTCCTGGCCCGCGCGATTCATGCGCCGGAAGAGTTTTCGCGGCGTTGGCAGCGCGCGGTGCAGCGGTTGAACTTACTCGCGGCGGGCCATGAGCCGGATCCGGTTCCAATGGCCGTATTGGCGGAGGCGCGGATACTCGCGGCCCGGGCTCCGCACGCCGTCCTGTCGGACGAAAGCATTCTGGGGTTGGGCTCTGGCGACGTGGCTTGTTTTCCGGGCCGGTGTTCCCACCAGGGGTTGCGGGTATTGGTGGCTACTTGTTATCCGCCTTATCCGCTGGCCCATGGGGGCGCCGTGCGGATGTATAACTTGATGTGCCGGGCGGCGGCGCAGGGGGTAGCGCAGGTGTTAGTGGCGTTTTGCGACGAGTTGGCGGCACCGGCGCCCGAGTTACTCGAAATCTGCCACCGGGTGGTGCTGGTGCGGCGGCGGGGCAGCCACTACCGCATCGACAGCGGCCGGCCGGACGTGGTGGAGGAGTTCGACTCTCCCACGATGCGCGCGGTGCTCGAGCGGCTGATGATCGAGTTTCAGCCGGCAATCGCCCAACTTGAGTTTACGCAAATGGCATTGTACCTGAATACCGTGAAGCAGGCGCGCACTTTGTTAGTGGAGCACGACGTAACGATCGACCTTTACGAGCAGTTACTCGCGCGGAACCCCAGCGAAGAGTTACGCGATCAGCTCGATCGCTGGCGCCGCTTTGAAACCGAGGCTTGGCGCCACGCCGATACCGTCGTGGTGATGTCGGAACGGGATCGCGCGACGGTGGGCGAGCGCGCCGTGGTACTGGCGAACGGCGTGGATCTCGAGCGGTATCAGCGCGGTGGAGAAGCACCAGAGCCCAGGCGGCTGCTGTTTATTGGCAGCTTCAACCATTTGCCCAACTTACTGGCGCTCGATTGGTTTTTGCGCGAAGTAAAGCCATTACTCCAGGCTCCGGTAACTTTGCACGTTATTGCGGGGGCGCGGCACGAGTATTATTTGAATTTTTACCGGGCATCGGTGATGCTGGACTTAACCGGGGACGATTTGGAGTTAGAAGGATTTGTAAGCGATGTCCGGCCGGCTTACCGGCGGGCGGCCGTGGTGATTGCCCCGTTACGGGCTTCGGCGGGAACCAACATCAAGATTCTCGAAGCGATGGCGATGGGCAAGGCCCTGGTGTCGACCGGAGCCGGAGTGAACGGCCTGAATGACTTACTGGCGGGGACCGATTTCGCGCTGGCCGAAGATGCCGGGGCCTTTGCCCAGGCCGTGGACGAGTTACTGGTGAGTCCAGAACGGCGCATCTTGCTGGAAACGGCGGCGCGACAGGCAGTGGAGGCGCGGCACGGTTGGGATCGGGTGGCCGAGTTACAGGCGGGAATCTATCGTAGCCCGCCACACTGAGCCCACCACATTAGCGGACCGAACCAGAACTGGATACAATCTCCGGCATGCTCAGTCGACGAAATCTATTGCCGCTGCTGGCCGCCCGGGCCTTCCCTGCTCCGCGGTCGATCGACGAGTATGACCCCGCCAATGTGAAACTCTCGCACCGCATGCCCATCCGGTCGATGACCGATGACGACCTGCTGTTCCTGCAGCAACTGGGTATCCGGCATGCCCGGATCGAGTTCGGAGACACCGCCACCTTCGACTACATGAAGGCCACTCAGGACAGGTTAAAGCGCTTCGGGATGACGATCTACTCTGCGGTCCACTATGCTTATCGCCGCACTCGTCTGCAACTCGGCCAAGCGGGTCGGGACCAGGACATTGACGAATTCAACCGCTTCCTGGTCGACTGCGGGAAGCTGCGAATCCCGATTGCAAACGTCGACTGGCACCCGGCGAATACTTACACGACGGCCGAGGTGATGACGCCGCGAGGGTACCGGGCGCGGCAATTCAAGCTCGACGACTTCCGCACCCGGATCGAGAAGCAAGCCTTCGACCGCGTCTATAGCGCCGACGACATTTGGAACACATATACCTACTTCATGAAGGCCGTGCTGCCGGTGGCGGAGAAGGCCAACGTCCGGCTCGCCTTGCATCCGGACGACCCGCCGCTCGCCATGATGAACGGCGTGGCCAAGCTCTTCGTCCACTACGACGGCTACCGCCGCGCCGAGCAGATCGCCGGGGCGTCGAAGCACTGGGGACTCACCTTCTGCATCGGCACGTGGAGCGAAGGCGGGACCCAAATGGGCAAGGACGTGTTCGAGATGATCCGCGACTTTGGCGGGCGCGGCAAGATCTTCGACGTCCACTTCCGGAATGTCAGCGGACCGCTGCCCGAATTCGTCGAGACCTTCCCCGACGACGGCTACCAGGACATGGCGGCGGTGATGCGGGCCCTGCGCCAAGTGAAGTTCAACGGCGCCGCACAGCCGGACCACATCCCCTTGTTCCAGGGCGACGATAAGTTTCGGCGGGCGGGGGTGGCTTATGCGATCGCGAATATGCGGACGATGTTGTGGCAGGCGAACCGGGAGGTGGGGTAGGTGGCGGGTGAGTCGGATGACGGGTTATGGGCCTGGTGAGGTAAGGCGGATTCCGGGGGCCCAGCGTGCTGAAGCAGCCGGCTAGCGGGGCGAATTGGACGGAGCTGGGGCGGAGACGGGAGGTTCAGAGGACGGTCCCAAGCTCGCGGTTCGGTGCGGGCGCTGAGCAGCACCCTCCAGAGCAGCCAAAACAAAATGACGGCGAAGATTGCGAGGGCGACAAGTAGCATGGCCTGTTAACAAGAGTAGCGCAGCGGATGTGCTACCAAGTAAGGCGCAGCGACATCTGGATGCGTCGGCTGGGGGCGGCGGCGTTGGTTTGGCCGAAGAGAGGGCTCGACAGGTTGCGGAAGTCATCGCCGGCGGCGGTGAGAAAAGGGATATTAAAGATGTTGAAAAAATCCGAGCGGAATTCGAGGCCGACGCGTTCGTAGAGGCGGACGTTCTTGCTCAGGGTCCAATCGAAGTTGATGAGGTTGTTCATCCGCGCCGTGTTGCGGCCGCAGGTGCCGTGATTGGCAAGCAAGGGCTGGACGTAGGCGAAGTTGGCGGTGTTCGCCGTGCCGTTGATGCCGCGGGCGGCGGGGGCCGGGATGGTGGCGCGATTGCCGAAGGTGAAGGGGGCGCCGCCAGGGATGCAGGTGGCACGCGCGTTGTCGAAGGGGCCGGAGATGTCGCCGTCCATGTTGACGTCGGCGAGGCCGAGGCGCGCGCCGCTGACCACCGTGAAGGGGATGCCCGATTGCCATTGGTTGATGGAAGCGAAGTTCCACCCGCCGAGGACGCGGCCGGCGAGGCCTTGCTGTTGCTTGTAAAAGGGCAGTTGCCAGACGTGCGAGAGGATGAAGCGGTGCGGGATGTCGTAGGAGGAGGGCCCACGTTCGGCACGGTAGTTGAATTGGTCTTGGGCGAAGCCGCGGTCGGTGGTGGCTTGGCCGGGGCTATAATCCGAGCCGTTGTCGGGGCAGCAGAGGCAACAGCGCGCGGACGGTGGGATCGGTGACGGTGGCGCGGGCAGCAACGGTGGGCACGGCGAGCAGGGAAATGGGGCTGGAGCCGCGGGCGCGGCGGGACTCCCAGCCGCCGAAGAGGAAGGTCTTGTCTTTGCGGATGGGTCCGCCAGCGGTGAGGCCGAAGAAGTTCTGGCGCAGGGGCGTCGCTTTGCCGGTGGGGTCAAAGTAGTCGCGAGCATTTAGGCGGGCGTTCTGCAGGAAGTTGTAAGCGCTGCCGTGGAGGGTGTTGGTGCCGGCGCGGGTGACCATCAGCACTTGGGCAGTGGACTTGACACCGTACTCGGCGGCCCAGTTGGAGGCGAGGACCTTGAACTCCTGCAGCATATCGGGCGTGGGCTGGGTGGAGAGGGCGATGCCGCCGAACTCCCAGTCATTGGCGTCGGTAGAGTCGAGCTGATGGGCGGTGGCTTTGGAGCGCCCACCGTTGGCGTTGATCTGTCCAGCTTGGGCGATGTTGAGCGTGGTGAGCGAGCCGCCGCGGGGGTTGAAGGTGGGCGTGACGCCGGGGGAGAGCGCAATCATGTTGACGATGTTGCGGCCGGCGTTGGGTAGGGTTTGGATCTCAAGCGTCGAGCGGGTGACGGAACGCAGGGGTTGAAAGGTGTTGAGCAGGGCGGCGTTTTCGACGACCTGGATGGTGGCCGTTTGGCTCGCGAGGGTTAGGGAGAAGTTCTGAGTAAGCGTCTGGCTGGTGACGATGGTGAGTTCGGCGGCAGCGGCGGCGAAGCTGTCCTTGGCGACGTCGAGCCGGTAGCGGCCAGGATTCACAGCGGCAAAGAAGAAGGCGCCGGCGCCCGAGGAGTTAGCTTTGCGGGCCTGGTTGTTCTCGAGGTTGGTGAGGGTGAGCGCGGCGCTTGAGACCGGGGCACCGGTGGGATCGAGGATGGTACCTTCGATGCGTCCGGTGGTGAATTGGGCGGCAGCGGCGATCGGCAACAGGGCCGGGAGGAGGAGACGGGTGAGCACCATTTCAGGCTAGCGAGCGCAGGTTTCTTGAGCATTGCAGTCGAGCGACATTTGGTTGACACGCGGGGCTGGTACAACTGGGATCATGTTCAGACGTGACCTCTTGCTGGGTGCCCCGGCCCGGCTCTTGCAGCGGCCGCAGCGGGCGGTGGTGTTTCTGATCGATGGCTTGGGCGAAGACTATGTGGCCGCCAGCACGATGCCCGTGCTGGCCGGGTGGCGGAAGAAGGGTTTTGGCAAGACGGTGGGCGGGGTGATGCCGTGGGTGACCAATGCTAACAATGCGAGCATGTGCTGCGGCTGCTGGCCGGAAGAGCATGGCATTACGGCGAATTTCTTTCTGGACGACTCGACCGGGCAGGAGCGGTACATGGAGAGCGCGGACCTGTTGTTGCGGCCGACGCTGTTTGAGCGGGCGGCGCGGCGCGGGGTGAAGTCGGCGTTGTGGTCAGCGAAGAAGAAGACCGTGAGCCTGTTGCCGCGCGGGGCGAGCGTCGTATTGGCCGCCGAATCGCCGACGGCGAAGTAATCTGTCGCGCTCGTGTTACACCTAGGGCGTGGCGAATCGCTTACCTTTGCTTCGGCGTGACCTGGACTTGATGCCATCCCCGATGGAGGATCGGCCGGGACTGTTGATGCGGGATTCGTTTCACTACTCGGAAGCGACGCTCATCATGCCCCCGCCGTTAATCGGGGTGCTCGACTTGTTCGATGGGAAATCGACGGAGCTTGATTTGCACGAACGACTGACGCGCATTACCGGCGACTTGGCCGTAAGCGGATTGGCGCAGCATCTGATCCAGACCTTCGATGAGGCCGCGTTCTTCGACAATGAAACCTACGCGCGGCGGAAGCGGGAGAAACACGCCGAGTTCGCGGGCTTGGCCGTGCGCGAGCCGGCCTTTGCGGGCGGGGCGTATCCGGCGGAACGTGGCGAGTTGACGGCGACTTTTGAGCGCTATTTCACGGGTGCGCGACCTTTGCGCGCGGGCGAGGTGACCGGGCTGGCGGCGCCGCATGTGTCCCCTGAAGGAGGGTGGGAGAGCTACCGCGAGGCCTACGCTTCCCTACCCCCAGAGCTGGGGTCGCGGACGTTTATCGTGCTGGGCACGTCGCACTATGGAGCGCCGGGGAAGTTCGGCTTAACGCGCAAGCCTTACCGGACGCCATGGGGCGACACGACGCCGGCCTGCGACGTGATCGACCACTTACTCGAGAACGCGCCGGAGAGTATCGACAGCGAAGACTATTGCCACGCGGTGGAGCATTCGATTGAGTTTCAAGTGCTGTTTCTGCAGCGCTGTTATGGGCCCGATATCCGGGTGGCACCGATCCTGTGTGGGCCGTTTGGGCGTAGTATTTACGGTCGGGATCGGCGGCCCGAAGATGACGAGGGCGTGGCGCGGTTCTTTTCTGCGTTGCAGGAGGCCGCGCCCGCGGATGCGGTGTGGGTATTGGGCGTGGACATGGCGCATATGGGCCGGCGCTATGGCGATCGGTTTGCCGCGCGCGCTGACTTAGGCGAGATGGCGGAGGTGGCGCAGCGGGACCAGCGGCGGATTGCGAGCCTGAATGCCTTCGACGCCGACGGGTATTGGGAGCAGGTGCAGGAACAGCAGGATGACCTGAAGTGGTGCGGCTCTTCGCCCTTTTACACGTACCTGAAAACGGCACCCCGGGCGCAGGGCGAGCTACTACGCTACCAGCAATGGAACATCGATGAGGCAAGTGTAGTATCCTTCGCGGGAATGCGTTTTACCAAAGGAGTGGTGCGATGAAGAAGTTGATCCTACTGGGCAGTTTGCTGGCGATGCTGGCGGCAGCGCCAATGGCGAAGAAGATGGTGCTCGAAAACAACCGCGTGACGGCGAGCGAAGTGGTTTATGAGCCGGGCCAGCCACGCGAGCCCTACATCCGGCCGACCGACCAGGTGATTGTGTTTTTGGATGAGTGCTCCTATGAGCGCACGGACTCGAAGACCAAGGAGAAGACCATCCGCAAACGGAAGCAAGGCGAAGTGATCTGGCACGACA
>Ga0105048_10001566_pt1 | contig 36975 bp, 33 predicted proteins | sample MAT05_FD_78382 | JGI IMG/M metagenome (GOLD analysis project Ga0105048, IMG submission 78382) | Freshwater microbial communities from Lake Fryxell liftoff mats and glacier meltwater in Antarctica - MAT-05 | ecosystem: Environmental > Aquatic > Freshwater > Ice > Liftoff microbial mat | place... | reverse complement strand
GCTCGTGCTGCTCGGCGACGTCGTCGTGGACGCCGTCGTCGAGCTCGGATTCGTGGTCGCGGTCGTAACGGTGGTGGACTCGGTGCCACCCGTCGATCCGTCGGTCGACGGGTTGCCCTCGCCACCGCCATCACCACAGCCGCCGACACCAGACACAATCGCTGCCGCGCACACGAGCCCGATTCGTCGCAACATAGCCGACAGCGTACCCCACGGCGGACGCTGCAGTCTCGGCGCCTTTTAGTAGAACGGCCCCTCGTCGGCAGTGATGCGCACGATCGCCTCGTCCCACGTGATGTCGGCAACTGCCGCACCCGACCAGTGGGTCACCACGCTCGTGCCGCGGCTGATCTCCGCGACGCGACCGATCGCCGCCATGTGTGCATCACCGGCAACGAACGTCATCATCGCGGCGTCGTCGCGCCACACGGTGAGCGTTCGCGCGCTCGCGCACGCGTTCGACGTGCCGAGTTGGAAAGCCACGACACCGGGATTGCCGAACAGATCGGGTACGAGTGGCCCCACGGCTTCACCGAATGCCTGCTGCGCCGCGGGGTCCGGCTTCATCGCGAGGTACGTCGAGCTCACGAGGTACGTGCTGCCGTCGTCGATGAGCATGCCGGTGTCGGGATCGACGCCGGGGCCCATCCACACCAGCGGGATCGGGGCGCCCATCATGTCGGCGCCGCTGAGGTCGGTCTCGAGCGTGCCGCGATCGCAGTCGGCGAACGGATCCTCGCCGGTGCTGGTATCGGCGGGTGCGTCGGTGGTGTCGGTCGTCGTCGACGCCGTCGTCGACGCCGATGCCGACGCCGATGCCGACGCAGTGGTCTCGCCGCCCGTGTCCGCGGCGTCGTCGTCGTCGTTGTCGTCGTCGTCCGCGGGGCACGCCGCGAGCGCGAAGGTGAAAGCGATGTAGAGATGTCGAGGATGTCGCATGGGTGTCTCAAGCTCCCGAGGTGACGCGAACGATGCCGAAGACGACGCGATCGAAGCGTCGGCCGAGGCGGGGTGATTCGAAGTCTTCGCGCGTGCCGAAGCTCTGCACCTGCACGCGCTGGCCGACCTGCGCCGGATCGCCGGTCGTCGCAATCCAGTCGCCACCATCGAGGCGCAGGTAGCTGTAGCTCCCCGCGGCGAGGCGCTCGGTCACGACACCGGCCAGCGACTTCTCGTCGGTGGTCGGCGCAACGAGGCCCCCCATCGGCGAGGTCGTGCTCGGCACAGCTTGGGTGGTGACGGGCGCGGGAGGCGGTGGTGCGACGCCTTTGCACGCGCCGAGCACGAGCGCGGTGATCCAGATCGGTAGCGCGGTAGGTGACGACTTCGGCATGGCGATGGGAGCTTGAACACCGCCTTGCCATTCGTCCAAATCATGGCTCTCATACAAAGTATGAAACCGGCTCATGGGCCTTCGGCAAGCCTCGACCTCGATCTGCTGGTCGCGCTCGAGGCTCTGCTCGCGCTCGGCAACGTGACGCGTGCGGCGGCCCGGCTCGGCATCACGCAGTCGGCGATGAGTCACCGGCTGCGCCGGCTCCGCGACGCGCTCGGCGATCCGATCGTCGTCGCAGGTCGTGGCGGGCTCGTCCCGACGCCGCGCGCCGAGCAGCTCGCCAAAGTCGTCACCCGCAGCCTGAACGAGCTGCGCACCGCACTCGCGACCGCCGAGGCGTTCGATCCGGCGACGAGCACCCGCACGTTCACCGTGGTCACGAGCGACTTCGCCGAGTTCGAGATCTTGCCCCGCGTGCTCGAGGAGCTGTCACGCAGCGCGCCACGCGTCACGACCGTGATGCGCGAGCCATCCGCCGACATGCTCGACGCGCTCGAACGCGGTGCAGTCGATCTGATCGTCGGTCCTCAGCTCGGCGACATCTCGGGCCTGGTGCAGCGCAAGGTCGGCGAAGATTTCCTCACGTCGGTCGTGCGCGCAGATCATCCGATCGTCGGCAAGCACCTCGACCTCGAGACCTACCTCGCCGTGCGCCACATCGTCGTGGATCCGAGCGGCGCCGGAGCCGTCGGCGTGGTCGATCATGCGCTCGCGCGGATCGACCGCCGCCGCGACGTCGCGATGCGCGTGCCTCACTTTCTCGGCGCACCGTTCATCGTCGCGCGCTCCGATCTCGTGCTCACCGGCCCCTGGGCGTTGTTGCGCCACTTCGCGAACCTGTTGCCGCTGAAGATCTTCGAGCCACCGCTCGAGCTCCCGACCGGTCGCACGTTCATGACGTGGCACGAGCGTGTCACCGACGATGCCGCGCACATCTGGCTGCGCGAGCTGACCGCACGCTGCACCGCCGTGGTGCTCGCGATGCCTGTGAAGCGTCCGCGTCTCGGCGCGCCGTTCGATCGCGCCGCGGCGCGGATCAGTGCACCGGCGGATCTTCGTCCTCGGCCGCGTCGAGCGTAGGCGCGAGCGCAACGCCCATCGCCTCGAACACCGCCGACATCTGCTCGGCACTCATGCGCGCCGTGATCGCACCGAAGCTGACGTGATACACGCCGCACGAGCACAGCTCGACCCGACACGAGGGTCGGCTGACCAGCAACTTGCGTTCGTGGTTCGCCATCGACGAGGCCGAGCGTAGCAGAAGATCAGCGTACACGGGGCGACTCCCCACACGTCGTTGAGGATCTGTTGATGCGTGAGGAGCTTGCCGAGGTTGCGCGCGAGTACGGCGAGGGTGCGGTACTCGATCGGGGTCGAGTGGACTTCTTGCCCGCCGGCAATGTGTCGTCGGCGAGCGATGCGTTCGGGATCCCGCCGGGGCGTGTGGTCGAGCTGGGTGCCCAGGTCGCGCTGTGAACGAGTAATCTTGCGCTCGCGTGGCTTCGCCGCTTCCCTCGCGCACCCGGTTCGCCCGCGCGCTCGCGTCGATCTGGTTCCGATCACTACAGCGTCGCGGTGACGAAGGTCCGCCCGGTGCGACGCTGTTCGTGCTCAATCACCCCAACGGCTTGCTCGATGCGCTCGTGCTCAGCGCGGCGCTCGACCGCGCGCCGCGACTGCTCGGCAAGGCGACACTGTGGCAGGTCGCGGTCCTCAAGCCGTTTCTGTTCGTATTCGATCCGATCCCCGTGCACCGTCGCACCGACGGCGATGTCGGCCCCGAGGCGACCGCGAAGACGTTTGCGGCGGTGCATGCCGCGTTCGCGAAGGGTGACGCGGTCGCGATCTTCCCCGAAGGCATCAGCCACGGTCGGCGCGAGCTCGCGCCGCTCAAGACCGGCGCCGCTCGCATGCTGCTGTCGGCGCCGTGCCCCGTGCGACTGGTGCCGATCGGGCTCGTGTACGGCGAACGCGAGCGCTTTCGGCACAGCGCGCTGGTGCGGATCGGCGAGCCGATCGTGTACGACGATCTGCGCGCCGAGGGTCTTGCGGCCGAGGCCGTCGATGCGCTCACCGGTCGCATGCGCGACGCGATCGTGCCGCTGACGCTGCATGGTCCCGACGATTCCGCGGCCGCGCTCGCCGAGCGACTCGCGTGGCTGCTCGCGGAGGGTCCGCGCGAGCGTGCCCAGCTCGAGCTGCTGCGCGCGCGCACGCGGATCCTCGCCGAGCGTCTGCGCGCGCTCGACGAGCCCGCGCATGCCGACATCGAGACCCGCGTCGATCGAGCGACGAGGGCACTGACACGCGCGGGCGTGCGACCGGATCAGCTGGGCTTTTCATACTCGCGATCCGTCGTCGCGCGCTGGCTGCCGGGATTCCTCGGCCGGCTCGCGCTCGTGCCACTCATCGTCACGATCGGCCTGTGGTTCTGGCCGGTGTACCGTCTCACCGGATTCGTGATCGGGCGGCTCACACTCGATGTCGACGTCGTCGGCACGTACAAGTTCCTGCTCGGGTTCGTGCTGCTGCCGCTATGGCTCGTCGCGACGATGGCGCTCGCCGGCGTGTGGTGGGGCATCGGCGGTGTGATCGCGGCGCTGGTCGCCGCGGCGCTCGCGTTCGTCGTGATGCCGCTTCTCGAGCGCGTGCTCGAGGATCTGCAGGCGATCCGCGGGTTCATGCACAAGGACGATCCGCACGTGCAGGCGCTTGCGACCGAGCGCACCGCGCTGCTCGACGCATTCCCCGAGCTGCGCGCGTGGCTCGACGCTGCGTGACGATCAGCGTCGACGACGACGCGCGAGTGCGACGAGCACGATGCCGAGCGGGATCGTACCGAGCGACAGCGGCCCCGGCTCGACCGCGCAGCCCGATTTCGCGGGCGCGGGCTCGGCCTTCGCCGGCACCTCCGCGGTCGGCCCCGCCTTCGCCGGCACCTCGGCCTTCACCGGCACCTCGGCCTTCGTCGGCGCCGCTGCCATCACCGACCCGCTGTTCACGACGCACGTCCGACAGTCGCGCTCGACGGACTTCGGCTTGTCGCCCGAGTAGTCGATGCGCGAGCACTTGCTGTCCTGACATGTGCCCGCGACGCCGCGCACCGTGCACTCGACACCCTTGTCGGCGCTGCGACACGCGTCCTGTTCGTCGCTGATCTCGTCGGCGCGTGCGCTGGTCGAGGCGAACAGGAACGCGAGCGTGAGTCCTGCCGTGCGCAGCATCGTCATGCCGCGAAGCCTGTCACAGACCCTGCGTCGGCGTCGCGAGCTGCTTCATCAGCGCGCGCAGCCTTGGATAGCGCGCCGTGAGCTCCGCCTTCGCGCCGGGACCGTGCCGGTGCGCGGCGGCGAGCATGCGATCGTACGCCGCCATGGCGCGTCGCAGCACGACCTGCCGATCGCCCATCGCATGCGGAGCCTCGAGCTCGGCAAGCACGAGGTCGAGATCATTCTTTGCCCCGTCGAAGTCGATCACCTGATCGACGAGCCGCCGTTCGCTACGCATCGGCGCCGGCGGGAGTCCATCGATCTCCGCGCACATGCCCGGCACCTCGGCATCGCACTTCACCTGCTGCTGGAACCACGCCCACGCGCCGATGTTGTCGTCGTCGGTATCGCAGCAGTGACCCGAGCACTGGGCCTCGACGAACTCGTGCGGGTGCCCCTCCTGCTCGAGCCGGGCGAGGAGCTGCTGCGCGCCATCCCACAGGAAATCGTCGGCCGCGATCACGATGCGACCATGCACCTTGCAGTCGGGGCGCGACGGCGGCGTGTACGGTCCATACGCGCTGCCGCCACAATTCCACTGGATCCCGGCGAACACGTCTTGGAACTCGAAGCCGTGCAGCCCGAGGAACTCCGATCCACCGGAGAACCCGATCGCGTAGATGCGACTGACGTCGACGTTGTGCTTGCTCGCGACGTCCGCGAGAACCTCCCACACGTAGTCCGCGTTCGCGTTGGTGTCGCCCTGATACCAGCTCGTGCAGCCCGGGCACTTCGTCATCACGACGATGAACGGCTCCTGGGTCTGCTCCCAGTAGGTGCCCCAGATGTAGCGCGTCGAGTTGAACGGATCGCCCTCGTCGCCGTGGAACGCGAGCACCAGCGGCAGCGGCTCGTCGGTGTCGTGGGCACCGATGAGGTACCAACGCTCGGGCGAGCCGAGCTCGATCTGCAGGATCTCGCCGGTGCCACCGCCCATGCCGCAGCTCCCTGCAGGGCCGCCGACGGGCTCACCGGTGCTTTCGTCGGTGCTCGAGTCGACCGGTCCCGTCACGGGGTCCGTGTCGGAATCGGAATCCGAGTCGGAGGTCTCGTCGTTCGTCGTCGCCGGATTCGTCGAGTCGGGATCCGGTTCCGTCGTCGCTTCGCTGCCAGTCGAGAGCGTGACCTCGGTGCCCGCGGTCACCGCGGGATCACCATCGTCGCCACACGCGGCGAGCACGAAGATGGACGCGAGCGTCGGAATCGATGCGCGGGTGATCATGACGTCACCACGATACTCCCGCGCGCGGCCACAAACAGCCCGGGCGTCAGCCCGGGCCAACGCCTGGGCTAATCGCCCATCTGCACCCGCATCGTTCCCCACAGCGAGCCCAACCCACCGTCGTACGTCGGTGCGCACACGGAGTCGACGAGAAAGGTGCAGCACGGCGTTGCAGCGCTCACAGGTCGGTCGCAGCTCGAGCATGCGGCGATTGTCGCGGACAGGCCGTGGCCCTTTCATCCCCGGCTTGACACCGATTTAGTCATATGACTAAATCACGTCGTGATCGACGACACCACCTCGCGAGCACGGGGCAAGGCCGCGGTTCGCGAGGCGCTCGTCGAGGCCGCAGCCGATCTGCTCGCCGAGCGAGGCGATGTCTCCGTGCGCACGATCGCCGCGAAGGCCGGCGTGAACCACGGCCTCGTGCATCACTACTTCGACGGCAAGGACGGACTGCGCCGCGCCGTGCTCGATCATCTCGTCGCGCAGCAGGCGACACGTCTCGCCGATGTGGACCTCGACGATCCGCGCGCGCTGTTGCGTGCGGCGATGCGCATCGCCCGGGACGATCGACGTTTCTTCAAGATCCTCGCGCGCGCGATGCTCGACGGCGACGTCCCGACGCCGTTGCAATCGGCATTTCCGGTCGTGCGTCGACTGGTCGGCGTGCTCGAGAAGGAAGGCGTGGACGATCCGAAGCGTCGCGTCGCCCAAGGCATCGCGTTCACCTTCGGATGGATGTTGTTCGAGCCGTGGATCCGCGCTGCCACGGGGCTCGGCGCGAAGGCGTCGGCGCGCTTTCTCGACGACGCGCTGGGCGAGCACACCGCCGCGCTCTTTTTGGACTGAGCCCATGGATCACCGCACGATCGTCGCGCTCGTCTTCCTCGGCTTCGCCGTGATCGAGCTACGCGCCGGTCGGTTCTTCCAGCCGGGCCGCGCGACGCTGCGCGACTGGATGATCGAAGGCACGTCCGGGATCGTGCTGCCGCTCGCGGTGATCCCCGCCGTGTTCGCAATCGTCCCCGCGGTGTTACAGGCCATCGCACCGACATCGTCCGACGCGCTTGCCGACTGGCCGTGGTGGCGGATGTTCGCGGTGTTGCTCGTCGCCGATGATCTCACGCAGTACCTGTGGCACCGCGCCTCGCATGCATCACCGACGCTCTTCCGCCTGCATCGCGCGCATCACTCGGCGCCGTACATGTCCGTGCGCGTCACGTACCGCAACAACGCATTCTACTATGCGATGATGCCGGGGCTGTGGCTGTCGGCCGCGCTCGTGCACCTCGGCTTCGGCTCGGTGTACGCGGTCTATATGGTGCTAAAGATGGTGGTCGTGATCGGTGCCCACGCGTCGGTGCCGTGGGACGCGTGGCTGCTCGCGCGGCGCTGGACGTGGCCGGCGCTGTGGGTGATCGAGCGTGTGATCTCGACGCCGACGACCCACGCCGCGCACCACGGCCGCCACGCCGACGACGACGCGACCCACTACCGCGGCAACTACGGCAACTTCCTGTTCCTGTGGGACGTGCTCTTCGGCACCGCGAAGATCACCCGCCGCGTGCCGAAGGCGTACGGCCTCGAGGACGTCGCGCCGGTGTCGTGGGTCGAAGAGGTCGCGTGGCCGCTGGTGGATCGCGATCGCGCTACGATCAAGCAACGGTGAGGCGAGTGCCGCGGAAGGTTCACCCGGAGCACGCGGCGACTGTCTCGCCGATCCACGGCTCGACCGTGAAATCGCTCCACGCTTCCTCCAGCTTCCACAGGCTGTTGTCGTCCTCCCACAGCACCACGTCGGTGTTGTCGCCGCTCGCGTACAGCCCCCAGTGCCACTGACACAGATCGGTGCCCGGCCGATCGAACGTCGCATGCACGACGCTCGCGCCGTCTTGCCAGACGTGCAGCACACCGTCGTAGTAGTTCACGTAGATCGTGATGCGCGCGAACACACCGATCGGAAACGCCGGCGCGTTCGGGTCGAAGTCCACGGTGCCGCCGTTGTTCAGCACGTGCGCGGGCGTCAGCACGTTCTCGGCATTTTCGAGTCCGAGCGTCAGCACGTTCGAGCTGTAGTCGCACGCGTCGTTCACCGTCCAGAAGCTGAACCAGCGCCCGTTCTCGAACGCGTACGGGGCGTCGACGCGGCTCCAGAACGTATTCACGACGCCGAACGGTGCCTCGATGCCCTCGCCCTGGTTCGTGTAGGCGGGGACCACCGCATCGCCCTCGAACTGCAGCCCACCGTAGCCGCGATGCACGTCCATGTCGCTCTCGCAGGTCACCTCGGAGCGATGCGAGCTCCCAGGGCTCACGGATTGCTCGGACGAAAAGCCGTTGTCGTGGCACAGCCCGCCGTTCCAGTCGCCGTCGTACGTCATGGACGTCCAGCGCGAGTAGTCACCGGTCTCGAAGTCCTCGGACCACAGCAGCGTCGCCTCGAGGCACTCACCGGGATCGCCGGTCGTGTCGACCTCGGTCGGATCGACGTCGGTCGGATCGACGTCGGTCGTGCCGGTGTCGTCGGTCGTCGACGCGGTGGTGGTCGACGTCGTCGCGGTCGTGGTGCTCGCGGTGGTCGTCGTTGCGGTCGTCGTCGTCGCGCTGGTCGACGGCCCACTCGTCTCGCTGGCATCGGTGCTGCCACCGCTGTCGGCGTCACCACCGTCCCCACAGCCCATCACGCAACCTCCGAACACGATCGCGATTCGCCACCGCTGCATGAGACAAGACCCCCAGACGAGAGTATCTCCTCTCGCCCGGGGGCACACGCGACGAAGGAGCGAAGCGTTGGAAAACCGGGGGGAAGGGGGGGGAAGCGGGGCGCTTCCCCTGACAGACTAGTAGATGAAGAGCCGCTTGCCCGGCTTGGGCTTGGCCGCGGGTGCGGCGATGCTCGTCGCGGCGGGCTGCTACGCGATCTCGTCGGTGACGGTGCGCGTGGTGTCGCGGACCGACAGCACGCAGGCGATCGTATTCTGGTTGGTGACGATGCTCGCGATCGGTGCGGGCGGCGCTGCGATCATCGTCGGCAGCGGGCTGGTGCTGCTGCGGCGTTAGTCGGAGGCCTGCGCTGGATCGCCGCCGCCGAAGCGGATAAGAACGCCAGCGATGCCGCTGCCCACCCGCGTACTCGCCTCGCTCACTGTCTCATTCGCCCTGACCGCTTGCCCGAGTGCCGGCAACGAGTCGAAGGCGACTGACAAAAAGGCCAGCAAGGCGAAGACCGCCGACAACAAGAAGTTCGACAAGCCCGACGCCAAGAAGCCCGACGCCAAGCCCGACGCCAAGCCACCCGACGCGAAGCTGGACGCGAAGCTCGACACCAAGACACCCGACGCCGAGCCCGAGCCTACTGCGCCGACCGTCACGCCCGAGGTCGAGCAGGCCGTCGCGACGAGCATCAACGCATTCGCCGTCGATCTCCACCGCGAGCTCGGCAGCAAGGCCGGCAACCTGTTCGTGTCGCCCGCGAGCATCGCGATCGCATTCGCGATGGTGCACGCCGGTGCGAAGGGCGCGACCGCCGACGAGCTCGGCAAGACGCTGCACTTCGGCGACGCCGCGACGATTCACGCCGGCCTCGCCGGCACGCTCGCGCGCTGGGACGCCGCGAGCGGCGGGCTCGAGCTCGACGTCGCGAATCGTCTGTTCGGCGAGAAGACGGTGAAGTTCGAGCCTACGTATCTCGAGCTGACCAAGGCGACCTTCGCTGCTCCGCTCGAGGCGCTCGACTTCAGGGGCGCGAGCGCCGACGCGCGCACGCACATCAACGACTGGGTCGCGACGCAGACGAAGGACAAGATCAAGGATCTGCTGCCGCCGTCCGGCGTCACGTCGGACACGCGCCTCGTGCTCGTCAACGCGATCTACTTCAAGGCGCAGTGGACCGAGGCGTTCGATGACTCGGCGACCAAGGACGCGCAGTTCACCGGCGCCAAAGCGAAGAAGCAGGTGAAGATGATGAACCGCACCGATCACTACAAGCTCGGTGTCGCGAAGGACGCGAAGCTGCGCACGATCGAGATGCCGTACAACGGCGACGAGTACTCGATGGTCATCGTGCTGCCCGACGATCCGAAGGGCCTCGCCGCCGTCGAGAAGGCGCTGACCGCCGATGCGCTGAAGTCGTGGATCGACGGTGCAACGCACACGCGCGTCGCGCTCGGTGTGCCGCGCTTCAAGATCGAGCCCGGCGCCGCGCTCGAGCTGCGTGCACCGCTCGAGAAGCTCGGCATCGTCACCGCGTGGGATGCGAGCAAGGCCGACTTCACCGCGATCGCGCCCGCGAGCGATCAGCTCGTGATCTCCGAGGCGTACCACAAGGCATTCATCGCGGTGGACGAGGCCGGCACCGAAGCGGCCGCCGCGACCGCGGTGTCGATGAAGGTCGGTTCCGCCGCGCCGACCGACGAGCCGGTGCCGTTCGTCGCGGATCATCCGTTCTTGTTCCTCGTGCGCGACACGAAGACCGGCGCGATCCTGTTCATGGGCCGCTTGGTGGATCCAGCGTAGTCATCGCGAAGCTGGGGGTCTCGCGCCGCAGCCGGACGTCGCGCACGCGGTGCGCAAGCGCGTGGCGAAGCTGCCCGATCACATCCTCGTGCCGTACGATCTCGGCAGCGTGGAGATCATCGCCCGTGCTGATGCGGAGATGCTCGCGGCGCACGGGCGCGTGCCATTCGCGGAGTGGACTGCGATCTACGTCGCGCGGCGCGATGCGACGATCGAGCGCGCGCAAGCGCTGCTCGATGCGGTCGCGCCGGAGACTCAGCGCCGCTTTCGCCTGCGCAGCAGGGCGATCCCGACGAGCGCGAATGCACCTGTGGTCGATCGATCGCTCGCGCAGCCGCAGCCCGCCGTGTCGTCGTCCTGACCGGTCGAGTCACCCGACTCGCCACTGCTGTCGGCGCCCGTGCCCAGACCACCGGTGCCTGCACCGCCGCACTCGTTCGCCGGCCAGCCGAGCGCACAGTTGTACGCGTCGAGCTGACCGGTGATGGTCGCGCGATTGTCGATGATCATGATCGGCGATCCGTTCTCCGGGATCTCCGAGATCTCTTCCTCGTACGGCATCTCCTCGCCGAAGCCCGGCCACGCGCCGTCGTTCGGTACGTAGACCTCTTTGCCGTCGGGCAGCGTCCACACCGCGTCGCCGTTGCACAGCACGCGGCGCGTCGCGATCGCACTGCGCAGATCGACGTCCGGCAGCGCCGGGTTCGCCCAGAAGAACGGATCTTCGGTCATCTCCGCCGGCGAGATCGTGGTGTACATGCGCGTCAGCGTCGGGAACTCGTCGAGCAGGCCCCGCGCATGCAGGCCCGGCGCGACGATGCGCTCCTGCATCGCCGCCGCGAACGCAGCACCTTCGGCCCACGTCGCGACATCGATCATGTCCTCGTAGCACGACAAGCACGCATAGAACTCGTCGGCGGCCACGCCGTCGGGGGCGGGTAGATGCGTCGTGAGCAGGCCTTCGATCAACGCGTGGACGTACGTGCACTTCGGCTGGGAGAACTCGTCGCAGAACACGAGCCCCTGCGCCATGAGCGTATCGATCACCTCCACCGGTGGCAGCCCCGCGAACACCGCGGAGCTCCACGATGGATCGTGGATCCCCGGCATGATCGCGACATCGGCCGGCCCCGCGTACTCGGTGACGAACGCCTTGCCGTCGGCGCCGAACGCATCGACTGCGAGCGTGATCACGCTCTTGTAGTTCGCCGCGAGGCTCGGCCAATCGAGCTTCAGCGGATTGACGAGCACGTGCTTGTAGTTCTGCGGCACGACGCGATCGCTCGCGAGAAAGAACGTGCGCACCTCCATGTCGTCTTGGGCCGCGATGCGAGTGAGCCGCAGCGGCACGCACGCCTCGTCGTGATCGAAGCGCAGCGTGATCGGATGGATCTCCGCGGTCTCGGCACCTTGCGTCAGCTTGAACGCGGCGAACAGGTAGTTCTCGGCGAGATACTCGGCGAGGATCGGCTCCGCGTCGGGATCCTGCTCGTAGCCGTTGTCGCCGAGCCACGTCATGACCTCTTGCGCGGTGCCGCCTTGCAGCACGGTGATGTCGAATGCGCCAACCGTCTGCTCGAGGACGATCTCGGGACCGGGGCCGGTCGGATCGCTGTCGCTGCCGGTGTCGCCTGGATCGCCGGCGCTGCTCGCCGCCGTCGTGCTCGGCGAGGTCATCCCCGGATCGCCGCAGCTATCGAACTGGTACGCGAAACCATACGCCGGCACAGTCCCCGCGAGCATGCTCGTGAACAACGCCTGCGATCCGACCGAGAACTCCGGCACCGACTGCATCGGCACGACCCACGCGAACGTCGCGGCGGTCGTGTTCGGGTCGTACTGGATCTGGATGTGCGCCTCGGTGTAATCGCCACCCATCGCGAACAGGATGTTCTCGCCGGTCTGATCGACCGGCATCGACGTCGGGCCGGCGTCACAGAACGTGCCGCCGCATGCGTCGGCTTCGCGCGGGCTCGTGGTGAACGCGAGGGCAACGGCGATCGGGATCCATAGCGTTCGATTCATGGCTATCCAAGCTCCTACGCCTGACAGGCTGGCAGGAATCGGCAGTGACCGCAAGGTACTCACGATCTGCGTCGTAGTGCTTTTCCTGCGCCGATCGGCAGATCCGCCGCCGCACCGCGCCCCCGCCGATACGCCGCCGCATCCACACGCATCGCGCGTCCGTGTGCGAGCCCGAGATTCTCGAGGACGAAGCGATCGAGCGCGTCGCGATGCGCTGCGCGAAGTGGATCGACGGCGACCAGCGCCGTCGCCGACAGCTCGCTCGTCGCTTTCGCGCTGCCCTCCCCCAGGCGCTCGGCGACCTCGTCGACGACGCCGATGCGAAACCCGTCGTGCCACTGCCGCGATCGACCTGCACCGTGCGTCGCCGACAACCACTCGATGCGCTTGACGAGCCACTCCCACAGCGCAGCGACGGCGCCGCGATCACGCGCACGACCGACGAGCACGATCGCTTCGTCGTGCTCGCGCGACAGCGTGTATGCGACGCAGCCGTTGACGTCGGCGAGCGCCGACGCGAGCGCGACCTTCCACTTGCGGAGCTTCCGCGCGACCTCGAGCGGAGCATCGCGAGCATCAGTGATCGGATCGGGATCGTCGGCGACGTCGTGCGCGGCGGCGAGCCACGCTTGCAGCCGGTGGGCCTCGATCATCGCCTGGGCACGCGCGGCCGCGAGCGCGGCTTCGTGCGGGTTGCTCGACGTCGCGAGCGCGAGCAGCTTGCGGACCTTCGCGAGCGCTGCGGGTGCGCCGCGTGTCTCGTGCTCGTCCACTTCAGATCACCATCCACCACGGCGCCGCGAGCACGCGGTCCGTGAGCCACTCGACCTTGCCACCGTCGTGCAGCAGCAGTCCCGCACGCGAGCGCCGCCCGTGCTCGCCATGGAATGCGACCAGGCCCCGCGCATCGTCGATGCGCGCGCGCGTCGACGTCTTCACCTCGATCGGCAACAGGCCCTGCCGCGACTCGACGATGAAGTCGACCTCGTCGCCGGCGGCCGTGCGCCAGTACTGGATCGTCGGCGGGTCGACCTGCGCGCCGGCCCACGCGAACAGATCGTTCACGACGATGTTCTCGAGGTGTGCGCCGCGGGGTTCGGTCTCGCCGGCGAGGAACATCGCGAGGCCCGTGTCGCCCCAGTACGACTTCGGCGACTTGATGAGGCGCTTGGTGCGATTCACCGTGTACGCCGGCAGCGCGATGTGCTGGTACGAGAGCTCGAGCAATCCGAGATGGCGGCGGACCGTCGGCTGCGGCAATCCCACGTCGCGACCCAGCTCGGTCTGGTTCACGAGGTTGCCGAGCCGCAGACAGACGGCGCGCATCAGCCGACGAAAGGCGACGAGCGATGCGACGGCGGACAGCTCGCGAAGGTCGCGCTCGAGATACGTCTGGGTGTAACCCGCGAACCACTGGGTGCGCGCGCCATCGTCGTCGAGCGCGTGTGCGACCGTCGGATAGCCGCCCGCGCGCGCGAGGCGGCGCCAGTCGGCGCGCGCGGTCGCATGCCCCGCCAACACGTCGGGCCAATCGTCGTCGCGCGCGGCCAGGAGCTCGGACCACAGCCCGGCGCGACCGGCTCCGAGCAGCTCGCGACGCGTCATCGGCCGGAGACCGAGGTGCACCACTCTTCCCGCGAGACTCTCGGAGACCGCCTTCATCAGGCGGAGATCCACCGAACCCGTCAGCACGAATCGTCCGGGCGTGCGCCGCCGATCGACCGCACGCTTGATCGCGTGCAACAGCTTCGGTGCGCGTTGGACCTCGTCGATCGTGATCGGGTCCGATCCGCGGAGCAGCGCATCGGGCTCTCGTTGCGCGCGATCGAGGTCGTCGAGATCGTCGAGCGTCACGTAACGCCGACCAGTCAAGGTCTCCACGAGTGTGCTCTTGCCGGTTTGACGTGCACCGCTGACCACGACGACCGGCGCGCTGCGAAGGGCGCAGTCGAGCGCCGGCGCCAGCAGGCGGTCGAGCACATCATTCATGCCGCGTATGATTATCATACGCAGCGTGTATGACTGTCAAAACGCTCCAGGTAGGGTCCAACAGCGAGCTACGGGTGATTCTGGCGATTGCCGGAACCGCGCAGGTGGGTTCGGCACATCTATCGGTCGATGCGAGGACACGCCCTGCCCAGCTCGCCACCGTCGCGTGGTTGGGCCCGGTGAACGGTTGACCGCGGTGACTCGACTCCCCGCGCGCAGGCGTGCCGCGGGATCGATCGAGGTGTGGGCACCGCACGGCCCGACGCCGATCCCCGCGATTCCACGACCGGCACCGCACTTGGCATCGCGCTGGCTCTTCGCGAGGCGCATGCCGATCGATCCACTGCTGCTCGAGAGTGCTGGCACCTCCGTCGTCGGTCGGCGCAAGAACAACGAGGACGCGCTGCTCGTGCGCCCCCTGCTCGGCCTGTGCGCCGTCGCCGACCGTTCGACGGCGACGACGTCGCGACGACGCTGGATCGGATCCGCAGCGCCGATGCACCGGATCTCGCGAGCGTGCCCGATGCGTTCGCAGTGATCGCGCGGCGCTGTCTCGCCGCGGACCCTCGCGATCGATTCGCCGATCTCACCGCGGTCCACGCCGCGCTCGCGCCGAACGCCGAGACCGCCGCCACGCTCGCGCGTCGCGTCGTTCACCCCACGGTTCACCCTTCGGGCTCGAACTCGTCGCACGCAACATCGACCAGCGCGACCGCATCCGTGAAGAACGGCCCGTCCGGATCCTCGCCGACACAATCACGCCGTGGCACTCGGTCAGATCCTCTCGACGTCGTCGCGGTGTCGGACGACGACTCGGTCGCCGCGGAGGTCATGCCGCCCTCGGACCCGAACAGCCCGACGCTGTGCGGATCGGATCCGCAAGCAGCCACCACGAAGGCGCAGACGGGGACAATGCGGACAGACGTCATCGTTCGGGCTCCCTCGGGCGGCATGGGCGCGCTCGTCGGTACATTGGCCACGGGTGTCGCGGATCGTGCGGACCGCCCGTGCTCGACGCGAATTTTCCATCCAAACGTACCACTACGCGTGCGCCTCCAGGTGCGACCAGGCACCTTTGACCCTCGCATGCGCACTCTTGCTCTCGCCTCCCTCCTTGCTTGCGCCTCGTTCGCGATGCTCGCCTCCGCACCCGCGAGCGCAGCTGGGCTCGCTGTCGACTCCGATCCGTCCGCGATCATCGGCGGCGGACCCGTCGGGGCGTGCGACTGGCCGTCGACGGTGTTCCTCGAGAACTGCACCGGCACGCTCATCCATCCGGAGATCGTCGTGTATGCGGCGCACTGCGGTGACGATCGCGAGCGCGTGTGGTTCGGCGAGGACATCTCGAGCGGCGTCGCACCGCAGGGGCAGGGCTTCTCGGTCGACACCGAGTATTGCTGGACGAATCCGGTGTGGCTCGAGCCCGGCCTCGAGATCGGACCGTCGCGCGCGGCCGACTTCGGGTTCTGCAAGCTCGCGCGGCCCGTGACCGAGGTGCCGATCGTGCCGCCGGTCGTCGGTTGCGAGACGACGGTCCTCGCACCCGGCACGCCGGTCACATTGGTCGGTTATGGCGGCACCGATCAGAACACGTTCGCGGTGAAGTTCGCGGTCGACACCGTGCTGCACTACATCGACGACTGGGGCGCGGCGGTGATCGGGGGCGGTGGACAGAGCCCGTGCGCCGGAGATTCCGGCGGACCGGCGTTCGTGCAGATGCCGGACGGTACGTGGCGCTCGTTCGCGATCGTGTCGGGGCCGAACTTCGGCAACTGCGGCGATACGATGTGGTTCGCGACGATTCACACCGCGATTCCGTTCATCGAGGCGGTCAGCGGGATCGATGTGAGCGTGTGTCACGACGGTGGCGGCGGTGCGTGGAATCCCGGGCCGGCGTGCGGTGAGTTTCCGCTGGATCCCGGCGATGGTTCCGGCAAGTCATGGGCCGACGGCTGCAGCGGCGGCGAGCTGTCGGGGCCGGACGACACGTGCGGTCCGGCGTTCGATGCGTCGGAGGATCTCGCGGGGCCGGTCTCGACGATCACGGCGCCGGAGGATCGTGCGCGCTTCGATACGCAGGACGATGCGACGACGTATCCGCTGACGGTCACTGCGGAGGTGGTCGATGCGCCGAGCGGTGTGCGGCAGGCGGTGCTGGTGATCGACGGCAGCGAGGTCGATGGATCGCTGCGGCTCGGGTCGCCGTATGCGTGGGATCTCGCGATTCCGCCGGGGGTGTGGACGATCGAGGTGCGGGCGATCGACTGGGCGGACAACGAGTCGACGTCGGCGGAGATCGTGATCGGGATCGATCAGGATCCGCCGGCGGCGCCCGAGCCGTCGACGTCCTCGGGGGCGGACGAGTCGTCGAGCGGTGGGGCGTCGACGAGCGACACGTCGACGAGCGGGTCTGCGGACACGTCGACGAGCACGAGCAGCGACGACACCAGCAGCGAGTCGACCGGCACCGGTGCGGCCGCGAACGACGGCGGTGGTTGCGGATGCACGAGTGATCGCGGCTCACCACTCGCGATGCTGCTCGTCGTGCTCGGCATTGCGCTACGTCGTCGCTCGCGGATCGCCGCGGTGGCGCTCGCGAGTGCGTGCGGAGGTGGGGGCGGTGGCACCGGCGATTCGACGAGCACGACGACCGACACGACCACCACCGATCCGACGACGATGACCTCGTCGACGACGACCGAGGATCCCGACACCTCGACATCGACCAGCTCGACCGACGCCGAGACGAGCTCGACCGACTCGAGCTCGACGGGCCCTGCGTGCGAGCCGGGCACCGAAGACTGCACCTGCGCGGAGGGCTTCGTGTGCAACGGGGATCTCGCGTGCATGCTCGATACGTGCGTGCCGTGCGACGCGGGCACGTTCGCGTGCCAGTGTGTGTTCGAGGACCGCGCGAAAGAAGGCACCTGCGACGCGGGGCTGTATTGTTTCGGAGGCCTGTGCGCATCGCCGCAGCCGTGTCCGTACCTCGAGGACGGGCAGTGCGACGAGCCGCGCGGCTCGGGTGCGTGCCTGCAGGGGACGGATGTGTTCGACTGCTGTCCGGTCGAGGACGGCGTGTGCGAGGAGCGTAGTGCGGGCGGGGTGTGTGGGGAGGGATCGGATCCAGATGACTGCGGGGTCGCGACGAGCTCCGGATCGAGCAGTGAGTCTGGATCGAGCAGCAGCGGCGCGGACTGACTCAGCCGTCCAGGCAGCGCGAGCGAAAATCTTACGTCCGCTGTCGCGCCGATTCTGCACCGCCGTCGCTGGCGTGCCGGTGCGGCGTTGCTACCCCGTCCCTGGAAACAGGAGACCTATCGAAATGAAGCGACTCACTCTCACGACGTTCGCCGCCGTGCTCGCGCTCGGCACCGGCATGGGCTGCAACAAGAACACGACCGCGACTGCCGAGCCCGGCAGCGCCGAGGCCGAGGCCGAGGGCGACAACGCTGCCGCCGGCGCTCACACAGAAGACGACGCCGCAGCGGCGCACGCCACCGACGAAGACAGCGCTGCATCGGCGCAGGTCTCCGGCGAGGACGCGAAGGCCGAAGCCGAGGCAACGAGCCCGGAGTGAGCCCCATGGCGATCGGGCACCCACGGCTGGCTCACTGCCTCGCGCTGCTCTGCGCGGCGTGTCGCCCAGAGGCGGGCGCCGACGCATCAGCGGAGCATCCAACACCTGCCGAGAAGGTTCCCGACGCCGCACCTGCTGCCGTGGATCGTCCCACCGTCGACGTCGATCTCTCGCCGTCGGGCATTGGTGCGACGGTCCGCGGCCCCGAGGGCGCGAGAGCAGCGGCCCACGAGAACTACGTCGTCGTCGATGCCGAGCCGGACTTCCACATGGAGGTGCATCGCGGGCCGATCGACGTGCTCGCGGAGAAGGCCGACATCGTGAAAAAGTGGGGCCCGGCGTTTCGCCGGTTCGTGCAGGACGACGACAAGTCGATCGTGTACGAGACCGAGCTCGCCGGCGACAACCGCTTCCACTTCCTCGCGTGGGGTGACAAAGAGGGGCTGACCTATCACTGCCGATCCGACAAGCGAGGCGCGGACTCGGTCGAATCGGTGCAACGGATGCTCGAGGGGTGTCATGCGATCACGGTGCACGAGCGTGTCGCGGGCAAGCCTTAGTATCGCGCTCGCGATCGCGAGCGGCTGCGTCGGCACCAATCCGGACTGGGATGGGCCGACTGCCGCGGAATCGTCCGGTGATGTCGATCGGGGTGAGAGCTCTAGCGGCATCGCGGCGACGACGACGAGCACGACGAGCACGAGCACGAGCACGAGCACGAGCACGAGCGGCGACAGCGACAACGACGGCTCGACCGACACGTCGGCCGCCGTCGATGTCTGCACCGACGGCGCGCCGGGATCCGGCGACTGTCCGTCGGTGTGCGTCGGAGGCTGCGCCGACGGCGAGTGCGTAATCCCGTGCGACGGCATGAGCTGCAAAGACAAGCCGATCGAGTGCCCGCCCGGCTGGCCGTGCCGGATCACGTGCGACGGCAAGGATCGCTGCAAGAAGTCGAGCGTGAGCTGCCCGCCGGGTCACGCCTGCGCGCTCACGTGCACCGGCGAGCACGCCTGCGAAGAGCTCACGATCACCTGCGGTGACGGACCGTGCGCGGTCGAGTGTCTCGGTCCCCAGCACCCCTGCAACAAGGCCGAGGTCGCGTGCGGGCCGGCGGACAGTCGCGTGACTTGCAGCGAGATGCAGGCCGAGCCACCGACCCTGGGGTTGTTCGCGGGCTCGACCTGCGCGTGCGAGATCGATGGTTGCGGCGACGGTTGAAGGTCGGCGCTGACTCGTCGCTTTTACCCGCTGGGGAAAGAACCGCGCTCAGGAGCCCTTGCGGATCTCTGCGTCGAGCTGACGATCCAGCGCGTCGAGCTCGCGCATGCGTCGGTCGAAGTCCGACGACGACAGCGCCTTCTGCTCCTTGCTCGATGCCAGCTCCTTGGTCTTGCCGAACGCGCGGTAACCCAAGTAACCAGCCCCACCGATCATCGCGATGAGGAGCAACGGGCCGACGATCTTCGTGACGAGCGCGAGCCCGATGCCCACGGCCGCGAGTGCACCGAGGGCAATCAGCGCGCCCTTGACCACTGAAATCCCGTGATCGTCGTCGTTTGCCATCGTTGGTCGTGGAGAATAGGCGCGGGGGACCGGTCGAGCAAGGCGGCGTCGCCGATCACGGCGGTAAGCGTGGCCCCTTGGCCGAATTCGTCACCTCGGTGGATCATCACGTTCACGGGGCGGATCGCACGCACGGGTTTCGTCGTACGCTCCGCCGCCGATGCCCGCTCGATCGTTGTTCCCGTCGTTGCTTCCGTGGGTTCTCGCCGCCTGCACCGTGCGCACGGGCACGCCCGAGACGACGACACCGGACACGACGAGCACGACCGATCCCGCGACGGACACGGACGACTCGCCGGCGCTGCCGATCGATCCCGCGATCCGTACCGGCAAGCTCGCGAACGGGATGACGTACTACATCCGCAAGCACGGCAAGCCCGAGAAGCGCGTGTACCTGTGGATGGCGGTCGACGCCGGCAGCGTGCTCGAGGACGACGATCAGCTCGGCCTCGCGCACTTCGTCGAGCACATGGCGTTCAACGGCACCAAGCGCTTCGAGAAGAACACGCTCATCGACTTCCTCGAGAAGTCGGGCATGGACTTCGGCGCCGATCTCAACGCGTACACCTCGTTCGACGAGACCGTGTACCAGCTCAAGGTGCCGACCGACGATCCTGCGCTCGTCGCCAAGGGCCTCGACATCCTCGAGGACTGGTCGAGTGCGCTGTCGTTCGATCCCAAAGAGGTCGACAAGGAGCGCGGTGTCGTCGTCGAGGAGTGGCGGCTCGGTCGTGGTGCCGATCAGCGCATCTTCGACAAGCAGTGGCCGATCTATCTCGAGGGCAGCAAGTACGCCGACCGCAAGCCGATCGGTGAGCGCGAGATCCTCGAGAAGGCGCCCGTCGACACGCTGCGGCGCTTCTATCAGGACTGGTACCGCCCCGATCTGATGGCGATCGTCGTCGTCGGCGACGTCGACCCGGCCGCGATGCAAAAGGAAATCGAGGCGCGCTTCGGCAAGCTGAAGAACCCGGCAAAGAGCCGTCCGCGACCCGAGGTCCCGGTGCCGCTGCTCGACAAGACGCGCGGCGCCGTCATCACCGATCCCGAGGCCTCGTCGACCAGCGTGTCGGTCGTCATCAAGGGCCCGCTGCGGTCGATGAAGACCGAGAACGACTATCGGCGCGATCTCATCGAAAACATCTTCCACGGCCTGCTGCGGGCGCGTTTCGACGAGCTGCGTCAGCAGCCCGACTCGCCGTTCACCTTCGCGTTCTCGAGCACCGGCTCGATGGGTCGCGCGGTCGAGATCTTCGATCTCAGCGCCGGCGTGAAGGGTGGCCGCGTCGAGGACGCGCTCGAGACGTTGCTGGTCGAGGTCGAGCGCGTGAAGCAGCACGGCTTCGTCGCCGGTGAGCTCGATCGCGAGCGTGCGCGATCGATGCGTCGCTTCGAGCGCAACGTCGCCGATCAGGAGACGGTCGACGGACGCGCGTACGCGTTCGGCACCGTGCGTCGTCACCTCGATCGCGAGGCGATGCCGAGCCGCGAGCACGAGCTCGTGCTCGCGAAGAAGTTCATCCCCGGCATCACGCTCGACGAGGTCAACGCGCTCGCCGAGTCGTGGACCAAGAAGACCGACCGCGTCGTGCTCGCGAGCGGCCCTGCGCGCGACAAGATGCCGACCGACAAGGCGTTGCTCGCCGTCGCGGCTTCGGTCGCCGGCGCCAAGGTCGCGGCGTACGAGGACCGCGGCGCCGGGGCCGAGCTCATGGCGACCAAGCCGACGCCCGGCAAGATCACCAAGACCGAGACGCTGTCCGAGATCGGCGTCACGGTGTGGACCCTGTCCAACGGTGCGAAGGTCGTCGTGAAGCCGACCGACTTCAAGAAGGACGAGGTGCTGTTCGAGGCGTTCAGCCCCGGCGGTCACTCGCGCGTCGACCACAAGCGCTACGACTCGGCCGCGAACGCGTCGGCGATCGTCGGGCGCTCGGGCATCGGCTCGCACGACGCCGTCACGCTGCGCAACCTGCTCGCGGGTAAGGTCGCGAACGTGTCCGCGTTCGTCGGCGAGCTCGAAGAGGGCGTGCGTGGCAACGGCTCGCCGCAGGATCTCGAGCTGATGCTCCAGCTCACCTACCTGCAGATGACCGCGCCGCGCAAGGATCCCGACGCGTTCACGTCGTGGAAGACGAGCACCGCCGAGTTCGTGAAGAACCGCGATCTCAACCCGCAGCAGGTGTTCTTCGAGAAGTTCAACGCGTTCCGGTGGAACAACCACGCACGGCGCCAGCCGACGACGGTGGAGACCCTCGATCGCGTCGACCACGACGCGGCGCTGACGATCTACAAGGATCGTTTCGCCGACGCGGGCGACTTCACGTTCGTGTTCACCGGCAACATCGACCTCGCGACGATGCAGCCGCTCGTCGAGACCTACCTCGCGAGCCTGCCCACGACCGGCCGCAAGGAGAAGTGGAAGGACGTCGGCGCGAAGGCACCCGCCGGCGACAAGCGCGTCGACATCGCCAAGGGCGTCGACCCGAAGAGCTTCGTGATGATGACGTTCCACGGCAGCAGCCGTTACAGCGCCGACGCCGAGGACGACATCGAGATCCTCGCCGACGTGATGGACATCCGCCTACGCGAGGTGCTGCGCGAGGACATGTCGGGCGTCTATGGTGCGTTCTCGAGCGGCAACCTGATCCGTCGGCCGCGCCCGACGTACGCGTACACGATCGGCTTCGGCTGCGCGCCGGAGAACGCCAGCAAGCTGCAAGACGCGGTCGCGTCGATCATCGCCTCGATCAAGCGCGAAGGCGTGACCGAGGAGTATCTCGAAAAGGTCCGCGAGAAGCGGCGCCGCCAGCTCGAGACGTCGATGCGCGAGAATCGTTTCTGGATGGGTCAGCTCACCGAGCACTATCGCTACGGCACCGATCCGAAGAAGATCCTCGAGCTCGACAAGACGCTCGCGCGTGTGACCAGCGACAACGTGAAGAAAACCGCAAAGAAGTTTCTCAACACGAAGTCGCGGGTCACCGGCGTGCTGATGCCCGAAGGCGGCGCACCGCCGCCGAAGCCCGATCCCGGCGCCCTCACGCCGAAGTCCGCGACCAAGACGATCACCACCAAGCCCGCGGCGACCGGCGGCTGAGCGAGGCGCCTATGTCGACGACGACGACGACGACCGTCGCGCGGCCTCGCCGCGCGAAGTCCAGCACCCGTGCGAAGGCGACGCAGGTGCCGCTGTTGCGCGCCGATCTCACGGCATGGCGCGCGTGGCTGCGCACCAACCATGCGCGCGAGGTGAACGTGTGGCTCGCGTTCACCAAGGGCGGTGCGAAGACTCAGGTGCTCTGCTACGACGACGCGCTCGACGAGGCGCTGTGCTGGGGCTGGATCGACACGATGGTGCGACGGGTCGACGAGGTGACCTACGCGCGCAAGTTCACCCGGCGGGTCAACGCGTCGAAGTGGTCGGCGCCGAACCTCGAGCGGCTGCGCCGGTTGGTCGGCACGCCGCGGATGCGGGCGCCGGGGCTCGCGATGATCTCCGCCCAGACGCTCGCGCTGGTGCGCTCGGACTCGCTGATCGTCGCGAAGCCGCGGAGCACTGCGATCCCCGAGGAGCTGACGGCCGCGCTGGGCGGATCGCCGAAGGCCCGCAAGGCGTTCGATGCGCTGCCGCCGTCGCACCGCCGCGAGTACTGCCAGTGGGTGGGCGAGGCCAAGCGCGCCCCCACGCGGGTACGCCGGGCCGCAGATGCGATCGCTCGGTTGCTGCGAGGCGCGGGCCTTTCCAGCAAGTGATGGTTTTCGGCCCGCGTTCGAAGCCTTTCGGGAACAAAGCTGGGGTAATAAGGGTGTCATGCCCCGCTGATGCCGAGCCTTGGGACCACCGACCCGCGAATCGACGAGGCCACGCTCGTCGCGGCCGCGGCGAAGGGTGAGCCTGCGGCGTGTCGGGCGTTGGTCCGCCGCTATGAGCGCGCCGTGTTCTCGCAGCTGCGCTGTGTGCTGTTGCCCTCGGGGCGCACGTCGCTCGTCGAGGATCTCGCGCAAGAGACCTTCCTTCGCGCGTTTCGGGCCCTGCCCCGGTACATCGGCGATGGGCGGGCGAAGTTCTCGACGTGGCTACTGACGATCGCGACTCGTCTCGCGCTCAACGAGCTGCGCCGACGCCAGGGCCTACTGTTCGACTTCGACACGATGGACGCCCGCCCTGCGACCGAGGGTGACCCGCGCAACGATGCGCCGATGGTCGGTCGCGGTGTCGAGGCGGCGGTGATGTCGTTGTCGCCGCCGTTGCGCGCCGCGTTCTTGCTGCGCGAGCTGCATGGGTTCGAGTACGCCGAGATCGCGTCGGCGCTCGACTGCGATCTCGGCACGGTGAAGTCACGACTGTCGCGGGCGCGAGCCCGGCTACGCGAAATACTGGGCGATGCGTCGGGCGAGCTCTCGCGCGACGTCGTAGGAGGTCAACGGTGAGCTACGAACCCGAGCTCGAGTCGGACGAACGCGAGGCATTGCGCAAGGTGTTCTTGCTTGGGGCAAGCTGCGAGGTGCCGGTGGATTTCGCCGATCGCGTCGTGCGCCGAGCCGCGACCGAGCACGAGACCAAGCGCGTCCACACAGGGCCGTCTTGGGCTGCCTGGTGGATCGGGATGATCGCCGCCGCGGCCGCGATCGTGCTCGCGCTCGGGCTCGTCTTGCGCGACGAGCCGCAGACGGGCGACCTCGCAGCCTTGCGATCGGACGCGGAGCAGGTGCTGCTGCGCGAGTGCACGCCGTGTCATCTCGGCGAGGGGCCGGGAGCCGAGCAAGACGCGCTCGTGGTGTTCGACCTGCGTGACGCGAAGTGGCAAGACGGACTGTCGTCGGCCCAGCTCGCGATGGTCGTGGATCGCGTCGCGCAGCGCGGCGATGCGACCGGCGTGCGTCGCTACGTCGACGCCGAGCTCGGTCGCCGCCGGCGATGAGTCACTTGGTCCGCGGCACCGCGAAGATCCGCGGTGTAGGCCCGGCGTCGAGGTCGAGCTCGAGCCCGTTCGTCGTCGAGTAGCCGACGCCGACGTTCAGCGCCGAGCCGACGCCGATGCCCTTTGCGTCCGGCAACGGGCGACCGCGCAGTGCCGGCTCCTTCTCGAGTGCCTTTCTCTTGGCGATCCACTTCGCGCGACCGCCTGGACGCTTGTCGCTCGCGACGAGCCACCCGATGGCCGCGAGACCGATCTGCGACTCGGCGCTCGCCACGAGCGCTTCGAGCGTCGCGAGATCGACGGGCTCGGCGAACACGGCGCGATGCAGCTTCACCAGCTCGGCCGATCCGTCGAGCTGCTGCGCGCGGTCGAGCACCATTTTCGCGTCGTCCTTGCGGCCGGCGTCCGCGAGCAGGACCGCGAGGTTGCACAGGTCGTCGACGTCGGTCGCCTGGGTGTTGGGAGCGAGGATCGTCTCGTAGCGGGCGATCGCGCGAGCGCGGGCCGACGCATCGCCGACAGCACGCCACGAGACCATGTCGACGCGTGCGAGGGCCCGCGAGCGGGCGCTCTCGCCGAACGATCCCGGCCACGCGTCGATCTGCCGCTGCACCGCGGCGAGCTCGCGGGTCTCGTCGAACGTCAGCGCGATCGCGAGGTGCGTCATCGCGGCGCGCATCGCCAGCTTCGCGTCGTCCGTCTTTGGCGGGCTCGCGACCGCCGCGAGCGCGGCCTTGCCGTCGGCCGAGAACTGCGCCGCGGCGAGCACGACGTCGAACGCGTAGCGGCTGTCGGGCAGCTTGCTGCGCAGCTCGACGGCACGCGGCAACAGGCCCCGCGCGATCTTCATCATCGCGACGCGATCGCTGATGCGGATCGCCGGCAGCAGCTCGTCACCGAGCGCGAGCAAGAACCCGAGGACGATCGCCTTGTCGTTGCCGAGCGCCGCGAGCTCGGCGACGTCCTCGCGAATCGGCACGAGCACCGGCAGCACCGCGATGAGCGTCTGCGCGAGGCCGCCCCTCGCCGCCTTGGGCAGGATGACGTACGCGAGCTGCATCGAGCGGATCCCGATCGACGCCTCCAAGTAGGCCGCCTCACGGTGATCGAGATCGCGGCCCGCACGATCGAGCGTCTCGAACGCCCCCATGAAGTCGAGCTTCTCGCGGATTCCGGCATCGACCTCGCCGACGACCGCGCGCGCGTCCTTCGGGTTCGACTTGCGGAGCTCGGCGTAGGCCTTGCGCCCGTCTTCGCGCCGCCCTAGCTCGAGCAACAGCTTCGCACGCTCGAGCTGTTCGTCGACGCTCGTCGACTTCGCAAGCGCGAGGATCCGCTGCACTCGCGCGCGCTCGGGCTCCACCGCCGCGGTGAGCTTGGCGACATCGGCACCCGCGAGCGACTTCGCGGTGGCGATAGACGCATCGCCGCACGCGAGATCGAGATCGACGTAGCAGGCGATCGCGAGCTCGCGATGGTGCTGCGAGGTCGCGAAACGGCCGCGCTTGGCGATCGATGCCTGCCGCAGCGCGAGCGCGAGATCGGGATCGCTCGACGACGACACCTGCGCGACCCGATCCATCACATCGGGCAGATCGGGATGATCCGGCGCCTCGCGCATCAGGCGAGCGGCCATGCGTCGGTGCAGTGCGGGCAAGCGAGCGAGCGCTTGGTTCAGCCACAGCAGCACTGCGGTCGTGCGCACCTCGTCGGCGGTCGTCTGGTCGGAGTGCTGCGCGAGTATCTGCGCGGCCACGCCGATCATCGAGCCGAACAGTGCATTCGAATCGAACAGCGCCGGCATGTCGAACGTGCCGTACACCTGCGCGAGCACGGCTATCGCCTTTGGATCGGTGAGGCGATCCGGATCGCCGCCGTCGAGCACGGCGGTGTCGAGACCGAGCTCCATCGCCTTGATGACGCGCTCGGGGGCCGACATGCTCTCGGGCAGCGCACGCCAGCGTCGCAGCAGCGAGAGCAGGAGATACGCATCGGCCTTACTCGTGTCGATCCCACGGTCCTTCGCGACGGCGGGCGGGACCCCGTACAAGAGGCCCTTGGTCGGACCGGGGTCGATGCGATCCGCGAGCTCGGCGAGCGACGGCGCCGCGTCGGCGGTGGCGGTGGGTTTGTCACCGTCGTCCGTGTCGGTGGGCACCCGCGTGCCGCGGGGCGATCGCTCGCAACCGTGCACGAGCCCGACAGCGACAGCGACAGCGAAGAACCCACGACACGCCCGGCGACATCGCATTGCGCGACGACCTTACCCCAAAACCACCCGTTGCCTGCTATCTGAAGCGACCCATGTCCGCCGATTCCGACCGAGTTCTCGTCTCGACGATCGATCACGTCGCACACGTGCGAATGAACCGCGCCGACAAACGCAACGGACTCGACCTCGCCCAGGTCGATGCGATCGTCGCTGCCGCGGCAGCGGTCGCGAGCGATCGCAGCGTTCGCGCGGTCGTACTGTCGGGCGAAGGACCATCGTTCTGCGCGGGTCTCGACTGGGCTTCGTTCATGTCCGGCGGCATGGGCTCCGCGTCGCGCTTGCTCGAGCGCGACGCGAGCTCGCCGGCCAACCTCGCGCAGAAGGTCTGCTGGGCGTGGACCGAGCTGCGCGTGCCCGTGATCGCGGCGATCCGTGGCGCCGCATTCGGTGGCGGTCTGCAGCTCGCGCTCGGCTGCGATCTTCGCTATGTCGCCGTCGACGCGCGGCTGTCGGTGATGGAGATCCGCTACGGGCTGATCCCCGACATGACGGCGAGCCGCACGCTGCTCCGCCTGGTGCGCGACGACATCGCGCGCGAGCTCGTCTACACGGGTCGCGTCGTCGAAGCCGAAGAAGCGGTGCGCATCGGGCTCGCCACGCGCCTGTGCGACGACCCGATCGCCGACGCGCTCGCGACCGCGCAGCAGATCGCGAGCATGTCGCCGGCAGCCATCCGAGCGAGCAAGCGGCTGTGCATCGACACCGTGGATCTCGATGCCGCCGCGGCGCTCGCCCGCGAGACCGAGCTGCAGCTCGAGATCATCGGCAAGCCCGAGCAGCTCGAGGCGGTGCAGGCCGCGATGATGAAGCGACCTGCGGCGTACCGCGACGAGTGACAGCGACGCACGGATCATACGCGAGGGCGGCGCGGACCACGTGTGCGTGCTGGAGTGCGCGTCAGTCCTCGTCGCGCATGATCTCGAGGCACGGCACCGGCGTGGCCGGCTTCGGCTGCGGCCTCGGTTTGGGCGCGACCGACAGACACGGCGCCGCGCCGGCCGAGGTGCGTTCGTCGGGGGCGGACATCGACAGGCAGACCGAAGGCGGCGCCTTGATCTCGTCGGCCAGGTTGCCCTCGCCGCTGTCGACCGGCATCGCGAGACACGGCACCGGCGTCGGCTCGGGTGGTGTCGTCGGCTCGTTCGGCGGGTTGGGCTTGGGCTGCCGCGGCTCGATCGAGTACTTCAAGCACGCGCTCGGTCGAGCGCGCGGCGCATCTTGCTTGGGCGGATCGGTCGGTGTGCACGCGCCGGCGGTCGCGAGCCCCGACAACGCGAGCGCGATGAAGCGCTGACGTCTCGCGAGGATCGCGGCGCGGTCGAGATCGTCGTCATCTGCGCCCATGCCATCCGAGCGTAACGCACGAGGCTGCGGATCAGAAGCGTCCGCGCATGCCGACCGACGGAACGACGTAGCGAAAGCCCTGCGGGGTGCACGTCGCGATGCCCTTGCTCGGATCGGCCGCGGCGGCGAGCGCCATGGTGCGAACCATCGACGGTCGGCCATTGCGCGGATCGGCTTCGCCGACGAGGTTTCCGCCGGCGGTGCACTGGAAGATCTCGCGCGAGTACGTCGCGTTCGCGACGTCGAAGAACAGATCGAGCTGCCAGTCCGGGTAGCGCCAGTTCCGCTCGACACGCAGGTCGAGCTGGAAGAACGCCGGCAGCCGTGCATTGTTGCGGTTCGCACCGAGCGCGTCGAGCATGCTCTGATCCTCGTAGGGCGCCGTCCACGGCCGTCCGGTGTGGTAGTGCACTCGGCCACCGACATTCCAGCGATCGCTGATGCGATAGCCGAGCACGACGTTGACGATGTGGCGCTGATCCCAGTTCGACGGCACGTGCCCGCCGACGTGGAAGTTGCGGGTCGATCGCGACAACGTGTACGCGGCCCAGCCGAACACGCGCAGCTCGGGGTCGAGGCGCAGCATCGTCTCGAGGCCGTACGCCCAGCCGGTGACCTGCGTGATCACGTCTTCGAGCTCGTCGAGCGGTTGGTCGTCGGCGGCCTCGCCGAGCTCGTAGTCCTGAAGGTTGCTCAGATAGCCGAGATATGCGTCCTGCACGAGGTTCAGTCGATCGCGGATGACCTGAACCTCGTAGCCGAACGAGGCCTGCGCGTTGCGCTGCAGCCCGCGCTCGAAGCCGAACGACTCGATGCCGGGGATCGGGATCGGGAAGCTCGGCGGCTGGTGATACAGGCCCGCGGATTGTCGCAGCACCCAGCGCGGCGCGACGCGCTCGCGCAGCGTGATGCGCGGGTCGACGCCGACCGCATACGTCACGGTGTCGGCACTCGGCAGATACGGGCTGCGACCGACCTGAGCATACGCGTCGACGCGAATCCCGGGGCGCACCTCGACCGCGCCCTTGGCGTACAGCACCTCGAAGTAGCCCGCGGTCGCCGAGACGACGCGCTCGTTGAGCAACAGCGCGATGTCCTCGACCGAGACGTCCTCGAAATCGGAGAGCGTGTCCGCGAGGCGGAAGATCTGGATCTCTTGATCGACGCCCATGCCGAGCGACACGCGCTCGTTGATCGGAATCCGCAGATCCACGCGCGGCGCGACGCGCCACTCGTTGGTGCGATATGACGCGATGCCGGCTTGATCGAGGCCGAACACGACGGCGTAGGTTGCCGAGCCCTCGCGACGCAGCCGCTGCCGCACGCGCAAGTCGATGCGGTGGAACAGGAACCGAACCCACGGATCGAGCTTGTTGCCCGACTCGTCGACACCCTTGGGTGCGATCTCGTCGAAGCTGCCGAACGCGAACGCTGTGAAGTCCGCACGCGGCGTCAGTCGGTGATCGAAGCGCGCCTGGTAGTCCCAGAACCGGATCCGCGGCGCCGACGGCACGAGGCTCAGCAGCAATCCCGTGTAGCTGTAGCGACCGGCGATCGTCAGCGCGCCCTTGCCCGGCCCGCGCTTGCACACGAGGTGGCGCTGGCCCTTGCCGCGTTTGCGATCGGGTGGCTTGCAACCGGGGATCCACGAGCGATTCACCGGGATCTCGAGCAGACCACCGGCGTCCGTCAGGCGCAGGTCGACATCGCCGTGCACCCGATCGCGACGCGCGGGCCTCGTGCGCGCCTCGATGATGCCGCTCGCGAATCGACCGAGCCGCACGGGCGCACCGCCGGGATAAAAATCGACCGCGTCGATGAAGTACGGGTGAATGACCGACGGGCCGAGCGCGACGTGGAACAGGATCGGCACCCGCGATCCGTCCATGTAGTAGCCGGTGTTGCCCGGTGCCGCGCCGCGCACGACGACGTACGGTAAAAAACCCGCGAGCTGCGACACACCCGGCAAGCTGCCGATCACGCGCAGTGGATCGCCGCGTGTACCCGGCACCTCGCGGATCTCCGCCTCGCGCAGCGTCGTGGACGACAGCGCGATCTCGCGGCGCTGCCGCACGATCGTGCGATAGCGCTTGCCGTCGATCTTCGGCGTGAGCCGGTACTCGAACTCGAGCTGCTGATTGCGCGAGAGCGTCACCTTCGCCTCGAGATCCTCGTAGCCGACCGCGCGGATGACGAATCGGTGCGTCCCCGGACCGAGCTCGATCTCGAAACGACCGTCTTCGCCGGCGACGACGCCCTGCGGGCCCGTGATGGGAACGATGCGCGCGCCACCGATCGGCTCGCGCTCACCGAACGCGAGCACGCGCCCGACGACGCGACCACGCGGCTTCGGCTTGTCGTCGGCCTTCGTCGTCGGCGGTAACGCAGGTGCAGCGGCCTCGGGCGTCTCGGCCGCTCCCGTCCACGGCGCCGAGTCGGGCGCAGTGACGGGTCGACTCGCAGCTTGGGGCGCGGCGATCACGAGCCACGCCCACGTGATCACCGACACCGTCACAGCGCGCGGAGCATACCGCGGCCGAGCCGCTAACGTCGTCCGGGTAGACGCGGTGAGCTCGGGGATCGAGGCTTGGCTGTCGACGCGGATGCGGTCGGCGCCTCGACGTACTCACCGAGCATCCGATCGGTCGCGTCCTGCAGCACCGGCGTCACGGTCTGGCGCGTCGAGTCGAGCAGCTCGCGCGCCTCGGGCGTCTCACCGATCCGATCGGCATGCTCCGCGAACGTGCGTCGACCGAGCGGCACGCGGAACGAGCACCACACGATCGCCGCGACGAACGCGAATCCGACGAGGCCACGAACGAGGCGAATCAAGCGCCGCCATTGTCCCGTCCGCTCGACGCCGCGGGCAAGTTTCGCGCAGCTTCGTCCACGCGAACGCCTGGCTGCTGCGCGAGGGTTCAGTACGTCACTTGCAGCCGCTCATGTCGGGGAACGAGCAGACGCCGCCGTCGCAGAAGTTCTCGATGATGCCCGTTCGATAGAACGCATCGAGCTGTTGCTGGAACTCGGGCAGCCTGCGGATCTTGCCGTGCGGGTCTTCGCATGCCTCCTGTGGCAGGTTGCCGATCGGATCCGGCGGCAGACCGAAATCGTACTCGACGAGGCCGGAGCCGTCGTGCGGCGCGTCGACCTTCTCGAGCCCGAAGATGTCGCGGATGCCGCTGTCGACGTGCTGCGCGCCCATCGTGCGGGCGATGATCGCAGCGCCGAGCGTCGTCACCTGGTGATCACCGATCGCGGCGTTCATGAACACGCGGTGCTCGGGCGTGTTCGGCAATCGATTCTCGAGCACGTACGGCGCATAGCCTGCGGGCTCGGTGCGCTCCCACAACATGTCGGCGAGCGCGAGCAAGAACACCTGCTGCCGCGGGTCCTGCCACGTCGCGCGGATGATCTCGAAGAACTGCTCGAAGTCGACACTGCGGCTGAGCAGCAAGTTGTACGGCATGCCGGGCACACCGAGTGCGCCCCGCTCGACGTCGGTCGACAGCGCCATGTACGTCACGCCGAAGATGCCGCCCTGGCTGATGCCGTGATAGAACGCCTGCTCGGGATCGATGTACATGCCGTAGTCGGGATCCGCCGCGAAGGTGCCCTTCATCATGCGCATCGCAAGCAGCGAGTTCAGCATGCCCTGGTGCTGACGATCGACGACCGCCGCGAAGCGATGGAACTCGCCGGTAGCGATCAGCGCACCGATGTCCAGCTCGTCGTCGGCGGCCATGCCGATGAAGTCGACGCCGAACATGATGTAGTTGTAGTCGTTCATGAACAGACGAAAGTGCTCGCTCTCGATCTGTTCCTTCCCGCCGAGCAGGCCGTGGCCGTACTGGACGATGCCCGCCGGTGCCAGCAGTGCCGATTGCGGGATGAGCACCTCGAAGCTGAACTCGGCGGTGCCGTCGGGCTCCGGTAGGCCGTCCTCGCCGAACAAGATCCGCGCGCCCGGCTCGGGCTGGTCGAGGTACATCGGCACCGTCATCTCGCCGAAGATGCGAAACGCGATCGTGTCGGGCTCGTAGTCGGTGTCGACGGTCGTGATCGTGTACTCGGGACCTTGTTCGCCGACGATCTCGAGCGCCTCGTCGCGCATGTGCAGCATCCAGCCGACCTGGTTGTCGCGACTCGCGGTCGTGAAGTCCCACGCGAGCTGGACGTCCGCCCGTGCGACGCCGGCAGCCTCGAGCTTCATGAAGATGTCGGCGTACAGCGGCCTGCGCTCCTCGATGCTCGACTCGTTCGACGCGACCAGATCGCGCAGCGCCGCGAAGCCGTCGGTCGCTGCGAGCGGCACACCAGATCCGTCGAGCAGGCCCGACAGCGACACGATGTAGCGCTTCTCGTCGTCGAGTCGGATCGCGGGATGGATGATGAGCAGCCGCGTCTCGTCGTCGTCGCCGTTCATGTCGAGCTCGACCCAGTGCGGGATGCGCTCGCCCGACGCGGCATCGAGCACGACGCTCGGGCAATCGGCCTCGAGCGAGCGCTCGATCGTGATCGAGTCCGGGAAGCCGACGAGGCCCTCGGGCAAGAGGCCGGGGAAGTGCGCGAGCAGTGCGGTGCCGGGGGTGAAGCCGTCGGCATGGTTCCACGCGTCGGCCTCGGGCTTGCCGCCGTAGTAGTCCTGCGGCATCGCGTCGGCCTCGAGCTGCACGCGACGACCCGTCGCGGTCGCGTCGTCGACAACCGAGTACACGTTGCTCGGAAACGGCAGCGGACAGAAGCTCGGGACCAGCGGATCGCACGCGACGTGCGGCCAGTCGACGTTCGGAGCGGGCTCGACGACGCCGCCGCCGGTCGTGTCCGCCGTGGTCTCGGCGCTGCTCGTCGTCGGCATCGTCGGTCCGCTCGGATCGGTCGTGCCGGTGCTCGACGATTCCTCGGGCAGCGGCGCCGCACCGTCGTCGCCGCACGCGGCGAGCATGGCGACCAGGGCGACCAAGCGGGACAAACGGCGGTTCATGAGCATTGCGCGAGGGTATCCGAGCACGCGGTCGCTTTCGCCGGCCGGGGGTGCGGCGCGGCGTGACGGAAATCTCGGCAGCGTCCAGGACCTCAACCAGTACCTACGAGTCTCGAGCGGTCGGTGCGTCGCCGCACGGCAAGCGGCATACTAAAGCGCGTGGTGGCCACACGCGTGGACTCGCAGCCGCCGGCTCCGGCGGACGCCGACACCGCGCGGACGCTGCTCCACGAGACCGATCGCGATCGTCCCGCGACACCGCGGCCGACCGCGGACGCCGACGAGGACGCGCTGCGCCCGGGTGAGCGCATCGGTCGCTATCAGCTGCTCGAGGTGATAGGGCGCGGTGGCATGGGCACGGTGTACTCCGCCTTCGATCCCGCGCTCGAACGCCGAGTCGCGATCAAGCTGCTGCGCCGCATGCACGGTGCACCCGAGGAACGCGAACGGCTGCTCACCGAAGCCAAGGCGATGGCCCAGCTCTCGCACCCGAACGTCGTCACCGTGCACGAAGTCGCGGTCGATCGCGGGCGCGTGTTCCTGGCGATGGAGTACGTCGCCGGTCGCACCGCGCGATCGTGGCTCGTGCAGCGCCAGCGGTCGTGGCGCGAGATCGTGGCCATCTACCGTCAGGCCGCGATGGGACTCGCGGCGGCGCACGCGGCGGGCATCGTCCACCGCGACGTGAAACCCGACAACATCCTGGTCGGCACCGACGATCGCGTGCGGATCACCGACTTCGGCATTGCCGTCGGCGTCGACAAGGCGAACAGCGGGCGCTCGGGCGACGAGCATCCCGGGCTCGACCGTCTTGGGCTCGACCATCTTGGGTTCGACGGGGGCGGACACTCGAAGCGACTGACGCTCACGACCGGCACGCCGGCGTACATGTCACCGGAGCATCTGCGCGGTGATCCGCTCGACGAGCGCTCGGATCAGTTCGGCTTCGGCGTCGCGCTGTTCGAGGCGCTGTACGGCCGCCGACCATACGAAGGCAAGCGGGCGAAGGAGCTGCGCTCGGCCCACAACACCGCGACGGTCACCGCGCCGACCGACAACGACGTGCCGGCGTGGCTGCGACGCCTGGTGCTGCAGACGCTGCAGGTCGATCCGGCGAAGAGATGGCCGTCGATGCAGATCATCGCGCGTCAGCTCGATGTCGGCGCGCGTGCGCTCGCGCGACCGTGGCAGCGGTGGCTGCTCGTAGTGGTGCCGATCGGCATCGTCGGCGGTGTGATCGCCGGCGGCTACATGTCCGAGGCGGCAACGTGCGAGCAGGCCGCGGCGATCTCCGAGACGTGGGACGATCCGCAGCGCAACGCGATCACGACGGCGCTCGAGCGCGCCGGCCCAGCGTTCGCGGGTGAGACGGCCCGCGCCGTCGTACGCATGCTCGACGGGTACACCGAGCAGTGGACGGCGAGCTACGAGGACGCGTGCCATCAACATCGCTCGGGCATCGAGTCGGACTCGCTGTTCGATCGGCGACAGACCTGCTTGCGCGCCCGTCATCGCGCCGTCACCTCGCTCGTCGACGTGCTCGAAGAGGCCGATCGCGCGACGCTACGCAACGCGATCGGTGCGGTCGACGGCCTACCGCCGATCCGCGAGTGCGAGGCGGCGAACCTCGTCGACGACGCGATGTGGGCGCTGCCGGTCGAGCCCGAGCGACGCGCGCGCCACGAGGCGGTGCTCGACGCGCTCACCCAGGTGCAGTCGCTGTTCCGTGCCGGCCGTTTCGACGATGGTCGCGCGCAGGCGATCGACGCGGTCGCGGCTGCGCGGGCGCTCGGCGACGATGCGGTGATGATCCGCGCGCTGATGATCCGCGGGGAGTACGAGTTCAAGCTCGATCACACCGACGATGCGCTGGTCACGATCGCCGCCGCGTGGCACCTCGCGCTGCGCTCGGGCAACACGATCGACGCCGTGCGTGCAGCGATTCGGCAGATCGAGCTCGTCGGCTACACCAAGCGCGACGAGCCGCTGGCGCTCGTGCGGGTCGCCGACGCGAAGAGCCTGATCGACCGCGTGCAGGTCCACAACCCCGAGGTCGCGACCGAGCTCGACGCGGCGCTGCTGCGTGCCCAGGGACTCGTCGCGCTGCGCTTCGTGCGTCCCGAGGCGATCGAGCACCTCACGCTCGCGCTGAGCACGATCCGCAGCCTGCCCGCACGCCCCGAGCTCGAGATCGCCGACTACCTACGCGCGCTCGCGAACGCGGAGTTTCCCCTCGGCGAGCACGAGCAGGCGCTGGCGCACTACCAAGAGGCGCTCGGGATCATAATGGAGATCCTCGGGCCGGATCACCCCGATGTCGGCGGGCTCCACAACAACATCGGGCTGCTGCTGCGCAACATGAACCGCGCGAAGGAGGGCGCGGTGCACCTCGAGCGCGCGCTCGCGATCGCCGTCGCCGCGTTCGATCGCGGTCACAGCAGCGTGATTATGAGCGAGAGCAACCTCGCGTCCGTCTACCACCAGCTCGGTGATTCCGTGCGCGCCGTGCCGCACTGGGAGGGCGTGTTCGAGCTGCCGGTGTCGCTGCAGGGTGCTGATGCGAGCACGATCATGCGCCTCATGCAGTTCGGTCGCGATCTGCTCGTCGTCGGCCGTGCCGCGGATGCGCTCGCGATCGTCGACGTCGTGCTCGCCGGCAACGAGATCGTGACACCGCTGGGCCAGCGCGCGGGCGGGCTGAAGCTGCGCGCCGAGGCACTGCGCGCGCTCGGCCGCGACGTCGAGGCCGACCTTGCGTTCGTGCTCGCACGTCGTGCCACCGATGCGCTCGGCGGTTGATCAGAACTCGAGCCCGGTGCCGAGCTGCAGCGCGAGATCGTGCACGCGCAACGGCACCGGCGCACCCGAGCTGACGAGCACGTCGCCCGTGTCGTCGGCGAGGTCGGTGAGATCGATCTGCATGCGCCCCGCCTTGCCGACCGACAGCGCGTAGCGCACGGCGATCGTCGACGTGAACACGATACGGCGCGCACGCTCGCGCTTGCCGAGACGCACCGGGCGGCGTAGCTCGGCCCCCATCGTGAAGCCATAGGTGTCGACGTCGAAGTCGAGAAAATCATCGGCGACGACGAGCGGGCTGCGTTGGGTGTACACGCCAGCGCCGAGCGCCAGCCTCCGGGCGACCTTGCCACGCACGCCGAGTCGCGCGGCCCATGTCGCGCGCTGTCCGTCGTCGAGATCACCCTTGCGCGCCGGGCTCGCGTCGGCCTCGAGCGCAACGACCCCACCCTTCCACGACCACGCGATCCCTGCTGTGGCGGTGATCGGATCGTTGCGTCGCGTCAGCCCCGTGTCGACGGTAGGCGAGAACGTGATCTCACCGTAGTCACCGCGCTCGGGATTGTGGCCACCCGACGATGCGACGGTGCTGCGGGTCGATCGCTGCACGATCCACAGCCGCGGTGATCGCAGCACGAAGCCGAGATGCAGTGAGTCCGTCGGCTGCCACTGCACGCCCGCGACGAGCTCCGCGCCCCACGATCGCACCGACTCGAACAGCCCGGTCTGCACGAAGCGCTCGAGCTGGGCGCTGTCGTCGTTGCCCCACGCCCACGCGCGGCTGCTCTGCGCGACGCGATCGTAGACCACGAACGCTCCGCCACCGAGGCGCAGACGCGGCGTGATCTCGATCCCGAACGAAGGCCCGATGTCGTAGCGGCGCTGCTGGTACAGCACCTTCACCTGCTGCGCGTACTCGATGACCGCGTCCTTGCGGTGCGCGAACGTGTCGATGTCGAGCTCGTCGAAGCTCGGCACGAACATCGAGATCGCCACGCTCGCTCGTGGACCAGCGCGGAAGATCCAGACCGTCGAGTTCGGCACGACGAGCAGATCGCGGCTGCGGATCGGAGAGCTGCGCGCGCCGTCCGGCAGATCGGTCACGAGCCCGCGCGAGATCCGACGCGCGCGGAGACCGAAGAGCTG